>ERZ780111.152-NODE-152-length-22247-cov-4.37532_pt1 | contig 22247 bp, 16 predicted proteins | sample MGYA00433084_ERZ780111 | MGnify/ENA primary metagenome ERZ780111 (study PRJEB29588, sample SAMEA2144299) | human gut metagenome | biome: human gut; feature: human-associated habitat; material: faeces | place: Denmark | collected 2008/2010 ... | reverse complement strand
TTATAAAAATATTGGTAATATGGCTTGTTTATATATGATAACGTTTTACAATTCCATAATAATTGTATTGTTGTTACCATGTCTTCTCCCATAGCACCTTTGGGGTATTCAATGTTGTAATAAGCTTTTCTATTGAAAAGCTTATTACAAAGAGACCATGGATCTCTTTGGAAAAGACATTTCTCTATTAACTGTTTAGGAGATTTGGCGTGACACGCATTTATAGTTTTAATAACTGATGTACCATTTGTTACAACGTAGTCACACACGACAACATCTGCATCTTCTTCAATGGCTTTATTGTACATTTGTTGATACATGTCTAACTCAACCCAATCATCACTGTCACAATGCGCTATAAAATCACCTGTCGCCAACTTGATTCCATATCTACGTACATTTGGCAAACCGCTATTCTGAGACATTTTTTCAATACGTACATTTTTATGCTCTTTATTTAATCGTGGTTGATATTCTTTAATGATATTTTCAAGAATAGCTATAGATTTGTCTGGAGAACAATCATCCACAAAAATATATTCGATATCATCCAATGTTTGCTCAAACAAACTGCGAGCACAACGTTCTATATATTTCTCAACTCCATAAACAGGAATAATAACACTTACTTTTGGCATACGACAATATTTATATTTTACCTATGATAAAGTTTTTTGTAATTATGCTAATTGCTATTTATTTTTCAACAATATAGATTTCATCTTGTTGATAACTCTTTTCCAAATAGGAATAGGAACGTATAGTCTACAACCATATTTCCTCATAAAGTCACACGGACTCAGCTTTATCAACTCATTATATATGAAGTCCCTCTCTTTGGGTCTCGCATCTGGGCGAATCAAATTATGATTATCTATGATAGCATCTTCATAAGATTTTTCTTCAAAATAAAGTTGATTCTTTATTTTGTCAAACATTGCCTCGCCTTTTTCTGTATTTGTCATTACCATGGACACTCCCATTGATACCTTCCCTTCAAACGGTGTCTTTCCAGACAATATTCCCCAAAAGTCACAAATTGTACAATCTCCTTGGCGATGCTCACCAGTAAAATGACAATTATAGCAAGACTCTCTATGAATCCATCCCTTTAGATATGCACAAATATAACTGTGTTTCTCGCGAGGTATATCCCAAGATCTTCCATCTTTAAGTTTTACTGAATTCGTGAAATACACAGAATTATTTTGGTTGCGGAAATAATAATTCTCATATTCTTGTTTATCTGAAACTCCTATAACTTTCAGATACGATTTAAAAAGTCGAGGAGAAGGAACACCATGACAAACCAAATCTATCGTAAAAAGATTTTGGTATTCTTTTCCAAGATACGAACGCAATCCTGCAACTTGACAAGGCGTACCAAGAAAAAACACCTGTTTGTCTTCCAACAAAAGTTTTCTAATATTTTTATAGATTTGTCCTGGTTCACTTTGTACATACTTAGATCCTCTGAGCTGTTTTAAATCTTCCTTGCAAGTAGACGTTTTTATTTTTAGATTCAAGTTTTCGTCAAAGGCAGACGCACATACAACACCATTTTCTAATTGGTAGAAATAATTGGCAAAGGCAGAAAACAATCCCCCAGATGCGCTCTTTTGATGTTGCTCTTTATTTAGATTATATGCTGCATATATCTTTTTATGCGTTTCCTCAAATTGTGGTATGTTAATAACAGGACACTTCTTTGTGCAGAGATTACAATCAATACATTTACTCTTGTTCACAATAGGAATAAGAAAACCATCTTTATCCTCCTGCATAGTTATTGCACCATGTGCACAACTATTATAACATGCTGCACATCCAGTGCAATTTTCCCTATTTGGTAAGTTTTGTTGCATTTTCTAAAGCCGTAGTTAAATATTTTATTGAATATCGTCTATAAGCATTGAGCTTTTCAGCTATTTGTTCCCAATTCTGAATTTCGAATGCAGAAGGAGAAGGAAGCGGATCACCGACATGGATAAATCGATTTTCAGCTCCAATTAATTTTAGTAAACTTTCCTGTCGTTCATCTTTTACACCCTTTGGGAATAAAGAATAAAAATCCTTTTGAAAATTAACAGAGAAAGCAGCTCCATGGAATGAAGAGGAAATTATAAAAGAGGCATTCTTAAACAGATTTATAATTTCTCTTGGTCCATAACTTCTGAAAGACTTGTATTTGAAATCAAGCCAATAACGTCCTGTTTCATCCAATATCACAACCTTCTTGTTCAAATGCTTTTGTATATGCTTAATAAGTTTGGTGGCATAAGGATAAGGGTTGGCCGTGTACGTTAATATATAACAGAGTATATAATCATCCTTAATTATCGGCTTGTCATCAAAAATCTTTCCCCACTCTTCACCAGACAGTAATAAAGTTGGGTCGCATGTGCATTGGGATTCTTTTCCACAAATATCCTTTACCATAGCAACACCCGATTGCTCGCGCAACGAAATATTGCAATATTGATTAAGCAAAGGACGCATATACTCTTTCTCTTCTTCTGTCAATGCCGTTGTTCCAAAACTTGCAGAGAATGCAACTTTAGGCACGTCGTTAATAAAATCAAGAAAGTAAGTATTATCCCTGCACATATAACGTGGATTCCAAACCTGATCACTTCCTGTCAAGTATATGTCATACCTTGGTGGATTCTCATGCAACGACTGTATAGTTGGATAGAGTGGAGTTTCTATCAATAGTTTTTTTCTTTCCTTCTGAAACAACATTTGTTTCTTCTGAGCGTTTTTCTTCATACATGTGCGAGCATATAATGCTAACTTTAGCCGCATAGTAAAATTCAGTTTGCAAGCCGCATATGGAGATTTCTTCTGATACTCAGAAAAATGATATTCATTTGGATACTTATAATTTATTATAGAAGTTTTATACCCAAGTCTTTCAACAACAGTTTGAGTGGCAAAAGCTTGAAGCAACGAACCAAAATTGTTTATCGCATGAATAGTTGCAATTCCTACTGTTTTCATTTTTTTATTCCTACTTTGTTTAATACTTTAATTGCCGCATTTTTTATCATAAAACGCTCAGACTTATTCATTCCTACTACCAATATAACAACACCGGATATTATCCAAGAAATCACAACGGTTAAAACTAACCGTATGAAACCATTTACAGTAATCAAATTATAAACTGAATTGCTTAGAACATAAGACAGAGCAACCACTATTAATGCAATTCCTAAAACCTTCGTCGTAAAGTCCTTTACAGGGAAAGATATATAACGATTAAGCATGAAAAGTCTTATAAGCAAACTTGCAAATGAGATTATAATAGCTATTTCAATTGTCATTTCAGGCTTAGCCCCAAGTTTCAATGCTATATAAGAAACAGGTAAATTCATTATAAGCAATCCTCCTACAATGATCTGGTACCACTTTACCTTGCCAACAGCTAACAAGCATGTGATAACTGGCGATGAGAGTGATTCTATCATCATTAGGATAAATGTAAGCCGAATGAATGAAACTGTATGCTCTGGCACATTTACCAACCATAACTGAAGAATATATTCAATATCTATAAAAAGGGGCAAAGCCAAAAAGAAATATAAAAACATCGAGAACTTAGCACCTCTTTGCACTAACTTAAACAGATTATCAAAATCTCTCTGAGCATAATATTTAGTGATTTGCGGGTTCATTGCAACCTGAAAGTTTGTTATGAAGCCTTGCACAGCACCTGTTACTTGAGTCGTTACGCCTCGTGCTGCATTGACCACTGTTCCAAAAAATATATTTATCAGAATATTAACACCTTGTTCCTTTGATACATAAGACAGTGCTCCAATTGTATTCCATCCAAAAAACGATAACATTTTTGACATTTTTTCTTTATCGTACCAGTATTTATTATGAGTACATTCTTCAAAATGTCGTTTACAATATACGGTATAACATATTCTCATAATGACAGCAACAACCATCAGTAAGACAGAATATGCAATCAATTTATCTACGGATGTTGGCAACTGTAACAACAAAACAGCAATGCCCAATTTAGAGAAAATATCTATTAAACTGATTGCTGCAAACACAGACATTTTCTCGTGGGCAATTAGAGCCGCATTATAACTTACACTAATAATCGTTATAAACAACGATATTACAGCAACTTGAAATACCCATATTGCTGCAATCAATCTTCCATCGGGGATTGTTAAATGATTAAACAATAGCCACATTCCTATTACCTCTATAGCTACAAGCGTTATTAGGGCTATTAACCATAAAATGATTTGTGATGCAACAAATGTCCTTCTCAATTCATTTATATTACCTTGTCCTATAGCATACGACATAAATCGTTGGGCTGCTGTTGACATAGTACCACTCATAAAAGAGAACATTGTTACAACGCCACCTACTACATTATATATACCATAGTCACTAATACCTAAAGCATTAAGAATAACTCTTGATGTATATAGTTGCACTATAAGAGACAGCAACATCCTCATATAGAGATACAATGTATTCTTCGCTATTCGTTTATTATTGTCTGATGTTTGATTTGACATAAATGTTTCTTTTCTATTGTTTTCTTATTATGTAAATAAACTCACTGCTGTCCAAGTAAGTACTCAATTTAGGGCATAGCCCTTTGTATAGGAATTTTGGTAAGTGCCTATATATTGAGTAAATTTCACTTGTTTATTAACTATTTCATACATTTTACACACATGTGATTTTCGGCTGCACTCGGCATAGCTTAAACAAGTTTGGCTCTGCTCTCGTTGGCACGAAAATTCTTCGCTCGACAATTTAAAAGCAAGCTTTCATTGTTCTCACTTATCGAAAATGTTGGCATATAACTTCTTACTTTACCTTCCATTCTGTTTAGCCTTATATTCCAATAAGTCAACAACCATCTTGAAATCCTCAAACTTTTTACAATATTGAGTGGCTAAAGGTTCTGGAAAATACTGGCGAATAGAAGTCTTTATCATATTTGACATTGCCTCCTTGCGAAGAGCGTGAAGTAAGTCAATGTATTGTTGTTGTGTCATAATGGTCTTCTTCTTTTGTTGTTATCAACACTTTTCATTGATACGATATTTCTTTTTCTATATCCGAATAATCCGAATTACATATTTCAAAATTGCATTTTTGTTTGTTATATTTTACGGTTGATTTGAATGTAACAGGCAAAGAAATGTTCTTTGTTCTCCATTCATCTCCATACCATTCATCAAACTCCTTATCATAACTAGCCTCAGCGGTATCATGAAAAGTGACATCAACTGAAAAAGACTAAAGGATTAACTTCAAATTCGATATAAGTTTCTTCGTTATTTAACATATATAAATCCAGAGTATCAAATTCTATATCACAATTTTCAATATTTATTTCAGAAATCTCATCATAATTGCAAAACTTAAAATAAGTGCGGTCATCATATAAAATATTTTCTATCTCTTCTTTCCATGATATATATTGTATTTAAAAGCAAAGGGCTCAAGACCCGAAGCCCTTTTTGTGGCAACCATGTCGCCTGTACAGACCTATGTGTGTGATAGTTTTTAGGTCCTGTGGTCTGCACTTTATCTTATCCATATGCCTTGGTTTTAAGCATAGACCTCTTGCGAAATCTTTGCATTCAATTCCTTGGTCACATGTAGTTTGTTCCAATTGGTAAACATATATCTGCCATTCTTAAAATAGGACAACAGTTTATTTGTTTCTTTGGGGTCTAATTCAAAAGAATTACCAACTTTTTTCTTTTCATCATCATTAAGATAAGGACATGCCATAAGGTCCAAAAGCAATATCACTATTTCAGAAGTTTTCTTGCGAAGATCTTTTGGAGTACTTGCTATACGCTCACAGGCTTTTGCAACTACCAACTTCTTCAACTCACTATACTTTGCCTTATTACTGAAATAATAAAGTAGAAGTGTTATAGATAGTGCATTCATATGTGGCATTTGCTTTATTCCTTTATCATTCACAGATACTCCGAGATATTTTTCTATGACATCAGGTGAGAGAAGATATTTGTTTCTCATACTGCGGAGAGTTATGAGAAAATACAATGTCTCTAACTGGACATTTTCGTTATAATGACTACATTGGAATACAACATTGATTTCATCTTGTATTTTCTTGAAGACATTAGCTCGTATATCATCTGTGAAGCGTTTGTACTGATGTATCTCCTTTTCCCTTTTATCATTCTTAGTCTATGTATATACACTGTCAAGATAGATGATAATGTTATTCAAGAGAATCATCATTTTCAATGTGGAATTAACCTGCTTATTAAAAGAATATATAAAGAAAGAGGAATCCAACAGATTGAATAGAAACAATGACAATTCGTGCTCCATTATTCGCTTCCGTTTTTCTACTTCTTCGCGTTTCTCTTTTGGCAATTTCTTTATTTTTTCCGATAAACACAATGGTTTGTACAGACTATCATATTTTTTAAGCATCCTTTCGCATTTGGTAGCTATGCGTGAAATCGTGTAATTAAGAACGTCCTTAGCCTCTACATTGTTAGTCTTTAGGATATCTTGGAAGACAGAACTGAAGTAAGATGAACGAAAATAAAGAGTGTGTTTCTTTTTGAGAACATTCTCTAAACGCTCTTTGTTAATATCATATTCCTTCTCATCACTCTCGATAATGGTTGATATATCTTTGTCTTCTTCATCATCCTCATTGTACTTGAGCACATCATCATCAATATTGATACTAACGGTTTCATTGATAAGTCGGTCTATTGCAAGTTTTGCTCTTGAAATAGGAGTGATGAAAGGTCTAACAAAATCTTCTGTCTTTTCTTTGCTTATACTTAGTTTGTATTCGTTAAGATGTCGTGCAAAGCTTTCATTTGCAACCTCAAGAACATCTTGATTATTGTAGAAAAAGAAATAATCGTCCACATATCGATAACATTCATAATCTACATTCCATCGATACCCTTTAGCCAATAAATCATTCTCAACGCAACAATCTATGTGTTGAAGTATTATCTCCGCAAAAATACGTGAGAACTCAGGACCTATAACAATTCCATTTGTCTCGTTGTAGTTCATTTTCTGCATCAAACTATCCCATACACATCCTAATGTTCCATCTTCACTACCATTGAAAAATTGCTTGTATATAGCCTTTCCACCATTGGTTGCCCATGCTATTGAATGAGTATATATACTATTGAAGCATGACTGTATGTCAAATTTTCGAAGATTAGTGAACTTCTTTTCAGCTCTTTGATAACGATAGTCCTCATAAAAATGAAAAATTTGCGTGTATCGTTTGTAGGAGAAAAATGTTTTAAGATTTTCATATTCGTTAAAGAATAATTCCAAATCATCTGAACGCTTACCAAGAAGAGTATGATGCAATCTGTCACGATAGTAAAAATAACATGCAACAGCATGTGGATGACGCAAAGAGAATCTACTCTGTTGACAGTAGTAGAGAATTAGGCTCTTGTACTTCTCATAGAAAGCTACCATCTTTATTTGATCAGCTGGATGAACAACTGCCAACTCTCTATATTTTCCTCGTTTATGTATAACACGATAAGAAAAAGGTATAGTAGAATTGTTTTTGCCAACCTTTATTTCATTTATTCCATTAAGATCGTTGAAATTTTTGCCAAAGAGAATCGCTAAAATTTGACGAACTCCATCAGAAGTGTTCTTATTCCATCTTATCTTGTTGTCTTTAGAATTTAATGGATTTATTACATATTCCACTCCGTTTTTTACTAAGAAACGATAAAAGAAACGGTTGGTAAAAGTGATAGGCAACTCGTATGGCAAAACATCAGAAAATACCACTCTTTCCTTCTTATATCGTAGCTTTATCTTCTTTCGCTTCATAATTCAACCACCTCATTATTTCCTTCAATCGCTTACCTGACAAGGAATACATCTTCCTTGTTTTCCATGATTCTACAAAATCAAACTTTCTGATTCTGTTATATAATGCTTCCTCATATCTCTTTTGTTCTTCTTGATTTAAGAACAATTCAGGGTGGAGAGATAACTTCTTTCCACAGAGATATTTTGTTAAATCCTGAAGTTGACTCAAATCTTCATCTAACAAATCACTATTAAAATAAAGACCTGTTTTGATACCTGATTTGGAATCGTGTAATCTTACATTTCCTGTTATAAGCTTCAATGAATCAACTAAATTTTTTCGGGCTTTATGTAGATCATATTTATTGATGGAATCGAAATGCTTGAAAGCATTATCAATCCTTCGAGTTATACGTTTATACTTATCTGATGACAATTGAAATGAAACATCTGTATTTTTCAATTTACCATTTTGGCAATCAACTACGATTGTAAGTTCATAACCCAAGTATGTCAGTTTTGACGGAGAAGTTTTTTGTGCAAAATAATCTATCAAAGAGCATTTCGGATCTTTCGATGACTTTAATGATAAATTATAGTGTCGGAATTCATTTTCTAAATCATTATAATATTGCTCCAGTGTCTCACCATGAGGAAGTTGGGCAAGCAACATAAAGATATCGTCAACATAACGCACGTAGAAGATAACCTCTGGTCGTTTTCTTATAGTGCTATCCAAATCACGCATGTAAATCTCAGACAGTAGCGAACTAATTCCTATTCCACGTGGCACGCCATACCCTTCTTTCATCCCTTCAGACTCCTCATCTGTAAGATTTTTCTTCTCTTCTTCATACTGATTAAGTATGGCTTTTACAAACACCTTCGACTTGTATGAAAGAAGAGTGTTGTCCATAATTGAATGCAACAACCTTTCTTGGGATATGGATTCGAAAAATGAGGAAACATCTGTACGAATTATATAATAAGGTCGCTTTGTTTTCAGTAACAACTTTATATTAGCCATGATGAGATGGCGGTTTGCCTGTTTCACCTTAAAGGTTTTCTGCAAATTACATTGCAGTTGTTTCATGGCAAAAAGTTGAGAATGATTATTTCTGTCTATTTTAAACCCAATCTTACTACCAAGCTTTACCTTTATTAGACGAAAAAGGGATTTGGAACCATTTACATTATTTGCTAAGGAATCAGTATATGACTGAAGACTTTCTTGTTTCTTTTCTCTTAGATTTTTCAATTTCTGTTTAAGTTGGGTAATTTCTAAGAAATCATCATCTGTCCTATCCTGTTTCTTCTTATATCTTAGTTCGTGGAGCCGCTTGTTTGCCTCCTGTATTTCCTCAACAACATTCTGAAAGGATAAACTCATGGATTCCTTTGGAATATTTCCCATACGATTTTCCTTTTCATAGATTGTCATGAAATTCTTTGAAGAAAATGTTTGGTCGAGCATACAGATTAATTTACTTTTTCGTACTAAGTACAAATTAATTGGTGGTGACTTAAAGCGTAAGCACTCAATTGCTTCCAACCCCTTATAAACATGGACTGGAGAGCCATTTGTTATTTTTGTTTTAGCTTTTGTTTATTTGAATTTACCGTGCGACACCACTGGGGAGAAGTTTCTCGTAGTCATTCTCACACTCTATAGGTCTGCTGAATACATAAGTTAAATACTCCTTCACATTGAGACCAACATTCTTGCATGTCTCAATGAGCGTATGGTATTTCAAGGTTTGGTTCATAGATGATAACTTCAGCCCTTTAGTCTTTAATTTTAGTCTGGCAGACTGGACAACAATGATTCTCATTTTCGGATGTTATTTTCTTCAACGATTCCGTTATGGAACCGAAACATTCCATGAATTTGTCTATGTCTTCTTTTTTCCAGGCGCTTCCAGATTTCCCTATCTCTGTTGCCAATTTTTCTAAAAACGGGAGATACGAAGTCTGCACAAGATGCACGTTGTCTATTTTTCTTGTTATCTTGCCTTGAAGTTCCAAAATGTTCTGATTGAGTTGCCTGTTCATGAAAGAAACTGTACAATCATCTATTTTGATGTGTATATTGTTGTCTATTGCCTCGTGTATCCATTGATTCATTTTATCTTTTGAAACTATAGTTTCCTTGCCACATGGACAGCATAGCAAACTTATGATTAGCAATATGGAAAATACTGCAATAGCGATAATGCCGCTACTTACCCAACAGTTTTCTCCATTACCTATCAGATAGCATGATAATATGATTGCAAGTATTGCAATCATAAGCAACATACTGCTATAAGACATTTTTTAGTACAATGTTCCATTGTTATTCGTTTATATAGTTGGTTATTTCTGTAAGTGATTTCGTTCCGCAGTATAGCTTTTTAAGGTTACGTATTCTTTTTTCAATGCACCCTTTGTTTATGCAATACATTTCTGTCGCAAAATTCAAATAGCACGAATCATTATGAAGGTCATCCTCCAAGAAATACAGGGTTGTCATCATTTCCTTATATGCCTTGCCTCCATTGTGCATATCAAGTGCTTTATGATAATAATCCAAGGCATTGCCAATCAAATATGAACTCGTCAAGAATCTATGACCACTTGGCGATATCTTGGCATATAGCTTTTCTATTCTGCTGTCTGATGTTTCATCTTCTCCATCCATATAGTTGCCCAAATGCTCTATGCCTTTTTGTAGCAGCATAGAAATCTCTTCTGCCGATTTGTTCAGTTTGTAACGCTCTATTAAGTCAGATGAAAAACGATTTAGAATTATCTTGTTGTCTGTCTTTGGACAATACAAAAGTTCCCGCAGCACCAATAGAATGTGATTCCATATAAAACCATTCTCATAACATTCTCCTATGAACATATTGTTATACAGAGCCGTACTATACAAGGGCGAAAGAAGATCTGTTACCTTATTCAGGCAGAATAAACTATCTGTAACAAGGTATTCTAATAAGGCGAAACATGAGTTTGTGGAATATTTTAAGTTTTTTCTATCGGATTCAAATATGTTCCATCTTAGTTGTTTTACCACATTGTCAAGATTATTTTTGTCATTCAGATAGACAACAATATCATTTAGTGTACTAAAGAAGTCGTGCTTGCCTTCTTCAAAGGCTTCCTTTAGTTTTGGTATAAGAAGAAATAGGATCTGACGGTTGACATGTTCCTTGAAATACAAGTTCTGAACGTCCTGCGTTACAGAACTTATTATTTTGTCACCGCCTAATTGCCTTGAATTTACTACATTCCTTAGGGCTTCATACATGACATTCTTGTCCTCTGCCATGAAACATATCATGTAGTACTTGTACAATACGATTTCGATATCAGAACTATTGCTGAGATAGTCAAGGTTGATGTTATCAATTTGCTTGTTATTCAATATGCTCTTGATTTTGTCTATTTCTGCAATATTGATATGTCCATAGTGCTTGTACGAGTTCAGTATTGACTTAACCACAAGATATTTGCAAAAATCCAACACATGGCAATCTACTTTGATATTGTTTACAGAGAATATCGTATAGATGGCATCCAACATCTGCACGTATATGCAATGAGCTGATTTGTATTCGTCTATGGCTTCATACAATATGGCACAGTCCCAATAGTAGAGTATTGACTGAACTGTATTCGATTTTTTTGCAAAGGTATTTAGCAAAGTTATCTCCTCAACTATTCCACTATTTGTTGCTTCTTCATTTTCCATCAAATCCGCCAGTAAACTTAGGGACAGAAAAGATGCTTTAATATTAGCTCTCTCATTCAACTTTTCTTGTGGATCGCTCAAATGATAGTTGGCATTGCCAATGAGAGAATTTATTAGACATCTAACTGTAGTTGGTATAATCGCATTAATGGCTTGATGCTTGTCATTCGCCAAGAGCCAGAACAAAACGCAAATGGATTTGCAATAAGTCTCATCGAAATTAATGCCGTAGTTTTTCTTAATGCATCTAAAACATACGGTTAATGCTTTATCATACCAAAAATCAGCGTGGTAGCACTTCTCGTCTCTGGCATGGTTGCGATAATACATTATATCGCCTAATTTGGTATAGAAATCTATATAAGATACAGCCCGTGTCTTTCCGTGACTATTGTCTATTAATATGAATGCTTCATCTGTGACTTGATTAATGTCATTTAAAGTAAAGCCTCCCAAATCCATCTTCTCAAGGACATATAGTTTTGCTAACGGAGCGAGATACATGATTCGAATATTACAGAAAAGGTAAAATCTTCTGTCTATCTCATCTTTCGGAGAAAGTCTACCGATGCTTATCCAATTCGTTTCACATGCTCTTCGCAACAGTAATTTCATCAAGTTCTCATACTCTAGATAGGCAGTGTCGTATGTCTTCCTTTTTTCGTATGCCAATCCTAACTTTAAGGTTAGTCTGATAATAAACAATAACTTTGAATTATTATCGCTGCTATCTGTTTTCTCTATCTGACGATTTAAGGCAGACAGGGCTTCTTGAAATTCGTAAATGGCGAGTTCATAATCTTCTTCCAACATATATATGTCACCAAGCATATGGTGAAGGCTGGCGATGGGAGAGGATTCATTCAGATCTTTATTATTGTAATGCTCCAGTTGGCGCATATATAGTTTCTTGACAGACAACAACTCGTCATGGGAGAAGTTGAACAGATAGGATATTTCCTCGGATGTCTTTGAATAGAATGTTATTTCCTCTGACAGGCGAAGTGGAAACTTATACTTGTACAGATTTATGCTTGTCTCATCGACGTGTGTCTGGGTCAAAAAATTCACGATGCCACCAATGAAGTCACGCAACTCTGGCATCTTGTTGATGTCAAGCAGCTCTGGCATGTACTCCAAGTTTCTCATTGAAAATCCCGACTTGTGGAACTTATATAGATTGGACAGCATGAATGATGTTGAGACCAGTAGCTTGTCATTGTAGATGTTCGATTTATCGACAAGGTTCTGTATCATTGGATATATCAGATAATCCACAAAACATATACGCTGTACATTTCGATTGTCGAAATACAGATAGAAGTCACAATCTTCTGTCCCAAGTAGATATTCGTCATTGCTCTTGCTTCCGCTTGGCGATTTTGTTTTTTCTTCTATTTTGCTTCTTGTCCTCACATATTTTTCTATATACATGGCAAGTTTCTTGGGCGATCCATTGCTCATATATATAAGGTAAGTGAGAAAACTACGCAAAAAGACTATTCTGCGTTCCAATATACGTTGGTACTCTTTTCTCGTTTCATCGCTTACATCCGTCCAATAAGATTCAACATATCTAACGTAATCTTTTAACGACTTCCATTTGGAGCATTCCTCCTTGTCTATCAACAAATGGCATAAATACTCCTCTATCATGGAATCCACACCGCTGTACTTTTCTGTGTGTCTGAAGAAACTGTTTACATTGATGTGGCCATTGAATATGCTATGTATGTTAAATTCTCTATTGGAGATGTCAGCCAATGTCGCCTCATACATATCATATCCTGCAATAAAGACAAATTTTGCCTTCGAGCTGGATATGAAGTATTTCATATTAGCCATCAAGTTCGACAGCGCATTTTGACGGCTTTTCGTTGTGGTTTCGTTCTCTTTCCCTTCTGACAATATATCATACTCGGGCATCATCTGTTTCTCATCATCCTTTGGCGAGATTTTATCCAATTCGTCAATGACAAATATGAAACGAAACTTTGTATAAGGGTTGCTATTAATTAAGTCTAACAGACGTACCATCATTTCCTGCATTTCTGGTACATCAGCAATGGAATATTTCAGTTCTTTTCTAAATCCAATACTGGGGTTAATACCTTTCGCAAGTTCTTTTAAGACATCTTCTTTGGCACCCCCTACTTCAGAACTGAATAAAACTTCTGCGTCAATACGTTGTAAGAGGTTACGCCACTTCCGTTTAATGTGACTTGTTGTCAAAGCATATTTACACCCAAGATGTTTCCACAAAAGATATAGTATTGCATTAGCGATATAGCCACTTACAAGTGTCAGAAAACCACAAGCGCAATACATATATATTTTTATATTATCATCATTTCTAAAATGTGTGGTTACTACTATAGTTACTACTACTGCAATGATAATTATAAAAGCTATAATTATCGTATTTATTCTACTAATAAACCAATTCTCACCTTTGATGACCTTTACATAGTTATAGTATCCAACCTTACAAATCATGCCTAACAATTCTTTGGCACTCAGCAGTTCATTGCCGACATTTATAGGTACTGTTATGTATGTGGCTTTTCTTTTGGGCTTTTTCCAATACTTTTTGTCACCTTCCTCTTTTTTTAGTTTTTCTATAGCCTCATATACGAACGTACTTTTACCCATTCCACGATATCCCGTAACCAAATAGGCTCCAGAATATTTGGATGCAGAATCCTTCAGCCAAGCAGAAAGTTTATCCGTGATAGAACTTCTGCCTATGAAGTCTTCTATTTTGTCCTCGCTGCTACTTGCGTAATGAAAATGTTTGAACCCTGGTAAGGGAATTATTACATTGCGCAAATGCGAGTAGTACCTTTCGTTAATCATAGAGATAATAGTTAATGCTTTTTGTGGCAAATACTTATGAATGAAATATTTTCCTTTCAGATTATCTTGCTCACGTAAACTTAATACTACTTATTATAACCTTAAGCTCCGTTATTATATTTATAAAGTCTTACCGTTCCATCTGTCTTTATCAACAGTATGAACCTTGACCTTATGTAGGTTCTTGTATCAACGTTTAAACTGGGAATAAACTATGCCGTTCTTCTAGCAGAAGGCGACTATCGAAACATCACTTGTCTTGGCTCCTGGTTATAAAGTTTCTGTATTCTTTTAAAATCTTCACTGCTTGCCATAATCGTATTTTTATGTTTTGCAGTGCAAAGGTAACTTGGTTCATGCAAAATGACTCGGAAGCAATTGAGTGCTTACTCTATCGCTGGTATTCTCATTTCAATTGTTGGAATTTCATTCTTTCATTTCCTGCCAAGCCATTGTAACCAAACTTTCTTTGGACTTCTGGCATGTCCGAAATGATTCCTTACTATTTTAAAATGAAAGAAGTCCAATCAAGTGGAACAATTACTGGTTGTTCTTAACGGGGGAGGTCGTTGCAAACATTTCCCTCCCCTGATGCCAAAGCATCAACTGAAGCTTTCACTCCATACCTAAGTAGTTGTGTCATGCCATGACCAACGTAAGGACTACTAACCACTTAACAAGATTAGTCAGTGCCTTCAAAAACTCAGAATCGATTTCAATTTTCATGTCATCAGATTTAAATGTTAAAAAATCAGTGACACCTGATTGAACTCTTGTACTAAATCTATAAGTATACACACTTTATACTTGAAATTCATTGACATTACAAGTCTGGCAAATGTCTGTTACCTACCATATAATCTACAAGTCATTTACTATTTTATCTTAGTCTTTATACCATCTACTTGCCAAGTCTTGGTGGTAACCATGTGACTCCAAATTGTTTTTTGCTGCTTCCACATCTTCTTCTGCGCCTCCATCACGTATATAAGAGGTGCCTACACAACCACCATTCTCAATGGTGGAAATGTCTTCAGAACTGTCAAAATCACACATAGTGTATTTCCTTTCTTATGCCTTTTACTTGATAATATGTAAACTCCTTGGGATAATATTCTTATGGGGCGCATGGGCAGGTCAGGGCAATGTAGCTATGCTCTTTCCTACGTAGCCTGTACCAGCTACAGCGACCTTAATGTCTTTAAAATCACGCATATTTTTTTGATTTAGTTTAATGACAAAATAGAAATTACATTTTGGAAATTAATAACCAATCTGTTACGATAAATCTTTTAACCTATGTTTACCTAAATCATGATTATTGATTGTATTATCTTTTAGGTAATCAATTTGATAGAAATTGTGATAGCCTGTAAACTTCTTTACAATTCCAGTCAAGCTTTTTATATCCTTTAATCTTAATGATTTTGAAAACATTATTATTCTATGCACCTCATATATTGGTGCACATTCTATTATGCGATGATCTATTCGTTTTGAGTCTTCTTCTGTTAAGTGATATCGGGTTGTTTGCTTTACAGATTGGCACTTGCTTATATGTTTTCTAACTTTTAATACTTTCTTTATCGAATTTTCAAAAACACTAATAATATCATTAGTCGTGCTCTTGAGATTCATTCCTATACTATGTTCTATACTTGACTCTATAATAAATTCCTGTGCAGCTTGAACTTCACTTACGATTTCTTTGTCTTGCCCTGAAAATATTTGATACAACGTCTGTCTTTGATTCTCGTCAATTTCATCTGGAGTAATAAGAATATCTTCAATTTGATATATTCTTTCAATATCCAAATTTCTCAAACTGACTCTATAATCAACAAATTTTTTGTTGCAGTTTTTAGCTTGTGTCTTAAAATCAGAACAGTACAAGGTGTATTGATGTAAAACAGAATTTGGTAAATCCACAACTTGGCTCTTATTTACGTGTGCGCAAAAATTCATATTTATGGCATTACCCAAATCCTCTATATCTGCTTCACCTGTTAACATAAGAGCTCTTGCTTTGGTATAAAGCCTCAATTTCTTCAATAATTCCGTCCCTGTGATAATGGGCATTTTTTGATCTAATACCAGCACTTTTATATCATTGTGCTGTACTATTCGTACGGCTTCATCAGGGTCTGATGTTGGTATTACCTTAAGCCCCGTTTTGGTATTTATCAGTCTTGCATAGTCCTGCGCTGCTTCTAAAATATCATCAACTACAAGAATTTCATATGCAAAATCAGAATTATCCATTGTGTCGTTTTTTTAGTTGTATTGTCGCTTTTACAGTATTGTCTATAATATCAAATGATAAACTCCCTGTTTTAACAAGGCTCAGAAGATTCCGTACAGTCTGAAGGCCGATACCCTCATGATTATTCTTAGAAGAAAATCCAGGCTTATTTAGCTGTTGTAAATCTGGTAAATTTTGACAGCAATCATTTGTTATGTGGATTTTGTATTCCCCTGCATAGTCCTCACATTCAATCTTGATGTTTCCACCTTCAGGAGATGCGGCTATTGCATTTTGTAGTAAAGGGATTATCAATGCATAAACATAATTTCCTGAATAGCCATCAAATGTATTTGGTACATTGTTGTTCAAAATAAGATGCAACCCATGCTGATATCTTTCACCGACAAGCATGTTGAAATATGCCTTTATACCATTTCTAATATCCAAGAACGCTGGTAAAGAAATCGTATTTGATGCTTCAACATATGAGTGAATAATAGAAAGACACACCCTCGTGGCATCTTCTATTCGCTCAATTTTTTCTTTTTGAACTTCACTATTATTCTTTGCCTTCAATAACTCACAATTTATTTGTATTTGTGATAATGGAGTTGTAATAGAGTGTTTTATGTTACTCACAAGTTCAGAAAAGGAGAATGGCATTTTTTGATTCGGGTTTTCAATTTTCTTGTTTATCTCCAACAATTCTCTATATATCAAATCTTGTTTATTATTGTCCAATTTGTTATTCCGACCACCTCGCTTTGAGATAAATGTATTTACAGTAATCCCATCCTTTACTTCATTGAATAATTCAGCTATTTCAAATTTCAACTCATCTTTTATGAGTTTTGTATAAGGGCCAGAAAATGTAGTTAGAGATATAAGTTTCTTTTGAATTTCTTCATGCAATTCAATCAATGTATTGGTTGATTTATTAAAAGAGCGTCTACTTTTACACACAAAATAGAACAATATAGCAATATTAAATATCCCTAAAACAAGCGCAATACAAACCAATAATGTTTCTACATTGTACTTAAATATAGGTATTGATAAGTTTATAACTTTATAGGAACAAGATAATATAGGAATTCCTCCGAAAACAACAAGCCCCAATATTCCTAATATGGGAAATACAATACCTTGTCGTTTACGACGGAATATCCCGATTAATAGGCATACTGCAGTGATACAATTTAAACCACCAAGAGATATTTGTAACAACTTATTAGTGTTGAATATGTCATAAAGCAGTAAATAGCATATATAAGTCAATGTGGATGATAATATACTACATATTGGTATCCATTTCAAATTATTCTCATTACTAACAAGGATTGTTAGTGTGACTATATATAATGCTAACAAAACAACAGTACCAAGACCATTAAATATTATATAAAAGATATCCATAATCTTTCAGATTGATTTCCTATTAAATTATCTTGCTCACACTTACATTGTCAATCGCACGCTGATAGATATCTTTTACCATTCCCATTGATGGAACAACAGATAGGTTGCAACGAGTGGCAATTCTTTTAAAGGCTCTCATCACATTCTGTCGCACCCTTTTCACCTCGCAATCCGCCATTTGCATATCTGTTGATTTGATGAAAGGGAATAAGAATTCTGAATCAGAGGGGTAGCGGTCTGCGATTTCCTGCATGGCTGCATCCCATTGTACGGTTATACGTGGCAATCCTGGTATTTGTGAGATGTATGTTAATGTGAATCCTTTGATGTCGGTTTTCTTGATGTTTGCCAAATCTGTAAAACTGATGCCTCTGCCGTAGATGCAAAAGAAGAACATATCACGGGCAAAAGTTTGTGGTATGGAATCAGACAGGTCGGCATAACGCATTCTACGTAATTCATCAACTGACAGCAATTCACGTTCTTTTTTGGCTGGCAAAGCAACTCTTACGCCTTTCAGTAATTTAAGTTTTGGAACAATTCCTTCTTTTACTGCAATATTATATACCGAACTGATTTGGTATAGATAGAGTCGAGTCGTTGATTGTTTACGCCCTTTGGTATTCAACCATTCCTCGAATTTTACCATAAGTTCTGGAGTCAATTCGTTTAATGACAATTCCTCTTTACCAAAGAAGTTGACAAAGCAACGGAGTGCCATCTCACGATTGTGAGCAGCCTCAAAGTGACCTTCTTCTTTGTCTTTTTCTATTTTTCGACGAGAATATGCGAAGAAATCGGTTTCCATTTTTACTTCTCTACGATGACTAATAAAAACTATTCAAACAGATAGCCGTAGTTGTTTTGCAACGCCTCAAATTCTGTTTCGCAGCGATTATGCAGTTCTTTGTCGCTGTCCTTGAATATCTTTATAGCTTTCTCTATCTCTTCCTTTACGGTTCTTCCTGCTTCAAAGATGGGTCTAAGCTCGTCTTTGAAATAGTCGATGAAAGGTGCATAGTAGTAGCCAATCTCTTCTATCATAAAATAGAAGGTGTCATAGGCATCTTTCATATCCAGTTTCTTGTCTCTTACATCTGCAAGAGTTTGAAGACGGAGTATTTCTATATTTTCTACTTGGGCCGACACCTCTTGGGCGGTCTTCACTTGATGAAAGTATCGGTCGATAAAGGCGTTGCGCTCATGTAGGTTGCGCTTGTAGAACAGCTCGCGCTCTTTTTTGTCTGCCTCGTTCTTGTTTACTTCCTCAAAACGTTCGGCATGTACGCCTGATAAGGCTACTGCCATTCCACCGACATCCATGACGAGCTTGCGGTCTCGCGCTATGCGGATTACATAACCTTCGAGTCCGGCATATTCACCAGTCACAATGCGAAGTAGGGTACGGTTCTTGGAATAATAAACAAAAGGACGAAGAAGGAAACGGAGACGTTCTGGCTCGGTTTCTGCCACACGCATGAATGGCTCCATTTGGTTGCAGGGGATGGTGGCAACCTTTCCTGTACTACAATTTTTACAGAGTTTGTATGAATTTACGTTTTTATTTAAGTAGTCCTGTAATGTTTCTGAGTCACCTTGCAAGAATATCAGTCCACTTACAGAAGGAGTTTCTACTTCGCGCATTCCGCCTCTGTTCCCGTGTCGGGGGACATATTTTATGGTCTTATGCACAAAATGGGTTACTCCATCTTTCTTTAGCTGTTCTTCTATCGACTTTACTTTTTGATTGTGTACAAAAAGATAACTCCATGACGTGCAGTTATCTTTATCGTCATTACTTGGAACCACTTCGGGAATGGATTCGTTTTCTTTCTCAGTCTCAGTTTCCTTGTTCACCTGCGAACACTTCTTTATCGCTGAACCAGTCATTTCGTCTGGCTCAGAAACGTGTGTGCCCTCTGGAAATCCTTTGCTTTCAGTTGTCTGAAAACTCTTTATTTCGTCGGCTGTAGACTGAGAAACCGTGCAATCCTGCTCCATAACCTCTCCGCTACTTTATGTCACTGCTGGCTGCCATCACCTGGGATGACGATGCCAATTTTACAATAACATTGTTCATAAAATCATACTATCTGTGTGTATGTTTGTCCAGTTATGGGATTCAATGTTCCACAAATCAAATGTGCTGATTGCGCCGCATTTTCACCTCATAGTGGCTTTGTGTCTCTATCGGTTCATCCGTATTTTGTACGTCAAAATACGGAACGTGCTGTAAAGGTACATTTTTTCTTGCATTTATTATCATCTTCTCCCGAAAATCTTCCGCCATTTTGCGATTTTACGTAGAAATGTTTAATAAATCTGCCATATCAGCACCATAAAAATCCTTGATTTTCAGTTCCAATTCGGTTCATCCGTATTTTGACGTACAAAATACGGATGAGAGACATTCATTTGTTAAACATTTTTCTTGCTTATTTTCCGTATTATTTTCTTGTTTGCCTCGTTGATTTTCGACACATCAATGGAGTTCAGATACACTTGCGTTGTCTTTATGGAGTTATGCCCCATGCCCTCGCTGATTATTGGAATGGGTATGTCTATGTCTCTCGCTATGCTTGCCCATGTATGCCGTGCGGTATATGTGGTGAGCAGGGCCGACGCATTACTTTACGGCATCAATTTAGCAAGGAAAGAACTGTCCCATCCCGCTCTCTTTCTTTTTGCCTTCATGCTGCCCTTAGTTTCATCTTGTTTTATCCTTGCTAAAGCTATCTTATTAATAAGAGAAATATTTTGGGCAGCGTTCTTTTTCTTCTTTTGGTTGTCTTCATTAAACGAAACGTCCAACTGCCAATGCAGATTATTTTCTATCCCCCAATGTTTTCTGGCTACATTGAGTATGGTTTCTGCATCCATAGGCAACGAAGTAATATAATAATGGTTTTCAGAAGTTGTTTCTCCAGTCTTATTATCCGTTCTTGTATTTTCTATGCAAACAAGAGAACGAACACCCTCCCAATGGACAATTTTTTCTGTGTAGCTTTGATACGAGATAACCCTACATATTCTCTTTTCCGTTCGTCCATGTCCATGGTTTTCTTGTGTACAATACTGGTATCTTGTAGGAGGATAGTGACCATGCCCTCTTTTTTTAAACCCTTCGATATCTACCTCTGAAAACCAGCTACTTAAGGACTTATGTAATTTTTGCTGATTCTCTTTAACTGCAATAAGATAGTCACCCTTGTTTTCAATGACTTCCTTTACAATTTTATGCTGACAACCAATCGCATCAATGGTAACGATACAGCCTTCTAAATCCAATATCTTCAAAAGTTTTGGAATGGCCTTTATCTCGTTTGATTTCTCTCCAACCTTTTCTTGTCCTAATGACACGCCATTGTCAACAGCCCAGGCACTTACCATTCTTATTGGACAAATCTTTCCATTCTCGTCTTCTGATTTTGCACCACGCATTTCTTTGCCATCAATGGCGATAATGCCCTTATATGTTCCGTACAGTTCTTGTACCCATTGACGAAATCCACTCTCAAATTCCTTTGGCTTTATAATGGAAAATACACGATTAAAGGTATCATGACTAGGTATTTCCTCAAGTCCTTCTATTTTAGACTTGAAAAAATCTATATGTGTATTGCCGAATTCTTCTATTTCATACCAACTTTCAGCACCACCAATAACTGCTGCCAAAGTGATATAAATTATAGTTTCAAGGCTATGTTTTTGAAGGTGATTGCGACGAGGATCTTGAATATTATTCAGTATAATGGAGATGTTCATATCGTTTTTTACTGGAAAGGTAATGCTTTTCTATGGAATATCACTGATTATGAAAGAGAAAAGTAATGCGTCGGCCCTGATGTGGTGAGTGGCATTTTCAACCCTGTCATTTCACCTATCTTCTTCAAATTATAGTTGATGTTCTCCAACATACGATGATATTGTTTTTGTTCGGTTCCGTCATCTTGCTGAATAATAGGAAGAAGATAGGGACTGGCGGGATTTATTTGTGCGTATCGGTCGATTATTTCTTGCGCCTCTTTTACCCATTCCACCGTCAGATATTGGTTGGTTTTCTTGCGGCTATAAGCCAACATTTTATTTTTCAAGTCCTTCTTCCGCAGATAGGCGATGTCGACGCACGGGATTTCGCGC
>ERZ780111.151-NODE-151-length-22286-cov-14.4939_pt1 | contig 22286 bp, 18 predicted proteins | sample MGYA00433084_ERZ780111 | MGnify/ENA primary metagenome ERZ780111 (study PRJEB29588, sample SAMEA2144299) | human gut metagenome | biome: human gut; feature: human-associated habitat; material: faeces | place: Denmark | collected 2008/2010 ... | reverse complement strand
TTGGCTGGCAGCCTAAGGCCGCGTAGCCATATACTCAAATTTTAACGAACTATTGATTAGTAAGTTGCAACGAGAAAACAGCCCAAGACTTATTTGACGAATCAAAAACGGGTGTTGTCCTGATTTTGAACGAGTACTATTATGTCATGAAATTACCTAATGGCAACAGCATATACTTCACCGGGATCGACCAGGAGGGCAATCTCGAAAACCTGGCTTTCGAATATGCTGACATCAAAAACAAACGACAAATCTTAACGGGAACCGGCTTCTTCATAGACAAGCAAGGAACTATCATGACAAACCGCCATGTAGCCCAACCCTCTATCGACAAAACGGCAGTAAAAGAAAGTTACAACAACATGGTGGCTTCCATCAAGGCATACTACGCCGCACAGATGAGTGCCTTATCGCAAGAATACCAAAACTTAGAGAGTCAAAAGAGCGATTGCTATTCTTACGATTTCTATGGTAATGCATACGAGAATACGGAAAGACTGCAGGAAATCGCCTCACAACAAAGCGAACTGGAAGAGCAGTTCAACACACTGAACAGCGTAAGGGAATCCATGGACGACCACGTTTCATTGGATGAACTAAGCATTACGGCGGTTTGCGAAATCGGAATCGCCTACGACAACACCTTTGTCAATTCCGACAGAGACTTCTTGGACAAAAACCCTTGTGTTGTGATAAAAGTTTCTGACAAAGAAAATACTGACTTAGCCACCATCCAACTAAAGAACAAGAAGACTCCTGACGAGGCTCACGTGTTCAGAACCGACGGAACGATAGACGAAAACGTCATCGATAAGGTGAAAAATATGTTCTCCTCTCACAATGACAAGATTCTTCATATAGACCAACAACTTTATATGATTGGCTACAATGCCGGTCCTACCCTGGCTACTACCAAACAAGGCATCCAAGTTCAAATGACAAGCGGAAAGGTAACCCAGTTGCCAGACAGAGACAGGGTGTTATACAGCATCCCTACCATGCAAGGCTCAAGCGGCAGTCCCGTCATTGACAGCAAGGGACGATTAGTTGCCGTCAACTTTGCGAAGCTGAGGGGTAGTGACAACTTCAACTTCGGCATCCCCATGAACAAAATCGCTGCTTTTCTGAAATAACAAAGGGGAGATTTTGTAGTTTTTGGGGAAGTTAAAGGAGTTAAAGAAGTTAAGGAGTTAAGACAAATGCCTCTGTGGACATGAAATTAAACATTTCGGGGAAAGGAGGATTTCGCATAAAAACATTTCGGGGAAAATAAATATTTATCACTTATCTTGCTTATTATCTGAAATTTTCCGTGTCTTTGCAGCAGAATACCGAACTTTCGCATGTGGGGAAGTTCAGTCAAAATATATAATCATTGTACTGAGCGCCTTGACTGTATGTTTAGTATGGTCGAGGTGCTATTTTTGTATAATATAAGGTGTAAACCTGTTTTTTCTTCAATCTCCTGATTCTTCTCCTTTTTTTGTGTTTTTTTATGTTAAATCTATCTGTTATATGGTGACAGAATTAAATCTTTTTCTTATATTTGTCAACAAATTAAATAACAGATAATTATGACTAATGACTCATTTTCTATAAGATTGCGTGAAGCGCGACAGATGATGGGGCTCAGCATGGATAAACTCGTAGAGCGAACCAGCGGAGCCATCACCAAGCAGAGCATCTCCCGTTATGAGAAGGGCATCATGCGCCCTAAGCGTGAGGCCTTGCAAGCCATAGCCAAAGCCCTCAATATCAGCGAGGAATATTTCGAAGGAACCAATCTCAAGATAGATATGCCTATGCTCCGCACCACCTCCAATGGCAAGTTGTCCGAAGACGAGTTGCAAGCCCTTGAAGCAAAACTCTCGTTTTGGGCAGAGCAGTATCTTGCCAAGGAGAAAGAAGCAGGCTTTCCTACCTGGTTCAAGAATCCGGTAAAAGGCACCAAGGTATCAACCCTTGAAGATGCCATCCATGCTGCCGACCTTCTTCGTGAAAAATGGCATTGTGGTGATGGACCTATCGCCAGCATCCTGAGACTTTTGGAAAGAAAAGGTATCATGATACTTGCAGCTAATCTTCCCGAGTATGTTTTCGGAATGAGCACTTGGGCAGATAAGAAGCATCCGCTGATGATTCTCGATATGCGTCCGGAGAAAACAACAATAGAACGTCTTCGCTTCACGGCAGCGCATGAGTTAGCTCATCTGCTTCTTACCTTTCCTGCAAGTGCAGAGTTAGACGTAGAGAAGCGCTGTAATAAGTTTGCTGGTTTTTTCCTCTTTACCAAGCAGGCTTTAATCGAGGAAATGGGAAGTGAAAAGCGAGATGAGCTTATGCTTGAAGAAATGATAGACCTCAGGGAAGTATATGGCATATCGATAGCCGCCCAAGTGCATGCAGCCTGGGATATCCGTATGATTTCACGTGAACACTACGACTGGTGGTTTGATGAGAAAATCAAGAAGAACAGGCTGGAAGTTGGTTGGGGGGAGTATATATTTCCTGAGACTATCGGAAGAGAGAGGAGGATGGATGTTAGAACAAGAAAATGACAAAAGTAAAAATGAAAATGGCAGAATTAATATCACATATATATCAAGATTATGTAGGGCATTGGATTATACAATCTAATGAGGAACAATCTGTTGGTGTAGCAAGGCTCGCTTCTTGTTTCGCTGGTGAATTTGGCATGAGTGAATGGGGCAAAGTTTTGGGGCAGCTTCATGACAAGGGTAAGGAATCACATGCTTTTCAGCAACATATTAAAAAAGAGAGTGGATACGAGCCTGATATTAAAGTTTGTGGTAATTATAACCATGCTTTTATTGGTGGAGTTTTGGCACGAAAACTTTATGGTAAATCTGCTGATATTTTCTTCGTTAATCAAATTGTGTCTCATCATACAGGGTTACATGATTATGATGAGATAGAAGGAATTCTTAATCAGGATATTCCAGCAGAAGTTAATGTCAATATAGGAAAGGAAAAATTAAATGTACCTGCTTTCAAGATTCAAACTAATGATTTTCATCATTTAGCTCGTATGATGTTTTCATGTTTGGTGGATGCTGACTTTCTTGATACAGAAGCTTTTATGGATAAAGAATCTTCTGTTTTAAGACGGAATAAAGCTACGTTACATGATTTGCTGCCTTTACTCGAAAATAAACTGAAGGATTTGAGAGCTAAAGCAGATAATTCTAATGTAAATGCTATAAGAAATCAAGTCCAACAGCAATGTATTAAAATGTCAGATACAGAAATCGGGTTTTATAGTTTGACGGTACCAACTGGTGGAGGAAAAACTTTGTCTTCTTTGGTATGGGCAATGAAGCATGCTATCAGAAATGGCCTGAAAAGAATTATTATAGCCATTCCATATACAAGTATCATTGTTCAGACGGCATCAGTTCTACGGAGCATCTTTGGAGAAGATAATGTTTTGGAGCATCATAGCAATGTGGATCCTGAGCAAATCAAAGATGAAAGACTTCAGGAAAAAATGAAGTTGGCGACGGAAAATTGGGACTATCCGATAATTGTAACGACTAATGTGCAATTATTTGAATCTATGTTTAGCAATAAACCATCTGTTTGTAGGAAGCTCCACAATATAGTCAACAGTGTAGTGATCTTAGATGAGGTGCAAACGCTTCCGATGGACTATCTTCAGCCTGTTGTGGATTCATTGAAAACGTACCATAAACTATTCAATGTTTCTTTCTTGTTCACTACGGCAAGTCAGCCCGTGTTAAGTGGACTTATAGAAGGATGTAATCCGAAGGCAGCCTTCAAAGGGATTGACCATATTACAGAAATCATTCCTTGTGAGTTTAAGTTGCATGACAAGTTGAGAAGGGTAAAATTAAGTATCAATAACGAAGGGAGAACGTATGATGAGGTTGCTGAGATGTTGAGCAAGCATAAAAGAGTGCTTTGTATTGTGAATACACGTCGTGATGCTAGAGAACTCTATACACGTTTGCCGCAAGAAGGGATTACATTACATCTTTCAAAAATGATGTGTCCGGCACATATTAGCGAGACGTTAGAAAAACTCAAAAAAGCTCTAAAGGACGATACGAATGAAGTTATCCGTGTAGTCTCCACGCAATTGATAGAAGCCGGAGTTGATTTGGATTTTCCAGTTGTATATAGGCAAGAAGCAGGGCTTGACTCTGTATTGCAAGCTGCCGGCCGATGTAATCGAGAAGGAAAGAATGGCTTGAGTACTACTTATGTCTTTTCTTTGGCTAAAGAGCATGATCTTCCTATTGGAGATATGCAGGCTGCAAATAATGCAAGGTTAAGTCTTAGTGCAGATATGGATTGGTTTGCTCCAAAAACAATGACATCATATTTCAAGCAATTATATTGCAGAAAGGAATGTTTCGATGTAAAGGATATGAAGCATTATCTTTATAATCCTAAGGAAATATGTTTTGCTACTGCTGCAAAAGAGTTTCAGATGATTGAAGATAATGGAATCAATGTTGTTGTCTGTTGGAGAAATAGTTTCGAGCTTATGCAACAATTATTGGAAAAGGGACCTTCATATATACTGATAAAGAAGCTGTCGAAGTATATGGTAAATATCAATAAGACAGATTTTAAGTCTTTGTTAGATATGGGTGTCGTTAGTGAGAAAAAAGAGGGACTCTTTGTTGTCGATTATAAACAGCAGTATGATGAACATATCGGCTTGCGCATCGATAATAATTGGGCGAATAAATCGATTATTATTTAAATGGAAATGATATGGTAAAGAAAAATTCGATAAAGCTATTTGGGGATGATAAGATCCGTGCCATTTGGGATGATGAACAGGAAAAATGGTACTTTTCTATTGTTGACGTTATTGCAGTTTTGACTGAAAGTCCTAATCCTCAAACCTATTGGAGAGTCCTAAAGAAGCGACTTAAAGATGAGGGAAATGAAACCGTTACAAACTGTAACGCTTTGAAAATGCGTGCAGCTGATGGTAAAATGCGATTAACGGATGTTGCTGATACTGAGCAACTCTTGCGTATTATTCAATCCGTACCTTCTCCAAAGGCTGAACCTTTTAAAATGTGGCTTGCTAAAGTTGGAGCAGACAGACTGGATCAAATGCAAGATCCAGAATTAAGTATACAGCAGGCCATGATAGACTACAAACGATTGGGATATTCGGACAATTGGATTAACCAACGTTTGAAAAGTATTGAGATACGTAAGGATTTGACAGACCAGTGGAAACTTCATAATGTAGAGGAAGGGGTACAGTATGCATCTTTAACAGATATAATCTATCAGGCTTGGGCTGGTAGGACAACAAAAGAATACAAACAGTATAAAGGTTTGAAAAAGGAAAATCTGCGTGACAATATGACCAACGAGGAACTTATTCTTAACATGCTTGCAGAACTCTCAACAACGAGCATTACTAAGGCAAAGAATCCTCAGACTTTGGATGAAAATAAGCAATGTGCTAAAGAAGGTGGTAATGTGGCGCGTGTTGCAAGAGAGGAACTCGAATCCAAAACAGGACGTCAAGTAGTTTCTCCACTTTCTGCAAAAAGATTCTTTGAGGCTCAGCAGCCAAAGAAAAGTTTGGAAGATAATAATAACGATAAGGAAGAGGAAAAATAGTAATATGATGGAATATACTGATAAAGAATATTGTTTGGAGGTGTGGGGCGATATGGCTTGCTTCACAAGACCCGAACTGAAAGTTGAACGTGTAAGTTATGATGTGATTACACCATCAGCTGCACGAGCTATATTCGAGGCTATATTTTGGAAGCCTGCCATTCATTGGCAGATAACCAAGATAGAGGTGTTGAAACCTATCAAATGGACTTCTGTAAGAAGAAATGAGGTGGGGGCGGTAGCTGGTAAATCTGTCATCTTTATAGAGGAAAAACGTCAGCAGAAAAATACTTTGCTTTTAAAAGATGTTGGTTATCGAATTTGGGCAAAGATGGAGTTCCGTTCTGTATCGAAGCGAAAGGCAGAAGGAGATTTGTTTTCTCATGAGCCGGGTAAAGATGAGAATCCGATGAAGTATTATCAGATGTTTGAGCGTAGAGCAAGCAAGGGACAATGCTTCAATCAGCCTTATCTTGGTACTCGTGAGTTCTCTGCCTCTTTCCGTCTCGTTAATCCTGATGATGAGACATTGACTCCACCAATATCTGAAGAGCAAGGTGGTACTAAAGACTTAGGAATCATGCTCTATGATATGGACTTTGCTGATAAGAAGAACATCCAGCCAATGTTCTATCGTCCACAGATGAAAGATGGCGTAATTATTGTTCCACCAATTAATAGTGAGGAGATTTTAAAATGATACTAAAAGCATTATATGATTATTATAATAGATGCGGTGATCTTCCAATGCCTGGTATGGAAGAAAAAGAGATTGGTTTCATTATAGTCCTTTCTAAAGAGGGAAGGTTTGTTCGCTTCGAAGATTGCCGTACGGGTAAGAATCAGGCAAGAACATATCTTGTAAAGAAGCATGTAGGACGCTCAAGTGCAATAGTTGCTAATTATTTGTATGATAATAGTACTTATGTATTAGGGTATGCAGATATGGATAAAGAGGTTGATAAATGTAAAGAACAAGTTGACCTGTTGGAGAAGCAGGCTGCCCAATCGGTAGCTGCTCAAAGTGCATACGAGAAAGCCAAAGAAGAACTGAAAGAATTAGAGAATAAACGTTCTATTAAAGAGCAAAGTTGTCTAGATGCTTTTAAAAACAAATTAATTTCAATTTTCCACTCCTATCCTGATAGTTATGAGTTGTCTTTAGTCTGTAAGTTCTACCAGCAAGATAAAGATGAAATTCTGTCCTCTATTAAACAAGATAGTTTGTGGGAAGATATAAAGAAAAACTTGTCAAAGAAGTATTCTACATTTTCTTTTAGAATTGAGGCCGACTTAAAGATTATTGCAGAAAAAAGAGAACTCTTGCAATTGGATGAAGCTGAGGAGATGAATGGTGAAAAAGATATTTGTTTAATAACTGGAAATAGGGATATTACTGTCGATACGACAACCGCAACAATGATTCCTGGAAGTCAGGCTACTGCAAAATTAGTTGCATTCCAGATTAACTCTGGCTATGATTCCTATGGCAAGAAGAAATGTGGTAATGCTCCAATATCTAAAAAAGCTGAATTTGCCTATACCACAGCTCTTAACGCTATGCTGCAAAAAGGTTCTCACAATAAGTTTAGTGTAGGTAATCGAACTTTTGTTTTTTGGGCGTCCTCTAACAGCGAGGCAGCAGAACAGACAGAAGGAAGCCTCTTTGACCTGTTGGGATATACTGAAGAAGAGGTTGATGATCCAAATGCTAAGATAGAGCAAGTGCGCAAAGTGTTTACGGCTATAAATTCTGGAAGTTTGAAAACATCATTAGAAGACCGTTTCTATATTCTTGGTTTGGCTCCAAATTCGGCAAGAATAGCCGTTGTATATTGGTCTGAATGTTCTCTGAAAGAATTTGCAGGAAAGATACTATGTCATTTTAAAGATATGGAAATCAAAGATACTCGTCTAGATAAGAAACCATATATGGGAATCAAGAGTATGCTTGCAGCTGTCACTCTTAACGGGAAACAATCTGAAGCTACCCCTAATCTCCCAGAAGCTGTTGTTAAAAGTATCTTCCAAGGAACGCCATATCCATTCACTTTATTTTCTGCATGCATTCGCAGAATAAGAGCTGAGTCTGGCAGCAAAGATGCTATTCGTATTGCTCGTATAGCAATCATCAAGGCATATCTCAATAGAACAAATAGTAATAATAAAAAAATAGAAATTATGTTAGACAAGAGTAACACTAATCAAGGCTACTTATGTGGTCGTCTTTTTGCTGTATTGGAAAATCTCCAATATGCAGCAAACAAACAAGATTCAATCCGTTCTGGATACATGAATGCAGCATCATCAACACCATCTGCTGTTTATCCAACGATATTGAAATTGTCAAATAGTCACTATAGTAAGTTGGCTAAAGACAAGAAAGGACTCGCTATTTACTTTGACAATCAGAAAAAAGAGATAATGGCACAGATTTCTGATTTCCCAGACACTTTGGACTTAAGCGACCAAGGCAGATTCTTCCTTGGTTACTATCATCAAAAGAATCATGAGGAAAACAAAGAGACAGAAGATTAATAATATTTAATAATTACAATTATGGCTGATTTAAAAAATCGATTTGATTTCGTTTACCTGTTTGATGTACAGGACGGAAATCCCAATGGTGATCCCGATGCAGGAAACCTTCCACGTGTTGACTCAGAAACTGGTATGGGGCTTGTTACTGATATTTGTTTAAAAAGAAAAGTACGCAATTATGTACAGATTGCGAAAATGGGTGAAACTAATAACGATATATTGGTTAAGTCAAAGGAAATCTCAGGACAAGAGGTTTTCATAAATGGCGAAATACGCAAGATGTACAAAGAAGAACTTGGCTTGGACTTAAAAGTCAAAGAAAAAGCACCTGCCGACATAGTTACAGCAGGACGTGAAGCGATGTGTAAGCGTTTCTATGATGTAAGAACTTTTGGAGCTGTTCTTTCTACTGGCTCTAATGCAGGACAAGTAAGAGGAGCTGTCCAAATGACTTTTGCACGTTCAATAGACCCTATTATCCCAGCAGAACATGCATTAACAGTTTGTGCAGCTCGCGATGAAGAGAAATCTTACGATTCACAAGTTGGCATTCAAGGTCGCAAGGCTACAGTTCCTTATGGACTCTATGTCTGCCATGGCTTCATCTCTGCCAACCTTGCCAAACAAACGGGCTTCTCAGAGGAAGACCTGGAACTTTTCTTTGATGCATTGAAGAACATGTTTGATGTTGACCGTTCTGCAGCAAGGGGTTTGATGAGTGCTCAGAAATTAATCGTATTCAAACATGATTCTGTTCTGGGTAATGCTCCAGCGAATAAATTGTTTGATTTGGTGAAAATCAAGAAGAATACAGATGTACCACGTTCATTTGGCGATTATGACGTTACTGTTCCTACCCAAGAGGAGTTGGATGAGAAATATCCTGGTGTATCAGTTGAAAAATTGATTTAGTATCATCATGTATACTGAAGACGAAATGCTCATGTTGTCGGGGATACAGCACTTTATGTTCTGTCCCCGGCAATGGGCTTTGATTCATATCGAGCAACAATGGGCAGAAAATAAACTGACGACAGAAGGGCAGATTCTACACAAGAATGTAGATAATCCCTTCTATCGTCAGAAGAATGGTGATGTTATCACGCTTCGTTCCCTCCATATAGCCTCTAAAGAATTAGGACTATATGGTGTAACTGATGCTGTAGAACTTATTCCTGCTGATTCATCAGAAGATGCTATAACCCATAATCGCTACAAAGGATATTGGAAACCATACCCTGTGGAGTATAAAAGAGGTCATCATAAACCTGATGAAAGAGATGAAGTACAATTGGCTGCCCAGGCAATGTGTCTTGAAGAAATGTATGGCATTCATATTCCATACGGTGCATTGTATTATGATGAAGTAAAACATAGAGAAACAATTTCTATTTCTGAGTCATTAAGAAGTACGACTATTCAATGTGCCAGGCAGATGCACGAGGTCTTTAAAAGCGGTATCTTGCCAAAAGCAAACAAACAGCATCATTGCAAGAATTGTTCTTTGGTAAATATCTGTATGCCGAAAATGAGTGATTGCACTCAAGTGTCAACCTATTTAAACAAGAATCTATATGAGGATATTACTTAATACATTATACGTGACCACACCTGAGGCCTATCTAAGTAAAGATGGGCTGAATGTAGTGGTATCTGTGAAGCAAAACGAGATATTCCGTATTCCTATCCATAATATAGAGCAGATAGTTACTTTTGGTTATATGGGGGCAAGCCCTGGATTGATGAAATTGTGTGCAGATAACAATGTGTCCCTCACTTTCCTTTCTCCGCAAGGTCGGTACATCAGTCGCTCTCAAGGACCTACAAGGGGAAATGTCTTGTTGAGAAAAGCGCAATACAAGAATTCCGATAATCCAAATTATGCTCTTCATCTTTGCAAGCTGTTCATAGGGGGTAAGATTCAAAATTATCGCAACATTTTGCGCCGTTTCATCAGAGACAATGGAAATGATGAAGCCATAGAAAAAGCTGCGAATGAATTGTTGCGTTGTAAACATAAGGTGCTGAATGCTGATTCTATAGATAGCGTGAGAGGAATAGAAGGAGAAGCTGCCTCCTGTTACTTTGGCGTTTTCTCTCATCTTCTCCTTTGCCAGAAAGAAGATTTTGTTTTTGAAGGGCGCAATCGACGACCACCAAAAGATGCTGTCAATGCAATGCTTTCTTTTATTTATACGCTGATAGCTAATGATATGACATCGGCTTTAGAAACAGTCGGGTTAGACCCATACGTTGGCTTTTTGCATACATTACGCCCAGGTAGAGCTTCGTTGGCATTGGATATGATGGAAGAACTTCGTGCTTATCTTGGCGACAGACTGGTATTATCGTTGATTAATAGAAAGCAAATCACCAAAAGAGATTTCATTAAGCAAGGGGAGGAAGGAATTGTAATGACGGATTCTGGTCGAAAGACTATTCTCACGGCTTGGCAGAGTCGAAAGAAAGAGCAGATTACCCATCCTTATTTGAACGAAAAGGTAAGTATCGGTCTTCTTCCTTATATTCAGGCTACATTGTTGGCAAGGTTCATTCGTATAGATATTGATGATTACCCAGTATTCTTAATTAAGTAGCTTATGTTTGTATTGATTACTTATGATGTGAATATCACATCGCCACATGGTGCCAAGTGTTTGCGTAATGTTGCACGGGCATGTATGAATTATGGAAAGCGTGTTCAAAACTCTGTTTTTGAGTGTATTTTGACGGAATCCCAGTTTATTACGTTGAGGAATCAATTGGATGGTATTATAGATTCTGAGCAAGATAGCATAAGGTTTTATATGTTGGGGAAGAATTGGAAGAATAAGGTAGAAACTTTAGGTAAGGATATGGGTGTTGATTTCACTGGTGAATTAATCATCTGATATATGAGAATGCGAACCTATAGGATTGCATAAATTGCTGTGAGGTTCGCACCTTTTGTGTATCAAGACTTTATAAAAATTCCAAGGATTTAATAACTTTAAATGTTATTGTTTGGTTAATATTCGCAAAATGACTACTTTTGTATATTAATATTCTGTATTTTGCAGAATATGCAGTCGCACCCCTCGTGGGTGCGTGGATTGAAACCTGAAAGACCAGGCGAGCGTGGTGGCAAAGGTGAGTCGCACCCCTCGTGGGTGCGTGGATTGAAACACTTGACTTGTAGCACCACCCGAGAAGGCGATTAAGTCGCACCCCTCGTGGGTGCGTGGATTGAAACTAACTATAAGCAGCAGTTTGAGGAATCTTTCGGGTCGCACCCCTCGTGGGTGCGTGGATTGAAACTTAAAAATCCTAGTGGCTTAGAGTCAATTGACGGTCGCACCCCTCGTGGGTGCGTGGATTGAAACTCCATCTGCTAAGGCTTCTGCGCTTCGTGCAGCTGGTCGCACCCCTCGTGGGTGCGTGGATTGAAACGTAATTGGCAGTCTTATGAATCTTGGAAGTCTAAGTCGCACCCCTCGTGGGTGCGTGGATTGAAACATATAAAAAAATATTTAATTAGACCAAGGGAGACCGTCGCACCCCTCGTGGGTGCGTGGATTGAAACTGCAAAGCAACAGCAGAACGAAGAGCAGAAATGTCGCACCCCTCGTGGGTGCGTGGATTGAAACAGTAGCTTTAAGGACTGAAAACACTGAAGATAACGTCGCACCCCTCGTGGGTGCGTGGATTGAAACTCGCTATGTCCAAACTCGTTCCGAGCAAATGGAGGTCGCACCCCTCGTGGGTGCGTGGATTGAAACTGATGCGACAATCGACATCAATCCTCAAATTAAGTCGCACCCCTCGTGGGTGCGTGGATTGAAACATAGGTAGGGCGGCAGAGCCGCACGCATCGAGGGTCGCACCCCTCGTGGGTGCGTGGATTGAAACATCTTGTTGGCTTTAGACTGGGAAGAACTACCAAGTCGCACCCCTCGTGGGTGCGTGGATTGAAACTTTCCAAATTTTATAATTAATCTTATTGGCCTTGTCGCACCCCTCGTGGGTGCGTGGATTGAAACTCAAACTTATACCTTGCTTTCTGACGTCTTTTCAGGTCGCACCCCTCGTGGGTGCGTGGATTGAAACAATATTTTTTTGTACCTTTTCAATGTCTTTGGAAGTCGCACCCCTCGTGGGTGCGTGGATTGAAACATTCTACTATTTCAATTAATCCCCAGATTAATGTCGCACCCCTCGTGGGTGCGTGGATTGAAACATGCTGTACCTGTTCATAAACAGGAGGTACAAAAAGTCGCACCCCTCGTGGGTGCGTGGATTGAAACATAAATAAATAAAAATTAATTAGACCAAGGGAGAGTCGCACCCCTCGTGGGTGCGTGGATTGAAACTAAAGTATATTGTTGACGAATGCGAGAATCTAAAGTCGCACCCCTCGTGGGTGCGTGGATTGAAACACGTAAAACGCAATGTAGAGATTACAAATCAAAGTCGCACCCCTCGTGGGTGCGTGGATTGAAACTGGGCAGCAGGAGTATTATACTCATTAGTTTCTGTCGCACCCCTCGTGGGTGCGTGGATTGAAACGCAATTATGTTAAAGTAGCTAAACTTGTACTTGGTCGCACCCCTCGTGGGTGCGTGGATTGAAACACCCAGGAACGTATTGCTCTTTGGAATGAACAGTCGCACCCCTCGTGGGTGCGTGGATTGAAACATAAATTGAATTATAAAAAGATTGATTTGACCGATGTCGCACCCCTCGTGGGTGCGTGGATTGAAACCTTTACGAAGTTGAGTTGCGGGTTCAGAGCGAACGTCGCACCCCTCGTGGGTGCGTGGATTGAAACACTTTATGAATAAAGAAACTGTCAAAAATCTGAGGTCGCACCCCTCGTGGGTGCGTGGATTGAAACATTGTTGACAACAATATCGCCACAGAGGACGAGGTGTCGCACCCCTCGTGGGTGCGTGGATTGAAACCGATTGCTCCCCACTTGCAAAGGGGGAACATGAGGTCGCACCCCTCGTGGGTGCGTGGATTGAAACATATATAGGGGTGCCCCTTTTTCAAATCCTCAAGTCGCACCCCTCGTGGGTGCGTGGATTGAAACTGGTCGACTTCGCACACAACATGTGCGGCCACTCGTCGCACCCCTCGTGGGTGCGTGGATTGAAACTTTAGATAGTTTTCAACTTTGTTTTCAAATTTAGTCGCACCCCTCGTGGGTGCGTGGATTGAAACTACTCAGCGTGCTCAGATGTTTAACGCGCTGCTAGTCGCACCCCTCGTGGGTGCGTGGATTGAAACATTTGCTTTAGCTACTCATCATTACACTGCTTAGTCGCACCCCTCGTGGGTGCGTGGATTGAAACATTTTTTGAAGTATATTAGTGATAGTTATTTTAGTCGCACCCCTCGTGGGTGCGTGGATTGAAACTTCTCGTGTTCGTCAACAGTTTACCCAGGAACGCGTCGCACCCCTCGTGGGTGCGTGGATTGAAACTGCTAATCGTACACAGCTTAAGATATGGCGTGAAGTCGCACCCCTCGTGGGTGCGTGGATTGAAACTCAAGAGAATAATCTTCAGGACGAGGAATTTTTGTCGCACCCCTCGTGGGTGCGTGGATTGAAACTTGCGAGTTACATAAGGAATACCAAAAGCAGTAGTCGCACCCCTCGTGGGTGCGTGGATTGAAACAAAGATTCCTTGCCCTTCCGACTATTCTCTTGAGTCGCACCCCTCGTGGGTGCGTGGATTGAAACAGAAAGGCGAGGAACTGTGATTGGTTGGCAATGCCTGTCGCACCCCTCGTGGGTGCGTGGATTGAAACCTCTGCTAAAGCTAATGATTTGCGTGCTGCTGGGTCGCACCCCTCGTGGGTGCGTGGATTGAAACATCCCAGTCTCAGGCTAATAAGATGAACTATAAAGTCGCACCCCTCGTGGGTGCGTGGATTGAAACTAGTGCAATACGTTGAGTGAACAGGGGGCAACGCCCGTCGCACCCCTCGTGGGTGCGTGGATTGAAACTGTTCTAATCCTTATACTGTTTCAACGTCCAAAGGTCGCACCCCTCGTGGGTGCGTGGATTGAAACACAATTAGATATTTGATTTATGGTAAAAAAATCTGTCGCACCCCTCGTGGGTGCGTGGATTGAAACTTTTAAGTCTTATATTAGCTATCATCGTCTTACTGTCGCACCCCTCGTGGGTGCGTGGATTGAAACCCAGCTATTTGAACAAGAAACTGCCAGACGCTCCCAAGTCGCACCCCTCGTGGGTGCGTGGATTGAAACTCAGCTTACTTTGAAAGACGTTGAGAATTATGAGTCGCACCCCTCGTGGGTGCGTGGATTGAAACAAACGTTTACGAAACTCATCCTCTTGTGCTTTACGAGTCGCACCCCCTCGTGGGTGCGTGGATTGAAACACATATACACTTATCATCTTTGTATGATAATATGATACTTCCGCTGCTGTACATTTGCTTTTTAAAAGGCACTATAGTGCTCTTCGCTGGGCACATTTGTACCATAAGTAGGCATTTATATAGCATCAGTTTTTATAAAAATGGATTACGCAAATACCCTTCACCTTGTTGTCATTTTCAGATTTCGGCTGATGTATAGGAACAAAACTCATGCTTCTATTAAATCGAAGTACTGTTTTGGTACTTTGTAGGGATTTTCCTTTTACAATTAGGGAATTATCCCCATGTTGGAACAATGGAAAGGAGTATCTTTGCAGAAGATAAGCTGCATTCGGCAATCAGAAAGCAAGCTTTCATTGCACTCGTTTGCATTATCTTTGCAAAAGATAAGCTCCACGTCAGCAAATGGGGAAGTTAAAGAAGTTATAACTTCTGAACTTGAGAAATTCTATAAACACCAACCTTCAAAAACAGTAAAGACAATGAAGAGAAATGAAGTAATGGCAATTATCGCCACCAGCCTGATGCTCTTTGCCTTATGCCTCTCGGCTTCGGCTAAAGACAGAAACGAGAAAGTGATCAACTACAGTACAAGAATTGACGATGACAACAACCGCAAACCAACGGTTACGGTTTGTCCGGAACGTCCTACCCCACCAACTCTCGGTCCGGCATTCTGTCCCGAAGAGGGAACACGCTATGGCTACAGTCTCAGCAACCAAAGCTTCTCCATACTATATAATAAAGTGAAGAAGGCATCGTTCGATGACAACAAGTTCGACCTGATAGAGGTCGCCAGCTTAGGATGCTACTACTCCTGCTCACAGGCTGTCAGACTGATGAAGATTTTCACCTTTGACGACGAACGGCTGAAAGCGCTCTCCATGATGGCGCCCCACATCGTTGATCCTCAGAATGCGACCGACATCTATAAACTGTTCTGTTTTGACAGCGATAAGGAAAAGGCTGGAGAAATCATGAGAAAGTGTAAATAATTGTTCCCCCCTCACACCCCTACTCCATCGTGGAAATCGTGACATCAGAGAAATCATTCATATAGTCGAGCATACAAAGGGTATGGAAACCGCGTTTAGCCTTCAGCTCCATGCTCACCTCCAAAAACTCGCCCTTGGACGTGCGACGGTCTTTCAACTCATAAGAATGGATTTCTACATTGTCTTGTTTCAGACTCTGGATGAGCTGCTTCACACTATCTATCGAGGGAGCCGAAAAGGACAACTCGATTGTGGTGGTTCCCAACTGTGGTATCAGATAGTTGAGCACCTCAAGTCCCAGGAGCACCATCGCGGTCGTGATGACGGCGGCGACAAACATACCCGTTCCGCAAGCCAGACCTATGGCTGCTGTCACCCATAAGCCGGCAGCGGTGGTGAGTCCTCTCACCACATTCTTCTGGAAGATGATGGTTCCTGCACCTAAGAAGCCGATGCCCGACACCACCTGGGCTGCGACACGGGAAGAGTCTTTCAGGTCGACACCAAAACCATATTGCGACACCACACAGAAGAGGGCACTTCCCAAGGCTACCAGGAAATGGGTGCGAAAGCCTGCCTCCTTGGCACGATACTCACGCTCTATACCTATCGCTCCGCCCAAGACCATAGCCAACGTCAGCCTTACCATCAGTTCCATATAAGTTGCATCCATAATTGTATTTTTTTGTTTGTAATTTGCTGCCAAATATAAGCAAAAATTACGGGAAAACAACTTCCATCTGCTACTTTTTTACTCGACAAGCACATTTTTTCTCTTTATTTGCCATTTCAACGTTACTTTCTTGCGAAAATTGACTTTTTATTTGTATTTTTGCAAGCAGACAGAAAAGATTAATACATTATATAATAAACATGGCAACAGTTGACGACAAGAAGATTATCTTCTCTATGGTGGGAGTATCCAAGATTATCCCACAAAATCAGAAACAAATTCTGAAGAACATCTACCTATCGTTCTTCTACGGAGCAAAGATCGGTATCATCGGTTTGAATGGTGCCGGTAAATCTACGTTGATGAAAATCATCGCAGGGCTTGAGCAACCTACCCAGGGTGAGGTGGTTTGGAGCCCAGGCTACTCTGTGGGCTACTTGCCTCAGGATCCTCCGCTCGACAAGAACAAGACCGTGAAGGAGAACGTGATGGAGGGTGTGCAGAAAATATACGATGCACTCGCTGAATACGAGGACATTAACAATAAATTCGGACTCGAGGAATACTATGGCGATCCCGACAAGATGGACAAGCTGATGCAGCGACAGGCCGAGGTGCAGGACATCATTGATGCTACCGACGCCTGGAACATCGACTCTAAGCTGGAGCGTGCGATGGATGCACTGCACTGTCCTCCCGGCGACTGGCCCGTAACCAACCTCTCGGGTGGTGAGCGCCGTCGTGTGGCTCTCTGCCGTCTGCTGCTGCAGAAGCCTGATGTCCTCCTGCTCGATGAGCCTACCAACCACTTGGATGCTGAGAGTATCGACTGGTTGGAGCAGCACCTGCAGCAATATGAGGGAACAGTCATCGCCGTCACTCACGACCGATACTTCCTCGACGATGTGAGCGAGTGGATATTGGAACTCGACCGTGGCGAGGGAATCCCATGGAAGGGCAACTACTCGTCATGGCTCGACCAAAAGACCAAGCGAATGATACAGGAAGAGAAGACTGCCTCTAAGCGCCGCAAGACGTTGGAGCGCGAGTTGGAATGGGTACGCATGGCACCTAAGGCCCGACAGGCTAAGGGTAAGGCCCGTCTGAACTCCTACGAGCAGATGCTCAACCAGGAGCAGAAGGAACGCGAGGAGAAACTGGAGATCTTCATCCCTAACGGTCCTCGCTTAGGCAACAAGGTGATCGAGGCTCAGCACGTAAAGAAGGCTTTCGGAGAGAAGGTGCTCTTCAATGACCTCAACTTCATGCTTCCTCCTAACGGCATCGTGGGTGTCATCGGTCCTAACGGAGCCGGTAAGACTACCCTCTTCCGCCTCATCATGGGACTGGAGCAGGCCGACGGCGGCAACTTCGAGGTGGGTGAGACCGTGAAGCTTGCCTATGTGGACCAGCAGCACAAGGACATCGATCCTCAGAAGACGGTTTACGAAGTCATCTCACAGGGCAACGAGACCTTGCGTCTTGGCGGACGTGACGTGAACGCACGAGCCTATATCTCGCGATTCAACTTCTCGGGAACCGATCAGAGCAAGCTCTGCAGTGTGCTTTCGGGTGGTGAGCGCAACCGCCTGCAGTTGGCCTTGGCGCTGAAGCAGGAAGGCAACGTGCTTCTGCTCGATGAGCCTACCAACGATATCGACGTGAATACGCTGCGCGCCTTGGAGGAAGGTCTGGAGGCCTTTGCGGGATGTGCGGTTGTCATCAGTCACGACCGTTGGTTCCTCGACCGTATCTGTACTCACATCCTTGCCTTCGAGGGTAATGGTGAGGTCTTCTTCTTCGAGGGAAGCTACTCGGAGTACGAGATCAACAAGGCCCGCCGTCTTGGCGATACTGAGATCAAGAAGGGCCGCTATCGCAAGTTGATGGAAGAATAAAAATATAAGAATAAAAGATCAGAGAAAATGAAAAAGTTAATGATTATCTCACTGGCTCTTGTATCAATGTTTACAAGCGCCAACGCCCAACTCTTGTATAAGATTTCGGGCAAAGACCTTAAGTCACCATCCTACATCGTAGGAACTTATCATCTGGCACCCGTCAGTTTCGTCAATGCCATAGAGGGTATCCCTGACGCTCTCACCAATACCGAACAGGTATGCGGAGAGCTCGACATGGAAGATATGAAGAAACCAGAGAGTGTACAGAAAATGGCAGCTGCCATGCTGCTCCCTTACGGCAAGAAACTCAAGAGCATGCTTACCGAAGAAGAGTACACACGACTCAACAAGTTGCTCAAGGACCTGACAAGTGCCGATATGAGCAACCCTATCGTGGAGGCTAAGTTTGGCAACATCACACCGCAGGCTCTCAACACACAGCTCACCCTGCTCATGTCGCTCAAGCATGCCCGTGGCTTTGACCCTACACAGTCGTTCGACGACTACTTCCAGAAGTTTGCCAAGCGTAACCACGAGCCTGTCATCGGTCTTGAGACGGTTGACAAGCAGATAGAGGTGCTCTTCAAGAGTATTCCTCTCGAGCGCCAGAAGCAACTCCTGATGTGCCTCGTCGACAACACGGAATATTACAACATGGTAACGCAACGCCTCAGCGACGCCTACTTCGCTCAGAACATGAAGCAGATAGAAGAGGTGATCAGCGAGAAGCGCAACGACAGCTGTGACGACACGAAAGAGGAGTATGCCATCATGTTCGACAACCGCAATGCTGACTGGGTGGCAAAAATGCCTGCCATCATGAGCGACAAACCGACCTTCTTTGCCGTAGGTGCCGGTCATCTGCCAGGCGAAAAGGGTGTGCTCAACCTCCTCAAGCTGGCTGGCTACGAGGTAGAGGCCGTGAAATGATTTTCAAAACAAACAACTATATGAAGAAACTATTTTTATCTCTCGCTTTTCTGCTCCCCATGATGGGAACGATGGCGCAAACCCAGGTAAAGACGGCCGAGGGTATCCTCGAAGGAAAAGACCTCTCGGGCATCAAGGTGTTTAAAGGTGTTCCGTTTGCTGCTCCGCCTGTGGGCAACCTCAGATGGAAGGCTCCGCAGCCAGCAAAGCACTGGGACGGTGTGCGCGAGGCTAAAGAGTATGGACCTAATCCGATGCAGGAACCACTCTTCGGCGATATGAACTTCGGAACCAAGGTGAACAGCGAAGACTGTCTATACCTTAATATATGGACTCCTGCCAAGACGATGAAAGAGCATCTGCCCGTATTGATCTATTTCAATGGCGGAGGACTGATGGCTGGAAGCGGAAGCGAGGCTCGATATGCTGGCGACGCGATGGCGAGAAAGGGCATCATCTCTATCACTGCCAACTATCGCGAGGGTATCTTCGGTTTCTTCGCGCATCCACAACTCTCCAAGGAGACCACCTATAAAGGATCGGGCAACTATGGTTTCATGGACCAGGTGGCTGCCATAAAATGGGTGAAAGACAATATCGAGGCCTTCGGAGGCGACCCCAACCGCATCACAATCGTTGGCGAATCGGCCGGTTCGATGTCGGTAAGTGCCTTGATGGCTTCGCCTCTCTGCCAGGGTCTCTTTGCACAGGCCATGGGTTCCAGCGGCTCGGTCATGGGATTCAAAAAGGTGCTTACCCTGAAGGAAGCTGAGCAGAAGGGTGTGGAAATGGCACAGAAAATAGCTGCACAGATGGTCGGTAAGACCGATAAGACAAAGGGAAAGGCAAGCAAGAAGAAAGCCCCTAAGGCTGACATCGACATGCTTCGCAACCTTCCTGCTGAAGAGCTGCTGAAGTTGGCTTCCGTCAAGTCGCTCCCCGCGTACAACATCGACGGATATTTCTTCGTAGAGCAACCAGAAGAGACTTTCGCCAAAGGCAACCAGACCAAGGTGCCTCTGCTCGTGGGCGGCAACAACCAGGAGATGACACCATTGGCTGTACTGATGGGCAAACAGCCTACGGTGGAGAACCTGAAGGCTGGCGCCAAAGCTACTTTCGGCGAAGAGAACATAGATGAGTTGTTCCGTCTTTACGGCATCACTACCGACAAGGATGTGCTGGAGCAACCGGGTGTGAACTTGGCTTCTGACATCTTCCTCGACTATTCCACATGGAAGTGGGGCAACATGCACAAGCTGACAAGCGGACAGCCCGTTTACCGTTATCGCTATTGTCATCCCCGTCCTGCCATGGCCATCAAGGGAAAGGTGGCTGCCCTGGCTGGTGGTGTGATAGACGCCAAGGAGGGTGAGGCTCCTGCCCCACAGGACAAGGGTGCCGTACACTCTGCCGATATCGAGTATGCCATGGGCACTCTGCCTACCAACCGTATTTACAACTGGCAACCTGCCGACTACATGATTAGCGACATCTTCAACCAGTACTACATCAACTTTGTGAAGACTGGCAACCCCAACGGACTGGGTCTGCCTGAATGGCCTTCCACCAACGGTAAAGCCATCGCTCCTGTGCTACAGATTGACGAGAACACGGTGGTAAAGACCGATGCCCAGATGGAGAAGCGATATGAGTTTATCGACCAACTGTTCTGGAAGTAAAGCGGTCAAATGGTTCTCAAAACCAATATAGAAATGAATATAAAATCAATAGGTAGTAAAATAAAAGGAAACCCCACGAAGATGGAGGGGACGGTATATTCGATACTTATCATTTGTGGCATTTCCCACTTTCTGAATGATATGATTCAGTCGATCATCCCCTCCATCTACCCCATCATCAAGGATAAGTTCGACTTCTCGTTCGCACAAATCGGAATCATCACCCTGATGTTTCAGATGGCGTCATCGATTCTGCAACCCTTTACTGGACTGTATGCCGACAAGCATCCACGTCCCTATGCCCTCTCCGTGGGTATGTGTTTCACACTCATCGGTCTGCTGATGCTGGCCTTCTCAGAAAATTATCTGCTGATTCTCCTCTCTGTGAGCATCGTGGGTTTAGGCTCATCCGTGTTCCACCCCACTGCATCACGAGTAGCCCAGTTGGCATCGGGAGGCAGGAAGAGTCTGGCACAGTCCATCTTCCAGGTAGGTGGCAACGGTGGCTCGGCGATAGGTCCTCTCCTTGCAGCCCTCATCATCCTGCCTTTCGGACAGCATGCCATCTCGTGGTTTGCCCTTGCCGCCTTGCTCGCCGCCCTTATCATGATCAGATTAGGGGCATGGTACAAGGCCCGGTTGGTGTATGTGGTGACGCATCCGCAGAAAAACGTCCCCCTGAACAACGACATCTCGAAGCGGGCAAAATATGGGGCACTGCTCATCCTCGTGCTGCTCATCTTCTCGAAGTATTTCTATACCTCCTGCATCACGAGCTACTTCACCTTTTTCCTGATTGACAAGTTTGGCATCTCGGTACAGGCTTCTCAGTTGTGTCTGTTTGTCTTTCTTGCCGCCTTTGCCATTGGTACTGTGGCTGGAGGTATGTTGGGTGATAAGTTTGGGCGCAAGTACGTCATCTGGTTCTCTATCCTCGGCGCGGCACCCTTCGCCCTCATCATGCCCTTCGCCAACCTGTTCTGGACTCTCGTCTGCACCTTCCTTTCGGGATTGATCATTGCCTCGGCTTTCTCGTCTATCGTGGTGTACGCCACTGACCTGATGCCCGACAAGGTGGGTCTCATTGCCGGCATCTTCTTCGGACTGATGTTTGGTTTAGGAGGTTTGGGCTCCGCCTTCTTCGGATGGTTAGCAGACAAGACCAGCATCGAGTTCATCTTCCAGGTAAGCGCCTTCCTGCCTCTGCTCGGCATCATTGCCGGATTCCTGCCTAACACGCAAAAGAAGAGGAAATAAGGGAGATTTTTTTGGAGGAGTTAAAGGAGTTAAAGGAGTTAAAGGAGTTAAAGGAGTTAAGACAAATGCCTTTGTGGACATGAAATTAAACATTTCAAGTATCGCACGGGGTCAAGCACGGGCTGAAGGGGCAAGCGCATACCCCAGGATTGTTATGGACACAAGCAGCACGCCCAGAAAGGGCAGAAGCTCATTGCCCAGGGGTGTTATGGACCCAAGCAGCACGCCCTGTTTTACTCTAATTGAGCAAGCTTTGAGCGTATTTTTTAACGTTAAT
>ERZ780111.138-NODE-138-length-23554-cov-5.30674_pt1 | contig 23554 bp, 19 predicted proteins | sample MGYA00433084_ERZ780111 | MGnify/ENA primary metagenome ERZ780111 (study PRJEB29588, sample SAMEA2144299) | human gut metagenome | biome: human gut; feature: human-associated habitat; material: faeces | place: Denmark | collected 2008/2010 ... | reverse complement strand
CGGCTCCCGAAGTGCCAGATCTGCACACGTGAATCAAACGACGGGGGCAAAAACCCACGATTTGCACCCGTGAAAATGAAATAAAGGGATGACGGGGGCAAAAAGGCCGGATCTGCACACGTGACTGGCAACCTTCACCACGACTGATTGGCAAATCACGCGGGATTGCGTATATTTGCGGCTGAAATTATTTCCAAACCCCTGCGGACAATAGGGATGGAATGCTGCGGCAGGTGGCAGACAGATCGACAGACAGGCAGGTGGCAGACAGACGGATGGTCTGATAGATAAAAAGATAGATAGTCAGACAAACAGACAGATCGACAGACAGACGGATGGTCAGGTAGATAGTCAGACAAACAGTCATACAGATAGTCGGTCAAATAGGCAAACAGACAAACAGACAAACAGACAGAACACGACAAATGAACTACTCTGGTTTAATCATAGCAGTTATCACATTTTTGGTAATTGGACTTTTTCACCCGCTCGTAATCAAGAGCGAGTATTATTTCGGCACGAAATGCTGGTGGGCATTCGCACTTGCAGGCCTGGCCTTCATCGCGGCAAGCCTTCTGGTAGAGAACAGCGTAGCAAGCCCTATTCTTGGAGTCGTGGGGTGCTCTTGCCTGTGGAGCATATTGGAGATTTTCGAACAGAGGGAGAGAGTCAGGAAAGGTTGGTTTCCGATGAATCCGAAGAGGAAATCAGAGTATTAGGCAAAGCGCAGGTAAAGTCATAGCCAGCGGCGGCCAGGCTGTCCAAGAGGAGGGCGAGGAGCTCGCTTGCTCCATCGAGTCTGTCGTGGAGGAGGATGACCGAGCCGGGGCGCACCTGTTTCATAATCCGTTCTACAACAGGGACATACCAGTCATGTCCAGACTGCTTGCAAGAATGTTCTGACTGTTTACAAGAATATCCAGATTGCTTACAAGAATGCTCTGACGACTTGCAAAACATTGTATCAAAGCTTCTTACATCCCAGCCGACAGTACGCAGACCGAGAGTCCGGACCACTTTAGCGATAGTCGGATTCGTCACGCCGAAAGGAGGACGGAACAATGAAATCTTCTTGCCGGCGACACTTTCCACTGCACGTTTCCCTTCATTGACATCGGCCAGCATTTTATCGAAAGACAACAACGGAAAAGTGCCGGCATGGCTGTAAGTGTGCAGTCCGAGCGCATGCCCTTCTTCAAGCATACGACGCAGAAGCGCCTCATTACCAGAGACTTTGGAGCCGATCAAGAAGAAAGTCGCTCTGGCGCCATGTTCACAGAGGACATCCAGAACACGTTCAGTTTCAGGCGGATGCGGCCCGTCATCGAAAGTCAGATAAACCACTTTCCGGTCTGTTTTCTCACGACAGAATGCCCGCACATATACTCCTGAGCGTATGCTGGCTGAAGCCCAGACCATAAAGACTATTATGGAAAGGACAATGACAAGCATGCAGAGTATTGTGATGACAGACATATCGAAACCAATTCCAACTACTTATGTAACAAGACGATAACGCCATCAGCATTGACATCATCCACTATTGCCGTATAACCATCCGGAATCTTCTGCTCCGAAATGAGTTTACAGAGCAATACCGGAAGCAGTGAACGGAACGCTCCGAGAGACTCGACATGGTCGGCGCAGCTTATGACATTGACAGCGGCATTGATTCCGAACAGTTCAGCGATCGGATTCTCTGCGCATTTCGGGAAGTCTGAAAGATTCGCGAGACCACAGAATCGGAGAGTTGCGTTGCCGTCTTTGGTGCCGTTCAGCGAGCTAGATGAGGTTTCCCCAGACTCGTGCAGTGGTTCGGAAGAGGACTCTGAGCCGGATTCCCCACCGTGCTCATAGGCAGACACAGAACCGGCTTCATCACCACCCCGCTCAGAGGCAGACTCGGACTCCCGCAAAGATTCGGTGGAGCACTCGGAGTTTGCATCACCACCCTGCTCAGAGGAAGACTCGGAGCCGAATTCATCACACGGCCAGGAGGCAGACTCAGACTCACGCAAAGGTTCGCAAGAGGACTCTGAGCCAGATTCCCCACCCCGTTCAGAGGCAGACTCGGAACCGGCTTCATCGCCATCTCGCTCAGAGGCAGACTCAGAGCCGGCTTCATCGCCACCCCGCACGGAATCAGACTCGGAACCATCACCACCACCCGGCCCTGTGGACGATTCAGTTGCCGGGCAGGACTCGGAAACGTCAGTCGGCATCGCGGCACTGAGCAGAAATGCAGCAGCGCCTTCTCCCAACGGAAGGAAACCGTCCCCAACTCTATATAAACCGAGTCGTTGCCTTATTACATCAACCTCCGGCGTTACCTCATCAAAGGCACCGACCAATGCCACATTCCCCTCACCCGCATCATCGAGCAGCATTGCGGCATCGACAAGAGACGCAGCGAAACCATCAGCCTGTTGCACATAAGTCGTGTTATAGGCGTGAATTTTTCGGATCAATGCAATGTAACCGGATGCAGTATTGAAAGTTGACTGCATGAAAGGAGACGGATTCAGCAGAGTTTCCTCCCTGTCGAAAATGCTGGAACCGAAAGAGATGGTATCCTTCATAAAGCCGGCACCCGTAGAGGTGATTATTCCGGCCACCCTCTCGGAAGGGACACCATCAAGCGATTTCAGCCCGCACCAGACAGCCATCTTCAGGAGCCGCCCCATTCTGCGCCTCGAATTCGCATCAGTTATAACTTCCTTATAATCAGGCTCATCAGCACTGACATATGAAGTACCGCTGATATATAAATATTTATGCGGAATAAACAGCATGGCTAAAGTGCTTTAGAAGATTGAGTGTCAATGATATCCGAAAAGACGAGAGAGACGCAGTTGCCGCTGAAGCCGAAGGCCGAGGACAATATGTTGCGCAACCGTGGCATAGAACCATCTCGAGTCGCAAACGGTGCAAGACCGGTTTCCGAAAGCGGAGAAACGTAACGGCGAGAACCACTAAACGGCACAAGACCGGTTTCCGAAATCGGAGAAGCATAACGGAGAGAACCCATAAACGGCACAAGACCGGTTTCCGGAATCGGAGAGGAGAAACCGCACGAGCCCATAAACGACAAATCATTCAGTTCCAACGACTTGCAGACCATCACAGCCTCGATTCCCTCAGAAGCGGCAAGAGTATGCCCAGTATAGGCCTTGAGCGAACTGAACGGTGGAACAGCACCACCGAAAACCCGCAGCATGGCATTGCTCTCCGCAAGGTCATTGACCTGAGTACCAGTCCCGTGCGTATTGACAAAGTCAATGTCGGACGGATCCAGACCTGCCTGCTCAAGTGCGGCGGACATTGACAATCCCGGCCCAATACCTTCCGGAGAACTCGCCGTCTGATGGTAAGCCTCATTGGCATTGCCCCAGCCGGTCAGCCTGCAGACAGCGCCTTCAGAATCGGCAGTAAGCACAAGATACCCTGCCCCCTCACCAAGATTCAACCCTGCACGCGACTCATCGAACGGCCTGCAGATTTCCGGATCAAGAATACGCAGCGAATTGAACCCGTTCATAGTAAAACGGCAAAGCGAATCCGTGCCGCCCACAATGGCCACATCGCACAATCCTTCGCGCAACATCTTGGCTCCCAGCATAATAGCATTGCCGGCAGCAGAACACGCCGTACTTATGGTCGTACTGAAAACTATATTGACCCCACGGGACTCCAGATAATGCGCCATCATCGAGGTAACATCCCCGGGCGTATGCATGCTCAGACTTCTCGCATCGCCGCCAGTAAGGTCATCGCGGTGCTCCTGCCAGAAGACCTCGCTCAAATCCATTCCGCCCACCGAAGTACCGGACAGAAATGCGCAGCGGAGCTCTTTCAGCCCGTCTGCCTTGCCCCTACGGCTGACGAAATCTGTCAATGCCTCGTCCACAGCCTTGAGCCCGAGCAGAGCCGTGCGACTTGCAACTTCTTGCCTGTCAATGTCTAACGCATCTTTAAGTTCGTCATCAGAAAGACAGACCTCGCCGACGGGGAACCCGAGCGCAGTCTGAAAACGTCTCACAGGAGCAAGCATTGAACGGCCGCTCCGCATTGACTCCAGACATTCTGCTACATTGGTCCCGGCCGCGCAAATCGCACCAAGCCCGCTCACATAGACTTCCATATCAAGCAGTTTTCCCGTGTTCGCGGATATAGTCGGCCATGGTCTTGACCGAATAGAACACCTGTTTTCCCTCAGCCGGATTCTTCAGCTTGATGCCGTAATCCTTGTCCAGGAGCAGGATAATTTCCAACGCGTCGATAGAATCGAGCCCGAGACCGTCGTCGCCGAAAAGAGGAGATTCCGGGTCAATGTCCTCAGGCGTAATCTCTTCAAGATTCAGAGCCTCAATGAGCTGGGCTTTAAGTTTTTCTATAAGTTCATCCATAATTTCTACAATTATCAGAATAACAATGTCCGGCTATCGGCGGACCAAGAGTTCAAATTTAGCGAAATATCTGCCATTCAGAAAATCAATGTGACCGACAATGCAATATTTCATATCCTGTGCAGACATTGACAACACAGCATACTCACGCACATCCGAAAGCGTCCTGTCATATGACCAGAACCAGGTATTCTCACCCTTGATATGATGACGGATGGAAATCTCGCCCTCCACCACGTTCGGAAGCGTATAGACGAATACCGCAGGACTCGCGGAGGCATCTGTTTCTGTGTCAATGATTTGCTGATGCCGGATATCCGTATCGAGGCTGCCGTAAACTCCTGACAAAATGAGTCCGCAGTCCTCTTCTCCATATTCAATGCCGTCAAGAAGCACTTCAGACGCGACGTAGCCAAGTTTGGACAGACTGTCCATCTTGTAGAACTTCATGTTCGGAGCGCAGACTGTCTTGAATGCAGAGCGTATAAAGTCCTGAAAATCACCAGAGTCGGAAGAATACACCTCTTTATCATTCAGCAGAATGCGGCTTGATTCCACCAGAACCGTTCTGAGGACATCTGCATTGACCTTCACGGGAGACTCGCACGAGAGCGCATTTTGAGGGGAGTATTCCAGAAGCAGCGCCGCATTGGTCCCGCCGAAACCGGAGGCTGTTTTCAATGCCCGGAGCGGTTTTCCGGACGGAAGTTCCACATTGGACCGGCTGATATTCAGCGGCATAGGGACTCCGAGCGTCTCAAAGCCAGGCGTGCCGGCCAAAATCTTATTACGGAGTTCTTCTGCCGCGATAATGGTCTCTATCACTCCGGAAGCACCCATCGTATGCCCGAAATAGGGCTTCAGGCTCTGCACAGGCACGTTCTGCAACCCTGCAAGCGAACAGGCTTTGGACTCCATCTCATCATTATATGCAGTGGCGGTGCCGTGCATCTGGAGCATATCCACATTGTCCGCACCTGCTTCCGCCATTGCCTTGCGCATAGCGAAATACAGGCCGTCACCAGTCCTTGACGGGCCGGAAATATGGTTCGCGTCATCTGTCAATGCCGCTCCGCTTATGCAGACACCCTCCCCTTCCGTGGTCAATAACATCGCCCCGCACGCCTCACCGAGATTCAGTCCGCAACGTGATTCGTCATAAGGTCTGCAGACATCGTCTGAAAGTGATTTGAATGACGCGAAACCACTGGTAATGAATCGGTTCTGGGTATCTACGCCGACTACTATCATTTCTTTATACCGTCCCGAGAGAATGAGTCTTCTGGCTACTGCAACAGCCGTAATACCGGAAATGCAAGCATTGGAAACGACAAATGTATCATCCGCATTGATCCCGAACCTGGAGGCGATTCTCCTGGCCATCGGGCCGAGCAGCAGAGCTGAGTCCGCACCAGGAGAGCCTGGCAAATCCTGATGCCGAGCCACAACTCCCGCCACCACTCCGGTCTCCCCGTGGAACTCTGCCCACTCCGCGCTATGACCTTCGAGAAGAGAAATGTTTCCCTTCGTTGAAGCTATCACCAGTCCGATGCCGTCCGCGCCACGGTTTCCCAGAACGGAACTGATGCAGTGAACTGCGATGATTTCCGTCAATGTCAATGTCCGCTGCCTGTCATAACGCTCGTATAAAGCATCATATACGGAATCCGGAATAATCCCGGCGGTAACCGGAGACTGGGAAACACGAGGGTTTACTATACGACGCACGCCGACTTCTCCCCGAAGCAAGGCCGAAAAATTCCGCTCCACGCCTTCACCGAGAGATGTCACCATCGCCGAGGCCGATATAAATACCTTTCCTTTAAGCATTTGCAAGAGAACAACGTATCAGACTGTGACCATAGCCGAGATTATCGACAATCTCATCCACCCGCAGGCCGGCAGTCTCAACCATCTTGAACAAGTCATTGCTGTAGAACATCTTGCTGTTGCCGTTGGCCATGGCGGTAAAATACACGCTTGTCTGCGCGAGGTCGAAGGACGCAGTATCGAACTTCTGCCTGTCCCAGAGCGTCTCCATAATATATACGCGGGCGCCCGGCTTAAGCCCGGAAGCGACACGTGAAAGGATGCTGACTACCTGCTGCTCAGAGAAACAGTCGAGGAATTGGCTCATCCAGACCACATCGAAACCGCCCGGAATCACCGTTTCCGGATTCAGCAGATCCCCTGCTACAGTATGGATCCTTTCGGCTCCAGGTTTTCCGTCAATGTTGTCCTTCAGCATAGCGAGCTGCTGCGGAAGATCCATCACTGTAACATTGACCTGAGCATTTTCGCTCACGGTTTTAAGAGCGAAACGGCCTGTATTTCCGCCAATGTCGAGAATCGTCGCCGTCGGGGACGCAAATATGTGTGGCAGAGCCTGTTCGAATGAATTGTCCGAATAGAAATGGTCGAAGCCGAACCAGCTTTTCTGCACCTGCGGCTCCAGAGAAGAAAGCCCTTCGTACAATGTCGGCCATGGACCGAGCTCCTTCAGCCCGGCAGGTTTTCCTGTGCGCACAGCCTCATCCAAATGAAAAAGTCCCTTGTAGTTCACATCATGATTGAAGTCAATGTCGGAGCGCACCATCGGGTCATTGAGAAGGAACCATCCGACTTTGGAAATCGTGAAACGTCCGTCATTGAGAAACACTGTTCCTGCAGTCAGAGACGACTCCAACAGCACTTTGGCGCCATAGACCGAGATTCCTGCCTTTTCAGCCACTTCTTCGGCGGTCAGCCCTGCAGGAACACTTCTCCCTGCAGTTTCGAGCATTTCGAAAATGCCGTAATTGATCATGAGCCGGCTTACCTGAAACACAACAGGCGCAAACGCGATTTCATGGGCCGCCCTCTGAGCGTCGAGAGCCGAGATTCTTCTCCCCTTGTACTTGCTGTCCATAGTCAGTTATTTTTTCAATTTCCAGAAGTCATAGTAATTGTACCATTGCTCCGGATGCTGTTTCATTTCGTTTTCCAATGACTTGATGAATTGGTCCAATATCATGTCTTCCCCACCTTTACGAGAGACGGGTTTTTCGGCATTGACAAAACTGAACCTGTATGTCATATCTTTCTCACGCACAGCGAAATAGAAGAACACGGGAACTTTCAGTCTTGCCGCCAGATGGAATGGGCCGAACGGAAAATCAGCCTTGTGTCCCATCAATTCAGAGGTCAGGAGTTTGTCTTCGTTCACGTATCTGTCGCCGAGAAAGCAGACAAGTTCGCCTTCATCCAGGGCTTCCGATATCATGAACACGTGCGCGAGCGGGTCCTTGTTTACAGGAATGATCCTGAAAGACGCGTCAGCAGAACGGTTTTCCTCGAGGACCTCCTTGATATCTGCATGTTCATTGTCATACATCACCAGCGACATCTTGGTGTTGCCTTGTCTGAAAAACGGCTCTCCTGCAGCCCAGTTGCCGAAATGCGCACTTATGACTATCGCTCCCCTGTTCCCGTCCAATGCCTCGAGCAGCGCCTCGTAGCCTTCGAACTTATAATGGAACCGGTCCGACAAGCCGGAAGATATTGCGACCCTGTCAATGATGGATTTCCCGAAAGAAAAATAATTCCTGTAGATGAACAATGCAGATTTCAGCGGTCCGTAACCTAAGATCTTTCTTGCATAACGCCAGATGTCCGCTGTGGAACGCGGTGCCGCTGGAATGAAGTACAATGCCACGAAGGCCAACAGGCAATAGGCTGTCCTGACTCCCGAATGTCTGATCAGAAAGACGAAAATCTCATATCCAGTACGTCCCCCGCGGGACCTTCCCTGCCAGTTCTTTGCCATTGCGCGAAAATATTGCGACGAATCAGATTTTCCCCTGCAGGAAATCGTAGAAGTCAGAAAAAGTCTTGATCTTGGCGAAATCCTCTTTCTTCATAACATATCCGAAATTCTTCTCCACGAGCACGACAACATCCACCATATCTAGACTGTCCAAATCCAGAACCTCAAGCATAGGTGCGTCAGGTCTCATTTCGGTCACATCTGTTTCAAACTCTTCTGACAGAATTCCGTTAACTTTTTCGATTAGTTCCTCTCTGGTCATCTTTCCGATTTTTTCTTCAAAAGTGCTAATTTATAACATTTGCGCAAAATATGCAAAATGACTTTACCGGCTGCTCCACAAGCAAAAATTTTTGGAAACATTGGAAAAAGGGATTAACTTCGGTCTCTGAAAAAACCAAGACGGAAAGTTGTGAAAAAGATTCTGCGGGCTACCCTTCTGACCTTATTGCTGATGACACTGAATGTTTGGACCGGTTCGGCCCACACGTCCGCGTCATGCTCGGTTCCGCGCGATTCCACACGCAACACTCCGTCCACACACAGAATAGGAATCAATGCCAGAGGGGCATGGCTGATGCCGACCCACAAGTTCTTCAGAGGAGAGAACGGAACAGGCAAGCCCCTGAACTACAGCGCATCAGCACATCTTCAATACTCCTACCAGTTCCCTGCATCCAGCACATTCGGGACATTGTTCCCTACCGCATATCAGGGAATCGGAGTAGGCTGGAACACCTTTTTCGACAAGAAGGAAATCGGCATGCCGACTGCGGTCTATATATTCCAGGGAGCCCAGATATGCAGACTCGCCAGCCGCCTCTCACTTGATTATGAATGGAATTTCGGCGCATCATTCGGCTGGAAGCCATTTCACGACGACGAGGAACTTGACGGCAGAGCCAACATCTACAACACCGTAGTAGGCAGCAAGGTCAATGCCTATATCAATGCCAGTCTCATCCTCACCTACCGCCCTGTAAATCAGGCGACTCTGTTCTTCGGGGTCGATATTTCGCATTTTTCTAACGGCAACACGAGATATCCCAACGCCGGAGTAAACACATTGGGCATCAAGGTGGGCGGCACCTACGGTTTCGGAGAATGCAGCATGAGAAAACCGGGCGCCAAGCTGAGTCGTAAAGCTGATTACGGATTCAATGACATCTGGTCCGGCACCAGGCCTTATTGCAGCATACCGGATGAGAGAGATGAAAGCAGATTCATAAACAGGATGTCGCTGAACGTGACACTTTACGGCGCTCTGCGCTCTAAAGGTCTCATGTATGAGGACAATGCCTATATACTCGGAAACAAGTTCGCTGTGGCCGGCATTGACCTAAACCCTATGTACCGCGTCGGAAAGTGCTTTGCAGCAGGTCTTTCCGTGGATCTGCAATATGATGAGAGCGCCAACCTCAGAAGCCACATAGCAGGCACCGACCATACTGAAGACGGCATAAAGCTGCTCGTCAGAAGACCTCCGCTGAAAGAATCTTTGGCAGCAGGCCTCTCACTCAGGGCAGAGCTGATAATGCCGATTTTCACGGTAGGAGTCGGCGTCGGCCACAACATCATCTATAACGGAAGCGATTTCGACGGATTCTACCAGGTGTTCAATCTCAAGGCCAGTCTCACCAAGCGTCTTTTCCTGAATATCGGCTACAAGCTTACAGACTTGAAGAGGCCGAACAACTTGATGATCGGCCTCGGATGGAGTTTTCACAGAATCAGAACGAAATGACCGGCAGTTCCAGATAACTCTCTGCTGACCAGATGGTCATGACCGCTTTCTTGTAGTCTGTAGCCTCTGCTTGATACTGATTCTTCAGATAAGTATGAGAGTTCATGGCAATGATCGGGAACCATGAAGCCTGCACCTGCACCATAAGCGTATGCCCCGGGAGGAAATGATGGTCAATGTCACACATCGTGAAATCCGCATTGACCTTCTTGCCGGACTTGAGCGGCAGCGGTTTCTCGAAGCTTTTTCTGAATCTGAGCGGCATGACATCAGCTCTCACCAGCATCTGGTAGCCGTCAGGTCTGACATCTATCAGTTTCACAATTACATCCGCGTCTGTCAGGCGGGCATTGTCCTCGGGCGTGACGGAGACGCTTACATGAACATTGACCGGTCCTGCGAGATGAAGTTCCTTTTCCAGAACAGGTGACGTGTAGGTGGCGACGTCATTGCGTGCAGAACTGAATCTCTGGTCAGCAACCATATAGGCCCTGTCGCGGCTGTTCGCGTCACTGTCCATGTAAGGAACAGGAGAAGCGGGATCAGATGTGATGGAACGGTTATAAGACATTGGCTCAGAAGACATTGAATAAGCTTCTCCGCCTTGTCCGAAGGTCAATGAATTTTCTCCCGAAAGATAGAGTTTCCTGAAATTCATCTCTACAGGCGGCCATACATCGTAACTTTCCCACAAATCTGTCACGTTCCTGTTTTCCATTACGCTGCGCATGGTCTCGCCCGAAGGACAGACATTTACGCGCGGAAGTCTTTCGCCGCAGTCCTTGCCGTCCAGATAATATGCAAAGAACGGATATTCCACATTGTCCTGATAATAAGCGCCGGTAGCCTCTCCGAACCACGCGTCGGAAAGATGTCTTACAGTGTGGTTGTTCCAGCCACCGTGATACCATGGACCGGCAGTGAGGTAGAGCGGACAGTCAGGCGACATTTTCTTCAGCATGTCATAGGTGCGGAATGCGCCATAGCAGTCCTCGGCATCATAGAATCCGCCCGTAACCATCACAGGGACAGTGATATTCTTAAGATGGCGGCTCGGGTCCCTGTCTTTCCAGAAAGTGTCGTAATTCGGATGGACCATCATCTGGCTCCAGAAACGGAGAGAGTCGCCGAAAAAGGCTGACAATTCGGAAATGGACTTGCCCTTGAAATAGTCATAGATATTCCCGTCAATGCGGACAAGGCTTGAAGGAGCGACCGTAGCAGGCTTCTTCATCTCGCGATAGAAGCCGGAACCGAATCTGTATGAATCTGTCAGGCACAATGCCCCGTTGTGATGTGCATCGTCGCCCATATACCAGTCAGTAGCAGGCGCCTGCGGCGAAACCGCCTTGATGGCAGGATGGCGGGACAATATGGCCAGCGTGGCATAGAATCCCGGATATGAAACTCCTTTCACTCCGACCTTGCCGTTGTTCGCGGTATTGGACAATATCCACTCTATCGAATCATAGACGTCCGTGGCATCATCGGTCTGCACGACTCCTTTCACATAGACGGTATCGGCAGCACCGTCAATGCCGGACACATAAGGGCGCATCTGCTCGTATTTTCCTTCGCTCAGCATCCTGCCCCTTACATTCTGATACACAATTATATAGCCGTCAGCCACATAATTGGCCATATCTCCCTTGAGAGAGCCGCCGAATCCCGAACCGGCCTTCTTCCCGCCAAGTTCTCCAGGAGCGAGCCCATAAGGCTTCAGTGAATAAGGAGTGCGCTGAAGCATCACCGGAGAGGTTTTTCTGCCGAGTTTTGCAAGATATTCCTGATTCGGCTCATAGAGTACAGTATATATATGTATGCCGTCACGGACCTTTACCATGACCTCACGTTTGGTGTAGTTCTGACTCAGCCACTCGTCGGTGACTATCCTTCCGTTCTGCGCGAAAGACAATGCCGACAGCACGAGGGCCATCAGCATTGACACGAAAAATCTCTTCATTCTTATATCTCCTGATACATTTTTATATATTCATCCCCAAAGAATGTCACCGTCTCTCCGTTCTCGAAGCCGAGACGGCCATAGAGGCGCTGAAGATAGTCCTTCCTGCTGTCCACAAGAAGAGTCGCCTTCGTAAATCCAAGAGCTTGCGCTTCTTCCAATGCATTCTGTATCAATATACTGCCTATGCTGTGGCCACGGAATTCCGGTGCCACGGCCAAAGAATCGAGATAGTACTCCCCTGCCTCAGTCTCTGTGCCGGGATTCGGCTTGTCCATATCCAATGCTTTGGAAATCAATGAGAAAGTAAGATCAGCCGCTTCTTTATAGGGGGCCCCGTCATATGCAATCAATGCTCCGGCCACTTTCCCGCCGTAGGTAGCGACACATGTATTCTTCCAGCTGTACAGTGTATCGTCCCGCTTGCATATCTTTTCCAACACGGCCTCCAAGCCCGGCTTGGAAGCAAATTCAGTATGCTCTCTGTCCATTGCCTCAAGCACTACCCACGAAATAAATCGAGCATCTGCAGGAGTTGCTCTGCGCAGTTCCACGTGCGGTTTCACAAAAATCGCATCCATATTCTAAAAAAATTCATTCATATTTTGTAAATATAAAAAATTGTTCCTACATTTGCAAACGCAAACGGGGATATAGCTCAGTTGGCTAGAGCATCTGCTTTGCAAGCAGAGGGTCGTCGGTTCGACTCCGTCTATCTCCACAAGTTAAAGGGCTGACAAAGAAATTTGTTCAGCCTTTTTTCGTAACTTTCGGAAGTATCCTCATAATCAGCAGAATATGGCATTGGTATCGGGCGCCGGGAACGACCTGAAGTGGATTTGGAAGATTTCCCGCAAAACAAGATGGCAGGTAATACTGTGCTGCATCATTGAAGCGGCATATTTTTCCGTGTCAATGTTCTTTATCTGGGTAAGCAAGCATCTGATCGACATTGCGACAGGTGACTCGGAAGGAAGGATTCTGACTTTCGCATTTGTACTCGGATGGTGCATATTGCTGCAGCAGGCGTTGTCCATAGCAAGCGCGAGAATCGAAGCCAAGAGCGAGATAACACTCCGTGGCGATGTCAGAAGCAGGCTATTCGGAAGGATCATGACCGGGAAATGGGCCGGCAAGGAGAAAATGCACTCGGGCGACCTGCTGAACAGACTGATGGATGACGTTACTGAAATCACGGAAACAGTCTGCTATACAATTCCCAAACTCACCGGTACTCTTGTCCAGCTGGTTCTCGCCACTTATTTCATTGCGAAAATCGACTACAGACTTGCCCTGGCAGTATTTTTCATCATGCCTGTCGCACTGATACTGAGCAAAAGCTGTTTCCGGAAACTCCGCAGGCTGACCAGGGACATCAAGGACTCGGACAGCAGCGTGCAGAGCCACATTCAGGAGAACATCCAGCACAGGACACTCATTTCCGCGATGGAACATACTGACTACTCGAGGGAAAGGCTCAACTCGCTGCAGGACGAACTGGAGGAAAAGGTCATAACCAAGACGGATTTCGCCCTGTTTTCCAGGACAATGATAAGGCTCGGAGCCGGTGCAGGATATGCTACCGTACTGCTGTGGGGCGTATATGGTCTGCAAAACGGGACAATGACCTTCGGTATGATGGCGGCGTTCCTCCAGCTTATTTCCCAGATTCAGAGGCCTATACTTGACCTCAGCCGCCAGGTACCCGGTTTTATCCGCACGGCTGCATCAGCAGAAAGGCTCAGGGAAATCGACGACATCGAGACGGAAGACACTGACCAGCACATCGTACTGGACGGGACATCCGGAATAAGGATAGAGAACCTGACGTTTTCATATCCGGATGGAGAGAAGCTGATTTTCGATAATTTTTCATACGATTTCAAGCCGGGCAGCCTCACGGCCATATTCGGCGAAACAGGTATCGGCAAGAGCACGCTGATCCGCCTGATGCTGGCTCTGCTGGAGCCTGACAAGGGCAACATCTATATATATAATAAGGACAATGTCCTGAAAGCCTCACCATCCACAAGAGGCAACTTCATCTATGTTCCTCAGGGCAATACCCTTATAAGCGGCAGTATCATGGACAATCTCCTGCTAGGACGTCCCGATGCCACACAGGATGAAATCCGCCAGGCACTCCACTATGCTATGGCAGACTTCGTTTGGTCTCTGCCTGATGGTCTGAATACGGTATGCGGGGAATCCGGAGCAGGCCTCAGCGAGGGACAGGCCCAGAGAATCGCCATAGCGAGAGCCCTGCTCAGACAGGGCGGCATTCTGCTTCTGGACGAGCCGACATCTGCTCTGGACGCGGAAACCGAAAAAGCGCTGATTGCAAATCTGCGTGAGTGTTCACAGAACAAGACTCTTATCATAATCACGCACAGGGAATCGATTTCAGATCTTTGTCCTGAGACTCTGTTCATAAAGAAATAAACAGCGACATCCAAAAACATCCCCCCCCTAAAAAGGCAAAGAGATACGAACTTTCACATCCGTATCTCTTGGGGGTCAGAAGCAATAGATCCAATCTATCTATATCAGCTTCTAAATTCTCAGTTTTTATTAGAAGACGTCCGGTTACCAGTTAAAACGTTCGTTCCGGACTCTGGGTGCAAAGTAAAGACTAAAAATTTAGAATGACGTGTAAGATAGTCGGTAAAAATCTACATACGGTGGTAAAATCAATGCGAAAATTCACATAAACGAGTGCTGAAAACCTGCGACAAATTTAGAAACGATTATTGTAACACACTGATACAGTAAACTTAACAGTATATTTTTTTCAATCCACACACAGCATCAGGTACCATTTCGATAAACAGCCTGTTCTACGGAATACCATATACGAAAAACGGAGACCATTTCTGATCTCCGTTCTCTGTGCTCCCTTAGGGGCTCGAACCCTAGACCCCAACATTAAGAGTGTCGTGCTCTACCAACTGAGCTAAGGAAGCAAAACTTCTTTGTGATCCGTTCGGGGCTCGAACCCGAGACCCCAACATTAAAAGTGTTGTGCTCTACCAACTGAGCTAACGAATCTCTCCATTCCCCGCGTTTTTCAATACTTTTAATATCGCTGGACTCTCAAGTGTTGTCTTGTTTTCCAAACGGGATTGCAAAGATAGGCACAAAATCTGAACTTGCAAACATTTGGGCGAAAAATTTTCAAAAAACTTTACCTAAATGGTTTTAAACCGAGATTATGCCTTAAAAAGACTGAGATTGTCTCTTCCGGGAAGGAGCTCACCGGCCTCGATACGGTGAACAATCTCCACTACCTTGTCATTGCACGGAGTAGGCACCCCTACCCTGCGGCCTTGTTGCGAAACGGAGCCGTTGATGGAATCCACTTCCGTCTTCTTTCCTTTCTCCAGGTCCTGAAGCATACTTGCCTTGAGTTTCGCATGTTTGCGGATAGCAAGCGGAATCAGCATAAAGGACAATGCCTTCTTAATAGGATTGTGATAATCGAAGAGCCTCACAATATCCTTCCCCTGCACCGGTTCGATCTTGATTCCTGATGCATGACATACATCTATACACTCCTTCATAAGAGATTGCACCACCCGTCTTGAGTCTTTCTTTGCCGCAGCCTCACCGAAAGTGCATCCGAGCACCGCGCTCATACCGGAAAATGCAGAATTGATCAGCAGTTTGCACCATCTTGTTCCGATGAAGTTCGCATCGATCTCCACTGGTCCCATCATTTTCAAGAGAGAAACCACATCTTCCATATGGTTTGGGGTCTCGGAAAAGATTGTTCCCAATGAAAAAGTCAGACTGTCAGGTGAACTGGTCAGCTCACACACCCCCGGCCCCAACATTGTCGCGCCCCAGGCCACCGTACATCCAATAACCCGTTTTTCTCCGACAACATCTGCGATCTGGTGCTCCGGAAGGCCGTTCTGCAATGTGACAATCACACCATCATCCTCAAGATAGTCCTTGAGAAACGGTACTGTCTCACTGTTTCCCTGCTGCTTGGTCATCAGGAAAATGATATCGTACTTTCCGGTCATCTGTTTGTCAGTAATGGCATTGACCTTCTGGACGAAATCCACAGTCCCCACAATCTTCGCTCCCTTTTCGTTCAGAGCCTGGACGTGCTTGACATTATGATTTATAAGGTCAATGTTTCCTCCCTTGGAGGTTATATATGCGCCGAGTATCGTTCCCAATGAACCTGCGCCGTAAATCGCTGCTCTCATGACTAAGTAATCCTTTAACGCTTACTAAATAAATCTTTTCTGCTGTTCGTTGTATTCAAATCCGGCTGCAGAGAGTTTCTCTTCCAATGTCTTGCGGTCTTTGTGGAAACAGTCGCAAATCTGGTCCAGATCGTCGAATTCTTCATCACGCAATAAAAAATTGATAGCCGAAGCCAACATCGGCATATCGTTTTCAGGCAAATGCTCCATATTTATAATATCTTTTCCAATTTGTTCACTGCATCCTCCAGGTCGGCACGGAAACTCAGATGGTCCATAAGATAGTCCGTTTTTCCAGCCGCCAAGTATTCATACAAGGCTCTGTTCATATCCATCGCATAAGAAGCTACGGCCGTCTCGATTTCATCTTTCTGCACAGGGTTTACGGAATAGATGTAAACCCTTAGCTTCTGATGAAAAATACAATAGGCTGATTCTATCGAGTTCTTGTCAAAGTTCTCCACTGTCCGACATTTTTTTTCGACGACAAATATAGCATATCTTTAGCGAGACCGACACAAATTCACAAGATTTTATGTAAGTTTGCACACCATAAACTGAAAGCCAATGTATTCTTTTCTTATCAGCCTTTTGGCACTCGTGGCAGGTTACTTCATCTATGGTAAAGTAATCGAAAAAGTGTTCGGCATCGATTCTTCCAGAAAGACCCCGGCGATCACTCACGCAGACGGAGTGGATTTCATTCCTATGCCGGCCTGGAAAGTCTATATGATCCAGTTTCTGAACATTGCCGGAACCGGTCCGATATTCGGCGCCATCATGGGAGCCAAATTCGGCCCTTCATCCTATCTGTGGATAGTGCTCGGCTGTATTTTCGCAGGAGCAGTGCACGATTATATGACCGGAATGCTGTCCATCAGGAACAATGGAGCAGGACTTCCGGACCTTGTCGGAAAATACCTCGGCAAGGGTACAAGAACCTTCATTCTGGCATTCTCCATCATCGTGCTTATGCTGGTAGGAACCGTGTTCGTATTCAGCCCTGCTCTGATTTTAGGTGACATCGCAGGTGACGGCAGCAAAATGGCAATAATGCTCTGGGTTGGTATTATTTTCCTGTATTATCTCCTGGCCACGCTTATGCCTATCGACAAGATAATCGGAAGAATCTACCCTCTGTTCGCATTTGCATTGATCTTTATGGCAGCGGCGCTGATGGTGTGCCTTTTCGTCAAATGGCCTGCGCTTCCGGAAATCTGGGACGGACTCGGCAACCTCGGAGAGGCTGAGGGACTGCTCAAGGGACAGCCGATTTTCCCTTGTCTGTTCATCACCATCGCCTGCGGGGCTGTAAGCGGCTTCCACGCCACTCAAAGCCCGCTGATGGCAAGATGCGTTTCCGATGAAAAGCTTGGCAGACCGGTATTTTACGGAGCAATGATAACTGAAGGTATCGTGGCATTGATCTGGGCCACAGTATCATCCTGGTTTTTCTTCGATGGCGGAGCCGCAGCGACAGGAGCCGCACTCACTGCATCTGCACCGGATGTAGTGGTAAAGGTGTCAGAGAGCTGGTTAGGCGTTCTTGGAGGCATTCTTGCCATTCTCGGTGTAGTGGCAGCGCCTATAACAAGTGGAGACACTGCCTTCAGGAGCGCGCGACTCATCGTGGCCGACTTCCTGCACCTGACACAGAAGCCGATACGCAACAGGCTGATGATCAGCATTCCGCTTTTCATCATCGCCGGCTTCCTTCTCTGGTACAATATCGCTGACGAGGACGGGTTCAATGTAATATGGAGATATTTCGGCTGGGCGAACCAGACATTGGCGGTATTTATGCTCTGGACAGCCACAGCCTACCTGGTCAAGAACAAGAAAGGCCTTGCCTATATGATTACTATGCTGCCCGCCGCATTCATGACATCCGTCTGTACCACATACCTGTGTGTAGCCAAAATCGGGTTCAACATGCCGACATCCTGGAACTATACCATAGGAGCATCAGTATTCGCGCTCTCAATCATCATATTCTACATCCTGTATTTCAAGGCCACAGCCAAGAAACAGTCCTGAATGACCGAATTTCATGAATCAGACCGACAACACTGACAATGTGCTTGAGCTTGCATCTGAAGCGGGGCATATTCTTCTTCAGAACGGAGCGGAGATTTCCAGAGTGGAAGACACTATGGCGAGAATCGCTGCGCATTACGGTGTGGAGACAGGCAACTTTTTCGTACTGAGCAACGGTATCTTCACGACAAGTTCTCCTGGCAGATATGCCAAGGTGGAATTCATTCCTATCAGGGCCATACAGCTGTCCAAAGTGGTAGCTGTAAACAAGTTGAGCTTCGACATTGCCGCAGGCAAATATACATTGGAGCAGGCCAGGGAGGAACTTGAACGGATAAAAGCAGGCAGCCCCAAGCCTGCTTGGGAGCAGATTGCCGGTTCCGCCTTCGGAGCGGCAGGATTCTGCGCGGTGTTCGGTGGCAGTTTCATCGACTGCGCCGCCGACTTCGTAATCGGGGCCCTGCTGTATGTATTCTGTCTGTATTTCAGCGAGAGATATATGTCCAAAATCGTGGGCGGCATATGCAACGCATTGATAGCCACGCTCCTGAGTATTGTCGCATTCAGGCTTGGAGCCGGCGAGAGCCTGAGCAACATCATCATAGGTGCTGTGATGCCGCTGATTCCTGGAGTTCCTTATGTCAATGGCGTGAGAGATCTCGTGAATTCGGACTACATAGCCGGCCTTACCAGACTTACTGACGCGATGCTGGGATTTTTCTGTATCGCAATCGGTGTGAGTATCGCGTTCATGCTTGACGGATGGGCTGCCGGAGGTATCATCGAACTGCATCAGATGAGCATTCATCCGAGCACATCAGGATTGGGATGGCAGTTTCTGGCTGCATTCATAGGCACTTTCGCATTTGCCATTCTCTTCGGCTCGCCGAGGAAACAATATTTCGCAGCCGGCATCATCGGAGCACTCGGATGGGCGGCTTACCTGCTGATGGTCAGAGCATTGGGCAGTTCAGCATTCGTGGCGATACTGATTGCCACAGCATTGGTCTGCATCCTTTCCAGATTTGCAGCAGTATCACACAAATGTCCGAGCACAGTGTTCGTGCTCTGCGGAATCTTCCCTCTTGTGCCTGGAGCCGGCGTGTTCTGGTTTACTTATTATCTGATTTCCAGCCAGTTCCACCTGTCGGCAATGACCGGTTTCACTGCCATGAAGGCAGCACTCGCCATCGCGCTTGGTATCGTATTCGACATGGAACTGCCGCAGCGGATGTTCTCCGGACACAGAAAACGACATTGACATCCTCTACTTGAGAGCATCATTGACCGTTCTGTTCGAGAATCTGGCGAGCGCGGGATAGAGCGACATTGATGTCCGGACAGATATTCTTTTCACCCAACAGATGGTAGAACCCGGCCTTCTGGAGAGCACTGTGCACCTTGGGATTGACACCTGAAAGCACGACCGTAATCTTGTTCTTGCGGCTCATCTCGCAGAGGTTAGAAAGGTTGTGGATACCGGTCGAATCGATGAACGGCACCTTCCTCATGCGTATGATCCTGACCTTGGAACGATCCCTGAATTCGGTCATAAGTTCCTCAAACTGAGTTGCTACGCCGAAGAAATAAGGACCGTTGATTTCATAGACCTCCACTCCCTTCGGAATGGACAAGCCTTCGTCGTAGGTATGGATACCGGATTCGTCCTGCACCTTGATCTCATTCTTCACCGCAGTAATCTCGGTCGTTTCCATTACTCGCCTCATGAACAGGACACATGCAAGCATAAGGCCCACGGCTATAGCCACGGTCAAGTCGAAAACCACTGTCAGGAAAAATGTTATAAGCAATACGGTAACATCTGACTTCGGATTCTTGAGCAATGCCCTGAATGTCCTCCAGCCACTCATATTGTAGGAAACCACCACGAGCACGCCTGCAAGACACGCCATCGGGATATATTTGGCCAAAGGCATAAGGAACAGCATGATAAGCAGGAGGACCACCGCGTGGATCATGCCCGCAACTGGAGTTCGTCCGCCATTGTTGATATTGGTCATTGTCCTGGCTATGGCACCAGTAGCAGGAATTCCGCCGAAAACCGGAGTCACCATATTCGCGATTCCCAGGGCAATGAGTTCTGTATTGGAGTTGTGGTGGTCACTGATCATACCATCCGCCACCGTAGCAGAAAGCAGAGACTCGATGGCTCCAAGTGCGGCGATGGTCACTGCTATCGGGAAAAGGCTCTTGACAGCCTCCCAGTCGAGCGACGGCACTTCAGCCTTCGGCAGATGGGAATCTATCGAGAACCGGTCACCGATAGTATCAATGCCGGTGATTCCGAAGCTGTTTTTCATAATATAGACAGCCACAGTCACAAGCACGATTGCGACCAGTGAACCGGGCACTCTCTTGGCTATTCTCGGGACAATGACGATAATCGCCACGCTTACAAGGCTCACCGCAGCATCCCACAAGTTCACGGTGTCGAAATGTCTGAAATACAACATCCATTTGCCGATAAAGTCTCCCGGAACGGTTTCTCCGCCGAACGTGAGACCGAACACATCGGCCATCTGGGTAGTGAAAATCGTGACGGCAATACCGCTGGTGAAACCTATCACTACAGGATACGGAATAAACTTGATGACTGTTCCTAATTTGAACACTCCCAACAGGATCAGCAGCACGCCGGCCATTACAGTAGCCGCTGCAAGTCCGGAAAGGCCATATTGCTGAACGACTCCGTAAACGATTACTATAAACGCTCCTGTAGGTCCTCCGATCTGGACTTTGCTGCCGCCGAGGAAGGAAACGATAAAGCCTGCGATCACAGCGGTAATGATTCCTTTCTCAGGAGACACTCCTGATGCAATGGCAAATGCAATAGCGAGAGGCAAGGCTACAATGCCCACAATCACGCCGGCCATCAGGTCTGAAAGGAACGCCGATTTGCTGTAGGAGCGGATACAGGTCAGAAATTTCGGATGAAAGTCAAGTTTACCAGTCATATCATAATACGAATAAGGGCGGCAAAGGTATTCATTTGTCGCCCTTGTTCCAATATTTAAACGATACTAATTTCGCAAATCAGTCATCTAAAACGTTATCTCACAGCACTCAGGACCACTTCAGAAAGTGACGGATGAGAATGCACCGTGCATTTCAGGTCATTGACAGTGCCATGGAGAGCCATCATTGCGGCCACTTCCTGAACTAGGTCGGAAGCATGCGCGCCAAGTATATGGGCACCTAAAATCGTACCCTTAGGATATGCTCCGTCTTCGCCAGTATAGGCAATGATTTTACAATATCCTTCAGTCTCGTCCATAGCCAAAGCCTTGCCGTTGGCCCTGAACATTGACTTATAGCACTTTATGGCGTAGCCTTTTTCCTTGCACTGCTCTTCAGTGAGACCGACAGTCGCAACCTCCGGCACCGTAAACACTGCCGCCGGCACGATTCCGAAATCGATCTTCTCCGGCTCCTGCAGCAAGTTGTTCTCTGCCAGAATCGTATTCAATACCACTCTGCCCTCGAATGTAGCCACGTGCGCAAGCATCAGACCGCCGCGGATATCGCCCACAGCAAAAATATGAGGGACATTGGTCCGCATATCAGCATCCGTGACAATGCCCTTAGGGGTAAAGTCAATGCCGATGTCGGCAAGATTCAGAGACGCGAGATTAGGACGTCTGCCGACTGCCATCAGAACGGTATCGGCAACCACCTCTTCCACAGCGTCCTTCTTCTTGTAGGACACTTTCAGGCCTTCATCCGGACATTTCTCCACAGAAAGAACCTGAGCGGCCGTCTCGATATTGATTCCACGTTTGCCGAGAGCCTGCTTCAGACGCTTTGCAAGGTCGGTATCGAAATGCGGCAGCACATCCTTGCAGTATTCAAGGACAGTGACCTGAGAGCCGAAACTGTTGAAAATGGATGCGAATTCCAGACCGATGACTCCTGCGCCGATTATGCACAGTCTGTCTGGAACATGGTCGATTTCAAGCATTTCCTTGGACGTGATGACCCCTTCCAAGTCAGCTCCGGGAATAGGGAGTGAGGCCGATACTGAACCGGTCGCAATCATGATGTAATCCGAAACGATTTCGGTAACCTCTCCTTCGGCTGATTTCACCTCGACCGTATGGGCATCCTTGAACGAAGCCTTGCCCTGCACGATATGTATCAGTTTGTTTTTCAATATCATACCGATACCGCCACGAAGCTGGTCCACCACTTCGTTCTTCCTCTCCATCGCCTTATGGATATCGAAGACAAAAGCGGGAGCGCCATCAGGCTGACCTGCAAAACTGACACCGAATTTCTCCGCCTTACGGACATCTTCTATCAGTTCAGCGTTACGGCACAATGCCTTGGTAGGGATGCAGCCCTCATTCAGACAAGTTCCACCGAGAGGGCCTTCTGAAATCAAATATGTTTCAATGCCATTTGCAGCGGCGGCCGCAGCGGTTTCATATCCGCCGGGCCCCGCGCCTATAATTGTCAATATCATGTCTTCTGTCGAGATATATCAGTCCCAGAATTTCAGCTTCGGCTGTCTTGCCGCCATTGTTTCATCCGGCCTTCCGATAGGTGTGCAGTGTGGTGCGCCCTTCAGGATGGCAGGAGACTCAGCGGCCTCCTCAGCGATTTTACGCATCACTTCGATGAACGCGTCGATTGTTTCCTTGGACTCCGTCTCGGTAGGCTCTATCATGATGGCCTGATGGAACAGGAGAGGAAAATAAATCGTAGGAGCATGGAAGCCGAAATCGAGCAGTCTCTTGGCAATGTCCAATGTAGTTGCGCCCGGCACTTCTTCTGAAGAATCAGTAGCAGGACGTCCGCCGTCATTGACAAGGCCGTCGAATACGAACTCATGTTTGCAGATCGAAGGAATCGGAAGCTTGTAGCAATCCTTGAGACTCTCCTTGATATAGTTCGCCGACATTGTCGCAAACTTGCCGGCCAGACGGATGTTCTGGCGGCCGAGCATCAGGATATAGCAGCAAGCCCTCAGAATCACACCGAAATTGCCCATGAATCCGGAAACATGACCTACTGAATTTTCTGCCGCATTCACCATCTCGAACTTGCCGTCAGCGTTCTTGACCACGTGAGGCACTGGAAGATACTCCTTCAGATGGGAAGCCACGCCTACCGGACCTGAGCCCGGACCGCCGCCTCCGTGAGGAGTGGAGAATGTCTTGTGGAGATTCAGGTGCATGATGTCGAATCCCATATCACCCGGACGTACAACACCCAGAAGAGGATTCATATTGGCTCCGTCGTAGTACAGAAGGCCCCCGCATCCATGAACAAGTTCCGCAATCTCAGCGATTTCCTTTTCGAAAAGACCGAGCGTATTAGGATTGGTCATCATGATGCCGGCGACATCGTCACCGAGAAGAG
>ERZ780111.136-NODE-136-length-23660-cov-15.3821_pt1 | contig 23660 bp, 17 predicted proteins | sample MGYA00433084_ERZ780111 | MGnify/ENA primary metagenome ERZ780111 (study PRJEB29588, sample SAMEA2144299) | human gut metagenome | biome: human gut; feature: human-associated habitat; material: faeces | place: Denmark | collected 2008/2010 ... | reverse complement strand
TAAATACCTGCGACTGGAATTGAACCAGTTAGGTTAGTGTCATGCCCGACACACATAAAAAACGACTTGGCAGAAATGCCAAGTCGGAAATATTAACTATAAGTAAAAGAGTATGCAAATGGAATCAGAACAAAGTACACATCGTACACACCATTCGCGCCATACACATCAACACAGCAGCACGTCCATGCGTGCATGCAGCCCACGACACAAAAAGCGCTTGATATTTAGCAAGTTGCTATTCGCTTTTCTTCTCGTTTGCGCCCTGCTTGTCATTGCCGTCTGCGTATTGATTACGATTTATGGCATTTACTAAAATGAATAGGAGAAACCCACAGAGGCGAACTCCTTAAATTGCCAGTAGCTTTGACCATCCTTGCGTTGGGCCCCATCGTCGAATCGAGGATAGATAAAAACATTGGTGGAGATGTAGCGATTGAACTGAAAGGTTATCGTGTTCTCCCACTCCAATTCAGCACGCTTGTATGTGGTATAACCATACAAGCGTGTTTTCCATCTCAGGTTGTCAGCAAGCACCCAGTTCAAGTCAATCGTACATTCCGAACCATAGTCGGTCATTCCATGATGTCCCTCATCAAGACCATATCGGGTGGCAAGGTCAGCACGACCAACATACTTCCAGTTAAGCGCCAAAGGTGCTATATGCACACTTCCCTTAAGACGGTGGTTGAGCCAGTCTACAGAATAGTCCATACCGACAGAGAGGTTGAGATTGAATGGCGAGAAGAAATCAGAATAAATCTTTTTGTCATTACTCTTCACACCATGCGTAAACTGAGTCTGGGCTATGAGCTGCAGAGTGTAGTACCAGCGCTTGGTGGCCTGCAGACCAACCTTGCCGGTATAACGTATCAAGTCTTCTGTGGTTTTGTACTTGTGAATAGTATCGCCACGCGATGTCTGATAACCAAGACGCAATTCCAACTTGTTGTCCCACTTCACCTTCTGCTTGTTGTTGTAGTTGGCCTGCATGGTTACACTACCCAAGAGCGAATAGTTACTCTCGCCTCCCTTATACCAGTTGTCCGACACATAGTTCTGCAAGAACTGAAGATAATAGTCGCCCCTGAAAGTCCAGAAGTTAGGCTTCGTCACCAAAATATCCATCGGAGCCACAGTAGGCTCAATAGCCACTGGTGCGACCTCTTTAACAATATCTGTAGCAACATGACGTGGAGCTGGTTCAGAGACAATCGGTGCACCCACACTCTCAAGGTGACTTTCGTGCACTCTCACCAAGTCGGGACGGTTCAGATACACATGCATCAGAGCCTGGTCGATAGCCGCCTGCAAAGAATCGGCAACAACACACTTCCCCGGAGCAAGCCGCAGAAAGCGGGCAGCAGGTTCATGATAAAAAGTAAGAGGAATAAAGAGTTGCGAATAACAACTATTGATCTTGGGCTTCACCAACGAGTCAATACGCTGTCTGCTTGCAGTCAACGAGTCCATATATTCTGCCACCCTGTCTTTCTCTACCTTTTTCTTACCGTATCCACCCCTTTGTGCACACACCATTCCTGTCACACAAAAGGCCAACACTAATATATAATATCTTAAATTCATACTAAGCTTATTCATATTTGGGCACAAAGGTAACAAATAAATCATAAAAGCCACGCCAATATTTACAATAATTTTGGCTAATTCATAATTTTATAGTAACTTTGCAGCCAAAATATTCTAATTTAAATATAAAACATCGTGGCTGAAACAAAGTACATCTTCGTTACCGGTGGTGTGGTTTCTTCCTTAGGTAAAGGTATCATATCATCATCCATCGGAAAGCTTCTGCAAGCCAGGGGCTACAACATTACAATTCAAAAGTTTGACCCATACATCAACATCGATCCGGGCACACTCAATCCATACGAGCATGGTGAGTGCTATGTGACGGTAGATGGAATGGAAACGGATCTTGACCTCGGTCATTACGAAAGATTCACGGGCATCCAGACAACAAAGGCCAACTCGCTCACTACAGGACGTATCTACAAGGCTGTTATCGACAAGGAACGACGTGGCGACTATCTTGGCAAAACCATACAGGTAGTTCCTCACATCACCAACGAGATAAAACGCAATGTAAAATTGCTGGGGCAGAAGTATCACTACGACTTTGTCATCACAGAGATTGGTGGCACTATAGGCGACATAGAGAGTGCTCCATATATGGAAGCCATCCGACAGTTGAAATGGGAATTGGGCAAGAATGCTCTCAATGTGCACCTTACCTACGTGCCCTACCTGAAAGCAGCTGGCGAGTTGAAGACCAAGCCTACCCAACACTCCGTCAAGGAACTGCAGAGCGTAGGTATTCAGCCCGACATTTTGATTCTCCGCACAGAGAAACATCTCGAAGAGGGCATATTGAAGAAAGTGGCAAGTTTCTGTAATGTGGATATCGACTGCGTTATCCAGAGTGAAGACCTGCCAAGTATCTATGAGGTACCTGTCAACATGCAGAACCAGGGACTCGATACCGCCATCCTTCGCAAGATGGATGAGCCGATAGGCGAAAAGCCTGCATTAGGTCCTTGGAAAGCATTCCTCGACCGACGCAACAACGCCACAGAGGTTGTCAATATTGGTTTGGTGGGTAAATACGACTTGCAGGACGCCTACAAGAGTATTCGCGAAAGCCTTTCTCATGCAGGAACCTACAATGACCATAAGGTGAATATCACATTCATCAATTCAGAATATCTGACAGAAGACAATGTGGCAGAACGACTGAAAGGTCAGGACGGTATAGTCATCTGCCCGGGATTCGGACAGCGAGGAATAGAGGGCAAGATAATAGCTGCTCACTATACCCGCACCCACGACATTCCCACCTTCGGCATTTGCTTAGGCATGCAGATGATCGTCATCGAGTTTGCCCGCAATGTCCTGGGTTACAAAGACGCAAACTCTCGAGAAATGGACGAGAAGACTCCACACAATGTCATCGACATCATGGAGGAGCAGAAGAACATATCAAATATGGGTGGCACCATGCGATTGGGAGCATACGAATGTGTGCTGAAACAAGGTTCGCGCGTGTTCAATATCTATAAGAAAGAACACATACAGGAACGTCATCGCCATCGCTATGAGTTCAACAACAATTTCCAGCAGGAGTTTGAGAAGCATGGCATGATGTGCGTGGGACGAAATCCCGAAAGCGACTTGGTAGAAATCGTAGAGATTCCAGGCCTGAAGTGGTACATCGGTACTCAGTATCATCCAGAATACCAGAGCACCGTGCTGAAGCCACACCCACTGTTTATGGACTTCGTCAAAACAGCAATTGAAAACAAAAAATAAATATGAACAAAAACAACATTATCGGTTTCCTCCTGATAGCCCTTGTACTGATTGGGTTCAGTTGGTACTCACAGCCTTCTGCCGAAGAGCAGAGAGCAGCATTCGTTCAGGACTCCATCGCTAAGGCAAAACACGCCGAGATGGAAAAAGCTAACAAGGCTGCGGCGCTGCAGCGACAGGCTGAAGCTAAAGCCAAGGTTGAGGCTGACTCAACAGCCCTCTTCTACTCGGCTTTGAAGGGCAAGTCTCAGAAAATCGTTTTGAGTAACGAGAAAGTTGAGCTGACCCTCAACACCAAGGGTGGTACTGTCGAGAAGGCTGTAGTAAAGGGTTATGTGGGTCACGACCTCAAGGTGAAAGACGGCTCAAAAGACAAGAAGGACGTAACTCTCTTCGATGGCAACGACCAGAGCCTCAAGTTCATGCTCGAGGCTAAGGAAGCCAACATTATCACAAGTGACCTTTACTTTACTCCATCAAATGTCACAAAGACATCTGTCACCATGACAGCAGAGGCTGCTCCGGGCAAGACTCTCACTATGACTTATACATTGGGCAAGGACTACATGCTCCACATGAGCCTTCAAGCACAGGGCATGGCTGGATTGTTCTCGCCTAATTATAGCAAGATGGATGTTGACTGGAGCGACAAGGCCCGTCAACAGGAACGCGGCTTCATGTTCGAGAACCGTTACACTACCCTCACCTATCACGATGTAGAGGGAGGTACCGACCATCTGAACGAGACAAGCGAGAAGATCGACGAGAAAATCGAAGAAACCATCGACTGGGTGTCTTTCAAGAACCAGTTCTTCTCTGCCATTATGATATCCAAGGACAACTTCGACAAGGACGCCTTCATGACTTCTGTCCCTCAGGAGAAGGGCTCCGGCTATCTGAAGCAGTTCCAGGCTAAGATGAAGACCGCTTTTGACCCAACTGGAAAGAAGGCTTCTGAGTTTGAGTTCTACTTCGGACCTAACGACTTCCAGATTCTAAAGAATACAGAGAAGGAAAGCACCTTCGGCAAGGACCTGGAGTTCCAGAAGCTTGTATACTTAGGATGGCCTATCGTCCGCTGGATTAACCGTTTCTTCACAATCTATGTATTCGACTGGTTGAGTAAGATCTTCCCTATGGGTATCGTGTTGATTCTCATTACCCTGCTCCTCAAGCTCATCACCTACCCTATGGTAAAGAAGAGCTACATGAGTTCTGCCAAGATGCGCGTACTCAAACCAAAACTCGAAGCTGCTACCGCTCAGTATAATAAGCCTGAGGATCAGATGCAGAAGCAGCAGGCTATGATGGCTGAATATGCCAAATATGGTGTAAGCCCATTATCTGGTTGTATCCCTATGCTGATTCAGTTGCCTGTTTGGGTTGCAATGTTCAACTTTGTGCCTAATGCTATTCAGCTTCGTGGTGAGAAGTTCCTGTGGATGAGTGATCTGAGTACCTACGACCCCATCATCGAGTGGAACACCAACATCTGGTTGATAGGCGATCACTTGAGCCTTACCTGTATCCTCTTCTGTGTAGCCAACCTCCTCTACTCTTGGATGACCATGCGCCAGCAGCGCGACCAGATGGTAGGCCAGCAGGCTGATCAAATGAAGATGATGCAGTGGATGATGCTCATCATGCCTCTGATGTTCTTCTTTATGTTCAACGACTACTCATCTGGTTTGAACTTCTACTACTTCATCTCTCTGTTCTTCAGTGCAGCCATCATGTGGACCTTGCGCAAGACCACCAACGACGAGAAGCTCCTTGCTATCCTCGAGAAACGTTATCAGGAGAACAAGAGCAATCCTAAGAAGGCAAGCGGATTGATGGCAAGAATGCAGGCTCTGCAGGAATTGCAGCAAAAACAGCAAGCTGAACTTGCACGTAAGCAGGCAGAATTGAACGAGAAGAAAAAGAACCTCGGAAAATAAAGAAACTTACAACGCATAACAAATGATTGTTTGTATCGCATAGGGGTGTTACACCTTATTATATATATATACCTTATTATATATGCAAACATCATTAAACAAGAAAGAGTGTAATAGATAACTTCACAAAGTATTCATTACACTCTTTTTTTAGACATAAATAAACAAACATCTACGATATTAACCTTTATTCCATTTCATAAAAACACCACTAAATTGAAAAACAGCAAAAGCCATATAACACTAACAATCAACACCTTGCATATTCACAACCACTTATTTTCACCACTTAATGATTTAATCAACAAACATTTTGTTACTTTTTTTATTACTTTTGCATGAGCAAAGATAGCACTGTCCACAAAGACAAAAGCTATAAAAAGATATACACAAAATCAAATAAAACTTAAATTTATGAGAAAAGCAAAAAGTAATGCGATGTTGAGAGGATTAGCATCTACAGCACTCGTTCTATTAATCTCGGCTACTGCCTGGGGTCAAAAGATGAAGATTACTGGCACTGTAATCGACAACACCAATGAACCCATTATTGGAGCTTCTGTTCTTGAAAATGGAACGCAAAATGGAGTAGCCACCGATTTGGATGGACATTTTACCATCGAAGTACAACAAGGTGCCAAACTCAAGATTTCTTATATTGGCTATAAGAATAAAGAAGTAAAGGCTTCAAATGGCATCAAAATCACACTTGAAGAGGAAGCTAACATGCTAAATGAAGTAGTTGCCATCGGTTATGGCTCAGTGAAGCGTAAAGATGTTACTACTGCTGTTTCAAGCGTGTCGGCGAAGGATCTTTCTACACGTCCTATCATATCTGCAGCTGCTGGTATGCAGGGTAAAGCAGCAGGCCTACAAATTTCACAAGCCAATGGTCAGCCAGGTGCTTCCCCCACCATACGTGTGCGTGGTACTACATCATTGAATGGTAGCAACGACCCACTCTATGTGGTAGATGGTGTGCCTATGACCAATATTGACTTCTTGGCTGCTGATGATATTGACAATATCCAAGTATTAAAAGATGCATCTTCAGCTGCCATCTATGGTTCTCGAGCAGCTAATGGAGTTATCATTATCGGAACCAAGCAGGGAAAAACAGGTGTGGCAAAAATCAGCTTGAATGCACACTATGCGTTTAATACTGTACGCGATAATCAAGAATCACTCAATGCTGCACAGTATAAAGAATTGATGGATGAGATTGGTATGGTAAAACTCCCTGAAGGTTTGAAAGACATGACCGACTGGAAAGACGAGGTTTTCCGCACTGGAAACGTACAGGACTACCAGGTTTCTATCACTAATGGAACAGAAAAATTGAGATACTTCATCTCTGGTGGTTACACGGGTGAAAATGGTGTCATCAAGAAATCAAGTTACAAGCGTTACAATTTCCGCGCATCTATTGAAAACGACATTCGTAAGTGGCTGCGCCTTAATGCAAGCGTAACCTATTCTGACTATACCAACAAGGGTACAGGTATTATTTCTGGTACGGGTTCTAACCGTGGCGGTGTAGTTACGGCTATCGTCAATACGCCTACTTACGCTCCTGTATGGAATCCTGAGAATCAAAATCAATTTTACAACAACTTCTATGGCGTAAATATCACTTCACCTGCTGAGAATATAGCCCGAACACAGAACAACAAATCTGCATACAATCGTTTGTTGGCTACAGGAAAAGCAACAGTTACCTTCATGCCTGAGTTGACGTACAACCTGTCTTTGTCTTTCGATCGCACACAAGGCACAACAACCAACTTCCTCGACCCTATCTCTACAACCATTGGTCGTCAGGAATTTGGAACAGGCTATGATGGACGTAATGTCAGCAGTGTTATCGTATGGGACAATGTGGTGAATTACAAAAAAGCTTTGGGTAAACATAACTTTGATGTCATGGCAGGTAGTTCATGGACTCAAAACAAGTGGAGCCAAAACTATATCAATGGTAGCAACTATGCGAATGATAACTTCCCTACTCTGAATGCTGCCAACAAGATTTCCTGGACAGGAACTGGCTCTTCTGCTGCTGATTGGGCTATCTTCTCTACCTTCGCTCGTTTACAATACAACTGGAACGACACCTATATGGTAACAGCCAATATGCGTGCTGATGGTTCTTCCAAGTTAGCTCCTCACCATCGTTGGGGTTATTTCCCATCTTTCTCTGGAGCTTGGCGTGTGAGCAATGAGAAATTCATGAAGGATATCAAGTGGATAGACGACTTGAAGATTCGTGGTGGCTGGGGACAGACTGGTAACCAGAGTGGCTTGGGCGACTATAGTTATTTGGCAAGATACAATATCAATCGTGTACAATGGTTTGGTGAGGGCAATAACGCCAACGCTATACCTACATTCTCACAAGGCAACTTGAGCAACCCTGAATTGACATGGGAAACAACAACACAGACTAACATCGGACTCGACCTGACTGTATTAGGAAACCGCTTGACTTTCTATGCCGATTACTATTACAAGAAGACCAAGGATATGCTGATGAACATCACCCTTCCTGCAGGAAGTGCAGCTGCATCAAGTCTTACCTATAATGGCGGTTCGATGAGCAATAAGGGTTGGGAATTTGCCTTCTCCTCAAAGAACTTGATTGGAACATTTAAGTGGAACACCGACTTTAACATCTCATTCAATAAAAACAAGTTGGAAAGTCTGGCTCTAACGCAAGTATATTATGATGCTAATACCACCGACAATGTCAACGAACCAGTTGTACGCAACACTCCTGGCATGCCTTTAGGCAGTTTCTGGGGATATATAGCAGAAGGGGTTGATCCTGAAACTGGTGACATGAAGTACAAGGACGTAACTGGCGACGGACTCGTTTCGGCAAGTGATCGTACCTATATCGGTGACCCTAACCCTGACTTCACTTTCGGTATGACCAACACATTCTCATATAAAGGTTTGAATCTCAGTATTCTTATCCAGGGAAGTTATGGAAACGACATCTATAATGTCTCCCGAATGGAAACAGAAGGAATGTATGATGGCAAGAACCAAAGCACCAAGGTATTGGCACGCTGGAGAATTCCAGGACAAATCACCAACGTACCTAAAGCTAAGTGGGACATCCGTAACTCTACCTACTTCGTAGAGGATGGCAGTTATATTCGCTTAAAAGATATCTCCCTCTCTTACGATGTTCCACGCAAACTGATCTCACGCTTCGGACTGACTCGTTTGCAGCCATACGTATCAGCTACCAACCTGATTACCCTTACCGATTATACAGGTATGGATCCAGAGGTCAATCAGTATGGTAATAGTGGTAGTGTACAAGGCATCGACTGGGGTACATACCCTCTCAACAAAAGCATAGTATTAGGTGTAAAAGTTGAATTCTAAAAATCATGACAACAATGAAAACATATAATAAGATCAAGACTTTAGCGCTCGGTAGCTTAACCATGATATCATTGGCAAGTTGCTCACTCGACTATGAGCCTATATCCGAGCCTTCAGAAATAACACAGGGCACCCAGACTGAAACATCCACAGCTGTTTTAAAGGATAAGGCTGCCGCAGAAGCACAACTCAAGTCTCTCTATGAGTTGTTCCGCAATCGCCAGGAGCACACCCATCTCGATTATCTTTTGATAGGCGACTCTCATAGTGATAATGCGTATGCTGGTACTACAGGTGCTGAGGTAGTGCCTTACGAAACCAACTCTATCGATGCCAGCAACTCTGTTTTGAGCCGAGACTGGAATCGATACTTAGAGGATATCGCTCAAGCCAATGTGCTCATCAATGGCGTAGAACAACTGAAGGAAAGTGGTCAAATCTCAGATACAGAATATCATTCCTATAAGGCTCAAGGAGAAATTTTCCGTGCATTGATGATGTTCCGAATGGCACGTCTTTGGGGCTCATTCCCTGTTATTACAACCATTGCAAAAACGATCACCTCTGATAACATCAATGAGGTATACCCTACTTACTATCCTCCTCGTAAATCACCCAAGGAGTGCTATGAACAGATTATTGCCGACTTGACAGATGCTGAAAAATATGCTCCTGACAATGATAATTCTGACCGCACCAAGATGACCAAGACTGTAGCTCAAGCTATGCTTGCCAAGGTCTACGCCGAAAAGGAAGTACAAGATTACGATAAAGTAATAACCTACGCTGATAAGGTAATCAAGACAAAAGGTGTAGAACTTGAAGATAGTTACGAAACTCTCTGGGGATACGATGAGACAACCAAGGATTGCCTGAAACGTAATACCAAAGAAGGCATTTTGGAGGTTCATTGGACAACAGGTGGCGGAAACTGGGAAACATGGATGTTCGGACGCCAATTGGACAACTGGGATTTCTATTTCACATGGGCAAAGTGGATCACTCCTTCGCGCGACATCATCAGCGACTTTGAAAAAGAAGGCGACGAAATACGCAAGAATCAGGCTATTGTATATTATGCATGTACATGGAGCAACTATTATCCAGCCTCCCACTACCCATTCATGTATAAGTTGCGTTCTTCCTACAGCAACATTTATTGGATTCGACTCGCTGACATTATCCTCATGAAGGCAGAGGCGGAAGCCTATAAGGGCAACCTTGACGAGAGTGCGAAACTCGTAAACCAGATTCGTAAACGTGCCAAACTGAAGGAACTGACTTCTGATAAGACAAACAGCAAGGAAGCTATGATAGAAGCCGTGCTTCACGAACGCCGTTTAGAGCTTGCCTTTGAGGGAGAGCGTTGGTTCGATCTATGCCGCAACAACAAAGTAGAAAAATATCTCAATGGTATTGATAATCGTGATAATGGCCGCATCAAACAAGTTAAACAGTTTGACAGTAACTCTTACCTGTTGCCTATACCACAGACGGCTCTCGACCAGAACACTAACCTGGAACAAAACCCTGGTTACTAATCACAATCTCAAAATGTGAAGATAAAATTATTTCAAATATAAAAAACTAAACTTTCGCAAAAGGGGAAGTTAAAGAATTTAAAGAAGTTAGAGAAGTTAAAGCCATATGCTTTATAACTAAATATACAACAAAAAAGGCTATTGGCTATAACTTCTAACGACCGAAGGGAGTGATAACTTCTTTAACTACTATAACTTCCGTACATGCGAAACTTCAATAAAAAAGAACTATTCATATGAAATACCATAACCATAAAATTATGATGTTTATCTGCGCCACAGCATTTTCTGTGACAGCATGCAGCAATAGTAATTCATTCTCAGATCCTATTGATTTTGAGACTCCAAGCGAAGCTCCCAACCCTATACCTACACAAGGAACTGCCAAGACTTTTACCACAACAGCCGATGGCACATATTCCTTGGCAGAGGGAGAAACCAAACTTTTTGATGGTGTATCTATGGCGCCAACAACCATCGAAATAGACAAAAATAAGAAATTCCAGACTATCGACGGTTTCGGATATGCCATCACCTACTCTTCTTGCTACAATCTCATGAAGATGAATCCTGAGGCTCGCCTGGCTCTCTTAAAGCGCATTTACTCCACTACAGAGGGATATGGCGTTAGTTACGCTCGCATCTCATTAGGCTGCAACGATTTCTCGAGTACAGAATATACTTATTGCGATAAAAAGGGAAGCGAGAACGATCCTATCAGTAATTTCGAACTTTATAGCGATGAGAACAACTATGTGATTCCTATATTAAAGGAAATCTTGTCTATCAACCCTAGTTTAAAAATCATAGCAGCACCATGGACTTGTCCTAAATGGATGAAGGTTGCTGACATCGATACCAAGACTCCAAAGGACTCATGGACTGACGGACACCTCAACCCTGATTACCGTGAGACCTACGCCAAGTATTTTGTGAAGTTCATCAACGTGATGAAAGAAAAGGGTATCAATATCTATGCTGTAAGTCCTCAAAATGAGCCATTGAACAAGGCCAACTGCGCTTCTCTATATATGCCATGGCAGGAAGAAGCTCCTTTCGTAAAGGCTTTGGCTACCGAGTTCAAGAGAAGTGGTCTTACAACCAAGATATATGTCTACGACCATAATTACAATTACGACAATATAGCAGACCAAGAAGATTATCCTATTAAACTCTACAATGCTATCGGTGACAATTTTGAAGGTTCCGAGTTGGTTGTTGGAGCTGCATATCATGACTATGGTGGCAACAACAATGAATTGACAGATATCCATAACCAACGCCCCGACAAGGAACTTATCTTCTCAGAAACAAGTATTGGTACATGGAATAATGGACGCGACTTAAGCAAACGTCTGATGGCAGATATGAAGAATGTAGCACTCGCTACTGTCAATCAAAACTGCAAGGCCGTACTCGTTTGGAACTTGATGCTCGACAACAAAATGGGTCCCAATCTTGATGGTGGATGCCAAACTTGCTATGGCGCCATCGACATCAATCAGAATGGGTACAATCAGTTGAGCTATAATTCTCATTATTACATCATCAACCACATGGCAAGCGTGGTGGCCCCTGGTGCTGTTCGCATCGGTACTACTTCACGTACCATTAATGACAGCAAGATAACTCATGCAGAATTTTTGAATCCTGACGGAAGCCTTGCTGCTGTTATCATCAACGAGGGAGATGAGAATAAATCTATCAATCTAAGCGATGGCATCCATAACTTTACATGCAATGTACCTGCTAATGGTGTTATTTCGTGCAAATGGAATAAATAATGAATGTCATTTTAGTAATTAATCAACAATAGATACAACCATTATGAAACATATCAAATATTATATCATAGCATTGCTCGCTCTACCACTAATGGCAGCTTGCAGTGAAGACGACTACAATGCTCCAACACCTACTGGAAATCCAGTGATGAGCTATAGCGCTCCTACTACAGCAGTATGGATGGGCGAAGAGGTAGAAGTGAAAGTAGACTGTAAGGATGAGGCGGGCGTAGCTCTCTCTACCTTGAAAGCCAACTTGCTTTTCAGCGGTCAGAGTGTAGACGCAACAACTATCCGTACCAAGGAGCCGGGTGAATATCTTGTCAAGCTCAAAGTACCTTACGTTCAGAGCATTCCTGATGGCAAGGTTGATATACAACTCACTTTGCAAAATGTGTCGACAAAGGCAAATACAGAGACGTTATCATTCGACATCAAGCGTCCGCACTTTACAAACTTGCAATTTATCTGTGCAGACGGAACCAAGTATGACATGACCGAAGTTGACAATTTCTTGTATCAGACTGTCATTCCCAACACAAAGAAGAACTTTAAGGGATATTTCGCTACCAAAGATGGCAAGTTCGTGTTTGGTTCAAGTACAGGAAAGGACATCAATTTGGGCGAAACCAACAACTTCAACTTCTCGTCAGAGAATACTGATCATGTAGTCGTTACTTTCGATGCCAAGAACTATACGGCAGGACCTACAGATGTTTTACCAGTCACCAATCTCGATTTTTCCGATTCTGATGCGGGCAAGACTTGGGTAGGAGATATTAAACAAGGTGCTACCTGTAATCTTACTATCAATGGCAACAATTTACCAGACGATTGGTACTACGACAATGATTGGTTCCAAAAAGAAGAAGATGGTACCTACACCTTCAAGGCCATCACAGGCAGATACACCGTACAGGCTGACTTCACTCATAAGTCTTTCCGCATCTGGACAATGAATGGAAACAAGCCTATGGCATTGAACGCTGATGGTACTGGCGCTATTTGGATAATAGGAAACGAAGGAATCAACAAACCTACTTGGAACGCTGTAAATCATGGTTGGTGGACTGGCACCGATTCTGATGTCTGTCTCACTCCTATCAAGGATAAGGTATATCAGGTTACACTCACCATTGGCAAGCAACTCAGAGCTACAGACATAAACTTCAAATTCTTCGGTCAGGCCGACTGGGGTAATGAGTTCAAGGGTAAGGATAACAGCCATCTCATCTCAACTGAGAGCGAGGTATTCGGCATCGGTGACGGTAACGGTCACGACAACGGCAATGTTTATCTGAAAGATGGAGTAGAACTGAAGGATGGCGAGACATACGTTCTTACAGTTGACTTGACTGCCGGTGTAGACAAGGCAGTTCTCAAAGTAGAAAAGAAATAAAAAAACGTGACTTGTAAACCCATCTAAAAGAAATTAAAAGTAGATTTAGGTTTAGAACTGAATAATATATGCATTTTGATTTGTTTGAAGGCTGTTCCAAGTGATTGGAACAGCCTTTTTGGTTGTATATTTAGCTATAAAGCATATGGCTTTAACTCCTTTAACTTCTTTAAATTCTCTAACTTCTTTAACTTCCCTTTTCGCAAAAGTTGAATTATAAAAAGAAAAAACATGCCAAACATTTGGCATTATCCACTAAAAAACTTATCTTTGCATTTGAATGTTCGCTTACTCAGTAGAACAGGCTAAATTTAAATCTATTTTAATCTTACAACAAACAAAACATAATGAAAAAGATACTATCTTTGGTATATATATTGTGCTTCTCTGCACTAACTTCACGTTTTGCTCAGAATAAAAACATAAAAGACTTATACGAGCAACTTGATCAGGCTATCGAACAATCACAATACTATATCAACCAAAAAGAAAGCCGTATCACTAAAATCAAAAAACAGAGCCGGCAAAGACATACCCCCCCACAACTCCTAACCGCATATTACAAACTATACGAAGAATACCAAACATACAAAAGCGACTCTTCTATTTATTATATTCACCAAGCCATCGACTTGGCAAAAAGAAACAACATAAAGAGCGACATTACCAAGTTGAGAAGCTTACTTGCTTTACAATATTCAACATCAGGAGCTTTCACGGAGGCACTTCATGTTCTACAAAGTATCGATAAAAAAACTTTGAATAACTCTAACAAGAAAGACTATTACATAGCCTTTTATCACGTCTATGGCGAACTGGGCTTTACAAATATAAACATTGACACAGAGCTAAGTCAAGAATTCTACAGCAAACAAGACTGTTATCGTGATACATTATTTTCAATATTATCCCCTAACAGCGAGGATTACCTCATGAGAAAGGAGGTCTTGCTAACCAGCCAAAATAAGTTGAAAGAAGCTCTTAAAATTAACGACATCCGATTAAGCAAGTGCAAGAAAGGAAGTCACGAATATGGAATTGTGGCCTACTATCGCTACTTAATATACCGCTCGCTGAAAGACGAGGACATGGTAAAATACTGGCTACTACAATCTGCTATATGTGATGTAAAATGTGCCATCAACGACCAAGCTTCACTCTGGATTCTTGCAGAGATACTCAGCAAGGAAAAAGATGTGGAACGCTCATACAAATACATCAACTTTTCGTGGAAAGCCACCAAGAAATTCTGTACTCGCATACGCAGTTGGCAGATATCTCCAGTGCTTGGCACCATAGACCACAACTATCAGGCAGAACTCAAAAAGGCCAACCATCGTCTCATCTTTGCCATTATATGTGTGAGTCTTTTGGTCATCGCATTGGCTTTATTGACATTCTATGTCAACAAGCAGAAATCGTATCTGTCGAATGCAAGAAACGAACTGAAGAAAACCAATACTCAATTGGAAGAACTCAACAACAAACTATCTTCCACCAATGGTATGCTAAAAGCATCCAACGACAAACTCAATGAGTCGAATGGGGTTAAGGAAGAATATATAGGCCAGTTTCTGGGGGCTTGTTCACACTACATCGATAAACTGGACAAAATGCGCCTCAATGTCAATAAGATGGTAAAAAACAAACAGTACAACGAACTCTACTCTATGACTAAGAGTTCAGAGGTCAAGGAGCAAGAACTTGAAGAACTATACGCCAATTTCGACAAGGTATTCCTAAACCTCTTCCCCAACTTCGTGGAGGATTTGAATGGACTGCTGAAGGAAGAATGCCAAATTCATCTATCCTCCCCTAACAAACTCTCAGCCATAGTAAGAGTATTTGCACTCATTCGTCTGGGCATCGACGATAGTACAAAGATTGCAGAATTCCTACACTATGCAGTCAACACCATATATAATTATAGGGCAAAACTACGCAATGGCGCACTCAATGACAGAAATGAGTTTGAGAAAAAAGTCAGAGAATTAGGAACGCTGATGAAACATCAAGAGCCAGAGGAATAGAAGGAAATCGAGCATGAATAGAGATTGATTTCAAATTATATCTTCATGTTACTTGTTCTTATGGAATTCCCCAAAAGCAATAATATTTCATAGTTTACTCCCGAAAGGGTATAATATAATACATTTTCCTTCATTACATTACCCGAAAGGGTATAAAATGAGTATCATAATTGCCAAAACAAAGAAAAAAACGCAAGATGAAGAAAATATTTTTATCCTTATTGGCAGCCATCAGCTTAGGTTCTACTGGCTGCTCAGCCCAGTCGGATGGCATCAACGTTTTGTCACCCAAGGACTTTATCAAACAGGCTAAAGCCGATACAACATCCATTATTCTCGATGTACGCACACCTGGCGAATATAAAGAAGAGCATTTGGCCGGAGCCCAGCAACTCGACTTTCTCAATAGCGAGGCCTTCGATGCTAGAATCAAACAACTCGACAATACCCACACCTATTATGTATACTGCCGAAGCGGCAAGCGTAGCCACAACGCCTGTATCAAAATGAAGAAGCAGGGCTTAAAAGTATTTGACATGGAGGGAGGAATCCTCAACTGGAAAAAGTTAGGAATGCCAACAACTAAGGAATAAGTTTCCTCAAAAAATGGAATTAACACGTTATATAATGTGAGATAACTACTTCTATTAAATTCCACAAAGACTTCAATAGGCGCCTACTATTCTATAACGAAAAAGCCTGAGAAAATGTCAAGCATCATGCAAGCATATTTCTCAGGCTTTTTTATCTTTACTTTGTCAAATGCTATTTCTTCAGTACGGGCTCGCAAGTGATATTGACACCGAGTTTCTTAAAGATACGCTGGTCTACATCACTCAACATCACAGTGCAGTGAGCCTGACAGCCACGCAACTTAGGCAACTGCTGTAAAGCCACACGACAGTTCTCATCGTTCTCGGAAAGAACAGAGAGTGCCACAAGTACCTCGTCGGTATGAAGTCGTGGATTATGGCCACCGAGATAATTTACCTTGGTATACTGTATAGGTTCTATCATCGACTGAGGAATGAGCTTTAGGTTATGATCGATATCCCCCAAATGCTTGGTGACATTCAGCAACAAGGCAGCACTACAGCCAAGCAGTTCGCTGCTGTGACCACAGATGATGGTACCGTCTTCCAGTTCTATAGCAGCCGATGTATGTCCAGTTTTCTGCTTGTGATTCTTGGCAGCCACAGTCACCTTACGATAATCGGTAGTAATCTTAGCCTGGTTGAAGAGCATCTGTATCTTGCTGATTTCCGCGTCATTGCAGGCTCCAGCTGCCATCTTGTTGGTGGCTGCATAATATCTACGTACTATCTCATCCTTGGATGCCTCACAGCAAACCTCATCATCAGAGATGCAGAATCCCACCATATTGACACCCATATCTGTAGGCGACTTATATGGATTGCTGCCATAGATACCTTCGAAGAGTGCATTGAGCACAGGATAAATCTCCACATCGCGGTTATAGTTGATGGCTATCTTATTGTAGGCCTCTAAATGGAAGGGGTCTATCATGTTCACGTCATTGAGGTCGGCAGTTGCAGCCTCATAAGCGATGTTGACAGGATGTTTCAATGGCAGATTCCATACTGGGAAAGTCTCAAACTTGGCATAACCGGCACGCACGCCACGCTTGTTCTCATTATACAACTGGCTGAGGCAGACTGCCATCTTGCCACTGCCAGGACCTGGAGCAGTCACAATAACCAATGGTCGCTCTGTCTCCACATAGTCGTTCTGTCCGAATCCCTCGTCCGAGGCAATCAACTTCACATTATGTGGATAACCTTCTATCAGGTAATGACAATAAGTCTTAATGCCCTCACGCTCTAAGCGCTGCTTGAAAGCGATGGCTGCAGGCTGACCATTGTAATGAGTGATGACTACTGAACCTACCATGAAACCTCGATGCTGGAACTCGCCACGCAGACGAAGTACATCTTCATCATAGGTAATACCCAAGTCGGCACGTTTCTTGTTCTTCTCAATGTCGGCAGCACTGATAACTATCACTATCTCTATGCTGTCGCTGATTTTCTGAAACATACGCAACTTGCTGTCTGGCTGAAAGCCTGGCAAAACGCGGCTGGCGTGGTGGTCGTCGAAAAGTTTACCACCCAATTCGAGGTAAAGTTTTCCGTCAAACTGTGAGATTCTCTCTTTAATGTGCTCTGATTGAATTTTCAGATACTTCTCGTTATCGAAACCTATCTTCATCGTTCTATTTGATATAACTAATTGCTGTTAGTTTTGAATTCGGATGCAAAAGTACAAAAAAGTATCTGAATATCAAAAAAAATAAGTACCTTTGCACACAATAAAGGAAAAAAACGACAGGAAGCCACTGCACCACAAGTACAACAATATAGGGAGAGTGCCATTTCTGCCAAATCAAGAGATATGAGCGAAACTCAATTTCACTCAAAGAAAACTTAAATATAAAAATACAACCGACAATGGAAAAGAAATTACGTGCAGCTTCCATCTGTGTACAGGGAGGCTATGAGCCAAAGAATGGAGAACCTATCGAAGTGCCCATCATTCAGAGTACCACATTCAAGTACGACAATTCTGAAGAGATGGCCATGCTCTTCGACCTGAAGAAAGAAGGATATTTCTATACCCGACTCCAAAATCCCACCAACGATGCTGTAGCCAAGAAAATAGCACAGCTCGAAGGCGGTGTGGGAGCTGTATTGACAAGTAGCGGTCAGGCTGCCAACTTCTATGCTGTATTCAACATCTGCGAGGCAGGCGACCATATCGTTACCTCCAACGAGATTTATGGTGGAACCTTCAACCTCTTTGGTGTGACACTCAAGAAACTCGGCATAGAATGCACCTTTGTCAATCCCAACGACAGCGAGGAAGAAATACAGAAGGCATTCCGCCCCAACACCAAGTTGTTCTTTGGCGAGACCATCAGCAACCCAGGATGTGCCGTTCTCGACATAGAGAAATGTGCACGTATAGCTCATAAGAACGGTGTTCCTCTGATTGTGGACAACACCTTCGCCACACCAATCAACTGTCGTCCTTTCGAATGGGGAGCCGACATCGTTACCCACTCCACTACTAAATACATGGACGGAACAGCATCACAAGTAGGCGGTGTAGTAGTAGACAGTGGCAACTTCGACTGGATGGCTCACGCTGAAAAGTTCCCTGGTCTCTGTACCCCCGATGACAGCTATCATGGTCTGACCTACGTAAAGGCCTTCGGCAAGATGGGCTATACCACCAAACTCGTAGCCCAGTTGATGCGCGACCTTGGAAGCATCCCTGCCCCAATGAACTCTTTCATCCTCAACCTGGGACTTCAGACTCTTCATCTGCGTATGCGCCAGCACTGCGAGAATGCGCAAAAGGTGGCAGAGTTTCTGCACAATGACTCGCGTGTGGCTTGGGTTCACTACAGCGGCTTGAAAGATGACGCCTACCACGAACTGGCGCAAAAATATCTTCCCAACGGCACTTGTGGTGTAATCGCCTTTGGCTTGAAGGGCGACCGCGAGACGGCCATCAAGTTCATGGACTCACTCGACATGATCAATATCGTGACCCATGTGGCAGATGCCCGCACCTGTGTGCTTCATCCTGCCAGCCATACCCATCGCCAGCTATCTGACGAGCAGTTGAAAGAAGCTGGAGTTGCCCCCGACCTCATCCGCCTCTCCGTAGGCATCGAGGATGTCGAGGATATCCTCGACGACATCAAGCAGGCACTCGACAAGATATAATCTTGAAGCTCCACTTTAAGGGGCTGAATAAATCAATCTGTTAGGAGGTAAATGCTAATCAAAAAAGGCATTTGCCTCCTATTTTCATATTTTCCGACCTCCCACACCACCATACATTCCGTTCGGGATAAGGTTGATTCTGAAGGCGCAAAGCTATAAGCCTCCCGTTATTGGCGTATTGTTTTTTTAAAATAGAACTAGTAGATTGTAAAGTCTAAAAGTTGCATAAAACAGCATCCATTTTTGTTGATAATCAATGATGCTGTATATATATCTTACTCAACTTTTAGACTTTACAGACTACTAGTAGTGGAACGAACTACCACCCAAGCACACTCTTACCAGTATGATAAAAAAAAGTTAAATAGCAAGAATGATATTACTATTTATTAAAAAAAACACTATATTTGCAACAATTTTTATTATATTCAACAATTAAATTCACAAAATCTTATGAGAGCATTTTTTAGAAACATCGTATTTGGCTTAGTATTGGTATTTATGGTTTCATGTGGAAGTACCATGGAAGAAAGTACTTTTCAACCAACCTATAACACAGAATCTTTAAGCAAAGATTACGCATCACTTCACTCTGATTTGACCAGAATGAATACCAACATGGAATCCGTAACTTCTAGAAGTTTTTTATCAAGATTTTTCAAACGCGTGTTAAATGTTTTTGTTGCAGATTGTATTGGTGCTATAAAAGGTGCTTTCAAAGGAGAAAACATTTGGCAATCAGCCCAAGGGGCTTCATGTTCGTCCGCAAGAAAGCAAGGTTTTATCGAAGGTGTTGATGCTGCAAATACGCTATTATCAAGAGCAACGTTAGAAAATAACAATTTAGTAACCTCTAAAATCCAACCCAAAAAGACGGCCTTAGACGGCTTAATATTAGTAGATTCGTCAACAGCAACACTTGAAGATAGCATTGGCTTTTTTCACAATAATATCATTTACACGACATTAGAAAAGGACAACAGCATTACACTTTGGAAAGGTATTTCTGACGAAGATTGCCTCAACAAGCTAAATGCAGAAATTACAAAAGTTTCTAAAGAAACTACTTATAAAGACACCATTCTAAACAAAAGCACAATAGAGTTTTGTCAATTCATCAGTAACACATCTGTAGAGACTCAGAATTATAAAGCTTTACTAGAATCAACGAAGAAAGCTTATCCACAATTAGGCAATATGCTTGATATTACTTCCGTGTATTTTGAAGGAATGGAACTTGTCACAACTGAAGAAGAATGGCAACAATATTGCAAAAACGTAATAAAGACTATTAGCAATTCAAGCATTCCAAGCAAAGATAAAGATGCTTTAAAAATGGGTGTTACAGTTGGGTATGCTAGTTCTAAATTATGGAAAAGCGAATAATATTACAATATATGAAGTATATGATTTTATCTTTTCTGATGCTGCTTACCCAAGCTGTATCAGCCCAAACTATCAGAGATAGCCAGAATCAATCAGACAGCTTGTCTATTGGAGAAATCTTCTATCTCGGAGAGCAAAATGATGCACAAAAAGCGACTATCAAGATTAAGACAAATGAAACAACCACCCAACGCCATGACGGAAACGATGTCTTCAAGACAAACAGAGTAGTAGAATACTCGATAAAAAAGACATCTGCCAATATTGTCATCAGCAGAAAAATAATATCGACTGTAGACACACCGTTGAGTACCGAGACTACCATCAAAAAGCTTTTTCCAAATGTAACTTCCAAATTATTAAGCGGAATATTGAAACCTGGCAAAAGAAACATAGCAGAGTGGGAGCTCAAGAAAATACCATGCTCCATATCAAGCAAGAACGGCCTTGTTGCATTTCTCATAGACAAGTTCGTTTTGGCTGGCGGAAACATCGAAGAAAAAAACATGGGAACGATAACGAAGTTCAACAACATGACCGAAACACTTCTATGCAAAGAAAAGAGCGAACAGCCTTGTCTTGACAATATAAAGTCGATCATTACAAGCACCGCTTTGACATCAACTAACAAACTTGAAGGTTCTCACCATATCGAATTAGAAGAAGTTATCAATATAGAAGACAAGGCTATCGTCAAGAAATAGCAAGTACATCATAAAAAACAGCTTAGAATACTTATATATAGCATTCTAAGCTGCTTTTACCTTTTCATAGCTTTATACAAAAACTAGCATAAAACCCTTCATCCTTCATCTATCCCTTGGAATCCCCTGTGTTTATCGGGGTTTCAGAGGGTGAATGGCACAATTCCACCCTTCATCACCCTTCATCACCCTTCATTCTCATTGGGTAAGCGGCACCGCGTTGACACCTCGCATCGCTCAACCTGGAGTTGTTGTAAAGGGAGAATAACAAGCATCTCTTGAAGTTGAAGAAGACTTGTGATAATGAATTCGAACTATACGGTTGGCACGCCCTGAACCAACGGTCACCGGCGCGTAGCGGAAAGGTAAAGGGCGTATTGGGTAATTTCAACCATACAGATTGAATAATATTACCAACTTTTAGGCACTATTTCTTATCACTAACTGAGGTATTATTTTCCTTGCAATAATATCCTTTTAGTCCAATATCACAAAATCTTTAGAGAAAACATGAAATTTCTTTGTGAAAAATATTGTGTCTTGAAAAACTTTTTGTAATTTTGGAGCGGACTTGGTGAAAACCATCTCCAGACATGTTAGAAATGATAAGAAGCGTTATGCTTATCTTGTGAATTGGAAACCTAGGAAATTTCTCAAACGCACAAGGATGGCATAGTGGTTCTCACGCATAGCGTGGGCTGCTATTACACATTCGTGCGTTAAGGTTTTCCTAGGACCTCCAATTCAGAACGTGGCATAGTCAGTACCACGCTTCATGTATTATTAGAGGTTCATCCGAAGTGCTGGGATGAATATAGGAAGTTATGTTAAATGAGAACCTATAAACTTATTTATATTTAGCCATGCAAAGAAAAGAGCATGGACGTTAATGATTTCCTTAATTATTTTTTAAGCTAATGTTATGGTGAAAGAAAATCTTATAAAACAAGCCCAAACTGAATTTCTCATAAATACATCAGTAAAGGATTTTAATAGCAACACAAAAATTTATCGCTATATTGATTTTGATAGCTTTTTGCAAATCTTAGACGGTAAGTTTTATGTATCGACTAAAAAACAGTTTTCGGATTGCTATGATGCAGGAAAGGAAATACCTATAAAGGACATATCAAAAAACTTTTTGATGGTATGTGGAGAAAAACAAACAAACCTCAAACAATATACTATCTCGGAACTTCGTGAGGCATTTAAAAATTCACAAAATTATCTTGCTTCATGTTGGACTTTAAGTAAAGACAATATCCTTATGTGGCAAGCATACACACATGGAAATTGTGGTATTTGTATAGAATCCACTATAGGGAATGTTATTGCTTCATTAGATTCAAAATCAATCAAGCCATATTTGATATGTTGTTCTCCTATGTATTACGATGGATATTCTAATCTTACCGAGGTTGAAGAGATCTTGTTAAAAAAGCTAAATCCATATAGAGGAGAAGCAGAAATTCGCTTTTATTTTTTGAGCGGAAAGGTTAAAAGCAATACTAAAGATTTAGATGCCATAGCAAAGAACAACGTGTTTGAAATTAAACCTGAAGTATTGATCGATAATGTTTTTTTGTCTCCTTTTATGCGTGGTAATAGTGCTAAGTTGTTAAAAGGAAATTTGAAAGAATGCTACGATTTCTTAAAAGGACACATTAAAATTTCAGAATTGAGTTCACAGTATTTGATTTTATAATTTTATAAATATGTTATAGAGTATGAGAAATGTTCTTTTTAAAATAGTATTTTTATTTGCTCTCAGTTTTTCTTTTATAGAAGTACATGCACAATATAAGATTGAACAAGATGAGTGGGCGCCTGATGACACTTATGGAAGATTAGTGTCCACAGGTTATCATGTTTGTGGTTCTTTTTTTGACAAAGTTCCATTGTCTTTAGCGGTTCAGTATCAGAGTGCCCAAAAATGTTATCATATTTCATGCTTATTTAGCCTGTATGCTCCTTGTAAGTTACCGCCAAAAGTTTATATTTTGCTAAAAAGAAAAAATGGTGATATTTTGGAGTTTACATCTAACTATGCTAAAAGTGGAACTCAAAAAAAAGAAACACGTCTTGACGGTAAGACGTTTTATCGTTATGAAACCGTAATTAATTTTGAAGTCGCCGAGGAAAAAGTTAAAGAAATAATAAACGCTCAAATTGTCAAGGTGCGTTTTCAAACAGAAAACCAACCTTTAGATAAAGTTTTTAAGAACAATGATTTTAGTAATACTTTATATATGTCATATGTTAGTATTCTAAGAAGAATTTATCCAGAACGATTTAAAGATGAACTTCGAGAAGGATTTTGAATAATGAAGTATAAGCAGCTATTTGACAATACTCTGTTAATAATTACATAATCGTTTGAAAATGAACAAGTTAATTAACA
>ERZ780111.129-NODE-129-length-24152-cov-12.174_pt1 | contig 24152 bp, 22 predicted proteins | sample MGYA00433084_ERZ780111 | MGnify/ENA primary metagenome ERZ780111 (study PRJEB29588, sample SAMEA2144299) | human gut metagenome | biome: human gut; feature: human-associated habitat; material: faeces | place: Denmark | collected 2008/2010 ... | reverse complement strand
TATCAAAACCTTTAGCCTTTTTTATTTCAATTATTTTTCACTTGCGAAACTTGAGTATTGTAATTCATCCTCACATCGCACATATTCCTTATTATTGTCGTAGTCCCCGCCCTTAAATGAAATCATGCAACCCTTACGTGCAAAAGCTTCAGCAACGCCAGTTTGAGCTACATCAATTTCAACTATGGCACCGTCATCTCCTGCTCTTTGTATATAATAACGCTTGTTCAAATCTTGGCAAGGTGTTAAATCCCAGTATGGTTGGCCTTGCATTTTTGATAGAAGTGAACACATAGCCCTAACAGTGTCACTCATACGTCCTTGCATGAGTTCATGCCATTTTTTTCCTGGGGCTACCTCGGAGTTAAAAAAATTTTGATTCTTTAGAATATCGCTTACACCAATTGAGGATAAAGTTGTGATTACTCCCAGCAAAGGCTTCATTCCATCAGTGGCAAAATTGTCGCTATTCGCGAACTGTCCCTTCAATGATTGTTCGTTCAATATATAATCCATACCTCTCGCCAATTATCCAAGAATTGCAGCTAAATCTCTGTCAAACTGATCAAAGAGTCCAGGCTCGTCATTATAAATCCCGCCTTGCTGATTTAGCATAATCCTCTTAACAACAGATGTCCCATTATCTGCATGTCGAAAGTTAAAAACTCGTACTGCCTGTTCTTTCATAACTTTGCTACGCAACAACCTTCTTGCGCCATTGAAAAGATGGTCGCTATGAGTTTCTACCATCACCTGCGAACCTGCAGCCGCAATCATCGCCAAAAAATCAATAATGTCTGCTTGTGCCGCCGGGTGAAGATGAATCTCCGGATTTTCAACAATCAGCAAACCGCCATCAATGCACGAAGCTAATCCGGCAATCAACACACCAGTAATGAAACTCACGCCAGTTCCTACGTGGTGAGGATGGATTTCCTTACCTCCCAATCCTACGTATCTAACCTTATACTCAGCGCCATCCAACTGCACGTGGATAGTATAGCCGGTCAACTTTTTTAGCCAGTAGTTCAGTTGACCGGAGAATGTAAGACTGCTACGATCCTTAATAACCGAGTCTGGTATCAGGTCGTCTTTGTGGTTTTGGAAATAATCTATGATGTATTCACCGAAGAGACCAAAGACATTGCTGTCAGGATCTTGATTGATACGAGTCTCTGACAACTCTGATGTCCTTGCTGCGGGGAGATACAACACATTTCTTGTAAGTTTATTCAAATCCAGAGGTTCAAACCCTTTTAACTGAGAAACGATAGTCCCTGTTAGCGAATCGTCAGCAGGAGTGAATGTCATTTCCACATCATTCACGGTCACATAATATGCCTTTGCGTTGGTGACGAAATTTCTCAGCTCTTTAAATGAAGGCATTTGCATGTGCTTACACACCATCTTATGCGCAACGCTGTCTTTACGGGCATTGTCGCAAACAAGCAACAAGGCCTGTATTGCAGATGACTTTCCCGAAGAATTGGGGCCGACAAATAGATTCAAAGAACCCAATTCAAACCTATATTCGTCTATCGATTTAAAGTTCTTAATATAAAGACTATTTATCATGCTGTTAGTTTTGCTATTGTTTCTCTGATTATCCGATATCTATTTTCTATCTGCACTTTACTGTCAACCGAATGAGTTAGCGTATATACATAATCATTCTCTTTTAAGAGCATGTCATAAGCTTCCTTAATAATGTCATCTGAGTAACCTGATACGCAAGAAATAAGGTAGCAAAAACTCTCAAAGAATGCCATGTTGATAGGCCGCTTGTAGCCTCCAGGTCTAGATGGTAGTCGAAAGCCACCAAGTGGAACTACAACTCTCGATGCAGTATCCATCACACTCTCAAAAGTTCTTCTGATACCATCCATTTCATAACCGTTCTCATCAAGGCTGTTCAGGTAGCGCATCGTCATTCCAAGGAAATCCTCCAGATTGCTCTTATAATCCAACGCTTCGCCCGTTTCTACATCCCTTGAGCGATGTTCATTCCAAAGATAAAACGCCAAAAATCTCAAAACAAGATAACGGTCTTTCATGTGTTTTGGTTTTGCAGATTTCTCGGTTGCATCGATAAAACCATCGGTTAGTGCTAGCGAATTAATGAGTCGTGTAGAACATCCCTGATAAAGAGCATTTCTCATTTCCTGATTGTTAAGAGTAACACCGCCCCGGTTTACTCGGTCAAAAAGGTCGAAGATGACACGATCACTAGTTGGTGATTTAATGATATTCAACAGTAATGAATAATCCTCTATTTTGTTTTGCTGAAGAGTTGTCAAGTCTTTGAAATATTTCGTATTGATTCCCGTCAATATTTTCAGGCCTTCCAACTTGAACTTCCCGTCTATGTAGTCGAACAAGGTAGTTAATCTCTGCTTTCCATCTACCACAATATACACACCATTATCTTTTTCGCCCACATAGAATGCCGGCAGCGGTATCCCCATCAGGATAGACTCAATCAGTTCGCACTTCTTACGAGAAGGCCATACAAGATTACGCTGGAAATCAGGTGTCAAATCCAGCATAGACGGCACTTTTTCCCATTTCCTTTTTAGTTGGAATACCGAAGCCGTATCTCTTGATATGTTCAACACAGCATCAGGATACACACTCGTGCCCAAATCTCCATATCGAGGACTTAATGTCTCGTCGCCTTCAAATTCTTTTGCCATAACAAATAGTTTGTAATAAACTGCAAAATTACGTTATATATTGAATCTTAACGTTTCTTGCGCATTCTTTTGAGAAAGAATTTTTTAATAATGACTTGTACTCCCTGAACCATAGAAGTTCCCAAACATATAATCAAATAATTCAGATTCTCTATCTGCCGCTTGTAAAGAGAACCTCATTTGCCCTTTGGGGATTTCCATGAGACTTAGATCCACCGTCAGGCCGTCCATTGCGCACAAAGCGCTTGCTGGCTTGGACATGCATTCTGCGCGCCAGCTGGCAGACCAGCTCTTCGAAGCCTTCATTCTGAGATCCTAAAGACCGTATGTTATTGAAATCAATGTTCAGAGACATAATGCGTCCAATTAGTTCTTCTTACAAAAATAACGAATCTTCTCCAGCTTTATTGCATTACTCGACAAAAAATATTTACTGGTTGTGGACTATTCCCTGGAGATTGAATTGGAGAACATAGCGTATGGCATCCACAATAGCGGTCTTTCCGGAATCATTCTCACCAATCAATACATTCACTCCATTTTGAAAGTGAATTTCCAGGCCAGGTGCATCATCTAGGCCAGTGCCATACTTTCTAAAATTCCACAGTTTGAGAGTTGAAAGATACATACTTATTAAGATTCCAAAGTTTCATTATTATCTTGTATTTCACCTACCACCCCATCAATCATAGGTGCTTTCTCGCACCTCTTTCCAAGAGTAGCCATCTGCTCAATCCCATATTTTGACAGGAACAACCTTACAGAAGCACCCTCAAACAGGTTGTCAAAGAAATTCACATAATATCGTTTCTCAAGCGACTCCTGTATTCTACGCGTGGGCTTTCCAAATGTGCCAGACATCATTAATGACGGGGCAATATGGTCTGACACCCCATGCTCTTCATCATCACTCACACAATCCGGTTTCAGCTCATGCACCGTGCCTATGAAATTTACCATCAATTCAGGGAACGGGGTCAGGTGCTTAGCTTCACAAAAACTGACAAGGCTCTCTTTGGGTATGTATGATAATGCTTTCTTTGTTGAATAGTAGTCTTTTGTCTCTACCGGATTATCAGTTTTCGAAACCACAATGTCTGGAGTAGTAAAAACTTTATCATCAAAAGCCGACTGAGTGGTAGCGTTGTGATAAACAAAAACTACATCTTCGTTCCCTTGCTCTACAATTTTGGTTGCCTTAAAATAGGAAAAGTTCTTCAGCAACCCCGTTGGACAACACTTAAACTTGAACTTTCCGCCCTGCAAATTCTGCACGGTCAGTTCATATCCCTTCTTTTCATAGTAGCGGATAACCAAGTTATAACAGGTCATTTCAAAGTAATCGCTTATTCTTTTAGCATGCTCTGCAAGCAGCACCTTATACCTGTTTGAAAAGTCTGTTAACTCCTTTTCAAAGTCTGTCGGTGCCTTAAATGGAGTCGTCCTCTTCATACTCTTTCTGATTGAATAGCTCTTTGCAATTTCTCAAGAACTGGATGGTCTCTGAGTACTCAAAAAACGCAGGGTACAATTGGTACTTATCTTGTAATTGTCCGAAAGCAATGACAGCAGACAGAAGATGACGCTGCTGCTCACCATCCAGAATGGTATTTCCCACCTTGATAGCACATTCCTTCCCCCTTTCTCTATTCTTATTTACCGATTTATAGAACGAAGTCGCTCCAGTCATATGTCCCATCACATGCCTATAAAACAAACTAATCCCCAACAAAGCCTCTACGGTAGGCGTATATTCCTGAAGCATCCTGTAATTATTCTCAGGATTTGCCCATATCCTGTCTAATTCCCGCCTTCTGTTATTGTACTCCAAATACATAGGACGTGTGACGTTTCCAGGCAAACCAAAGGTCAAAATATTGATAATGGGTATGTGTTCAGCCATAATTCTTACATCTTAATCAACCAACTTATCTCAATCTCATTTTGCAGACCCCTCCCCACATCCGACACACACAAACCGTAGTATTGCAGGCGTAGTCCGTTATATACACGAGTGAGCTTTATTCCAGATTACCTCGCTCAACTCCATCCGGAATGGGATGTTATTCCTCAAAACTCTTAATCGTATCCATCAGTCCGTCCTTTGCCCTTACCGGCATCTGCTCGATGCCGAGGGCGGCTTTTATTTTGGCGTTGCTGACGACATAGTTTTCAGTGAGTTTCTGCATGCGGAGCGGGTTGAGGGGAAGGTGGAGCCATCCGCCAAGTCTGGCGATGCCGTTCATCAGTCCTTTTGGCAGGCGCCAGATATGCGCTTTCTTTCCCATTGCCTCGCAGATGACTGCAATCAGTTCATTGGTGGAAAGTGCTTAGTCGTCTCCCATATGATAAATACCAAGGAATGCCGTTCTTTACGACACTATAAAGGAGGTTGAGGTTTCCTTTATTGCCATGTCCGATTTTACTTATCTCTCGCAAGTATGGGATATTTGATTTATAGAGGAAAGTTGCGGAAATAACTTTTCATTCTCTTTGGCGAGCGCTAGCGGTCATGTGGATTTCATATCTCTAAGCATGCTAATACCCTTATAGATCTCTTTTCTCATAAACACTAAGCCAGTATTCAGCAAGCATCATTGACGAATGAGCAACAAGCAAAGCTTCTCGCTCTTTGATATTAATTCTGCCGGAGCCTGCTCCGTGAGCATCACTATTCATATTTCGCATACTTGATATTGCACTCACTAATTTGTGTAATCCGCCAAGCAGCTCATTGACTCTTTTATCCCAATCTCCTTTCTGCCTCATATTCATCAACTCTGTTGCGTCTTGATAGATTTTCACCAAATCACCATTACTCTTATAACGCTCAAAGGTCATCTTTTCAATAATAAAAATCAGGACTTCTTCAAGCAATGTTCTTGACTTGGTGATAACGCTGTCATAGTCTTTATTATTGATGTCATCCTTTATTCGTTCAGGCAATTCTCGGATATATTGGGTTGTAATGATTTTAACTTTAGGCGTCTCAATCACAATTTCCTCACCAACCTTAGCAAGAACAAATGATTTATTAACCAACCTTAGTTCTACACGAGCAATCACTAATTGAGCATTAATCGCGTCAATTGCCCCCTTGATAATAGCTCTATATGTTTCTTCTACCTGTTGAATATTGCCTACTCCAGCCAGATTATCAAAACGGCTCTGCTGCATCAGATAAGATAAAAGCTCAGGAATCCTTTCCTGAGAATTTAGATAATTCATCAGGTCTTGCATATATTCCCATCGGCTATTGTTAACAACGCCCTTTTTCCCCCAAGAATATGTGCGTGTGAGCCCAAATGATGTACTTATCTGGCATAGTGCCGGGCCTGATAAATAAGGTAAAGTAAATTCTTTATATAGTTTTACATCCCCTATGAGTACATCGATAATTTTTCTGTTGATTAGGAGAGAATAGTCCATAAACTATTATGGTAATGATTTACGTATTAATTATTGTTCGAGGAGGAAGAAGTACTGAAAGTAACTATCAAGCATATAAGGTATCTGAACATATCTGAAATATAGTTTAATAATCCAGTTTAGTAATGTCCGCCTCATTGTCCATTTCTTCTGCCATCCGTTCATATTGACACCATAAGTCTTTGAAAACCTTAGAGATCCTTGGGTATTTCTTATTGAACTTTCCATACAGCGTCTTGAACATATCTGCATTACTTCGTTCTATTCCGCCGCCTTCGTATGGTCCACGTGACGTGAATCCACGCTTATTGAAAAGTCCAGCATTGTAACTGCTGTAAAAAGCCGGTTCTTCTATTGTTTCAACTATTGCAAACAACTTATCCGCTTCTTCTTCCCATTCAGGGAAATGAGCAAATAATTGCCCTAATTGGCTGCATGCGTGTTTATATCGTCCACACTCAGCAGCTTTATTAATGACAGCTTTAACCCACTCTAACAGAACCGCATCGTCTAATGTGCCATCAACACGAACACCTGGAATAGTACTCCATTGGTTAAACAGATAGAAGGCTCTGATAGCATTGTGACGGTCTGATTCTGCCGAATCTGCTTCTTGAGCATCTTCAGTTTCAGGCTTATACAGGTAGCATAATAACTCTACGACAAAGTCAGGATCCGTGGTTAATCTGTCCTGTAGCAATGCCAAACTGCCTTTATTAAAATCATACCTCAATACCGGTAGATAGACCCATTCTAATTGCAGCAATAAGTCTTTGTCAGCATCTTTTCTCTTATGAAGTTGTTCAATATACACACTAAGAGGATGGTGATCAATGGAATCATTCAGTTCCTTTTTTGACAATAATACGCTTTGTAATAGTTCTTCAATTGCTGTCGTTGGCATCTCTTTGGCATAAATCCAAGAATTATTCATGGCATCAAGCCCTCTTCCGACCCAAGTCAGTTTTTTTATTACATATAGCGTGTTCCCTTCGTCGTAGCCGCCCAAGAATATTGCAGGCACTCTTTCCCAATACTGCTGTTGAATTTCAGGATTCAGCGTCTCAATATAATTCCATAATTTTCTGTTCTGCTCAAAGCAAAGTAATAAGGAAGTCAGGTCATCATTAGAGAACCCATCCTTCATACAGGAGTCAAATAAAGAAGAGAAGAATTCATTTCCTTGCTGACTCTCCATAGAGGCAATATAGCCTTTTGTAAACTTTACATCCTTCTTTGACCCGAGAAGCCTGCATACTTTTGCCGTCAAGCCATCAGTAGAAAATGCTGCAAGGGCTGCTCCCAATGTCTGAGGTTCTTTTACTGTGTCTTTCAATGAAATCACAGCATCTACGCCTAGTTCCTCAATCAATTCCGCACAGGCTATTTTACGCAACTTTTCAGTTTGCCGAACATTTACATAAATGTCCTCTTCGTCTTCATCTGGTTTCTCAGGTATATGAGGATAATACTCATCAAATAGCCAGGTGTATTTCTCCCGAATACTATCAGGAGTTGTTTCAGCATAAGCAACTCGTACAACTTCCGTCTCTTCTTTTGAAAGCGTATAGCGGTTAGTTATGCCTGTTAGATTTTGATACCACAAAGTCTCTCGTAAAGCCTTTCTTGTTTCATTGCTAGAGCCTTTTATGCGATTTACAGCATCGGGTAACCACATTATCAGTTTATGCCGTAACCGACTGCTTACAGGTTCCATTCTCTCAATCAAGGAAGCCAAGTGTTTATCATCGCCATCGAAAGAAATCATTAACTGATTAACAGCCCATTTTTCAGTATCGTAAATGGCTGCTTGTGAGTAACCCTGCTCTTCACTGAACTCATAATCTCTCCACTTTAACTTGTATGTACCAGAAGTCACCGCCCCAGGTTTGGGTAATAGCTCCAGCATCAACTTCCACATCTCTGTGTAGCCACTATTCAAACAATTTTCCAAAATTTGAAGTCTGCCTGACAATTCCACAGAAGTATGAGGTTTCCATGGCAGATATATATCTACCAAGCTATTAAAAGGTCTGTTTGCCAAGCGTCCGCCGGGATCCATTTCTGAAAGTTTCAGAAGAACCCGAGTAACTCTCTCAAGATAACTCGGATGCCATGCCAGAGCTTCTAATGCCCATAGTAATGAAGTGTGATGGCTCTGAGGATATGCGAATCCATCTATTTCATCAAACAAGGCATTGATTACTGGCGTTTGCTCCTTTATGGCTAGTTCTATTTCTTCTAAGAAAACACATGGTGATGCTTCCGCAATCAATGGGAGATGGTCTGAAATCCCCACCCATTTCTCAGGAGATGCGCCATGAAGTAATTCATTGAAAAGTTTATTGACCCATTCTTGTGCATTACCTAATGGTAACCTAAACCGATCACCATACAAAGCAATGATAATTAAGGTTTGCAACAAGCCTTCCTTCAATTGGTCTGAATACTTCTCTTTGGCATCAATAAAAACACTCTCAAACGCTTTCTGAATTCCACTAAAGAAATTATTGTCCAATTGAGCACACATTTCAGTCCATAGCGTCAATGGAGAAGTCAGCCTCCATATGGAGCCAGTTTTAGTCAGGGGCGAAACGGGCTGTTTTAGCCATTGGTTAAGACATACTTGATACCGTTTATACTCTACGCCACTGAAAGCGCAGAGTAGATTAGTATCATTTTCAAAGCTTTCATTCCAACGACTCAGAAGAAGAGCTGGCAGCAATTCATTTATTGTTTTCTTTTCAATCCATTTCGCCCCTACTGAGGGGAAACCTAATTCTTTTCTTATTAGGGTGAGGTTGCAGTTATTCGTGAAAACAATCTTGTTTGCTTCTGGTTCTGTAATTCCGTAAGATACCAACTCTTCTACCAAGGCATGGCGCTCCGAAACTGGCAATGTCACCACGTCCTGACGGAAATCATCATCTGGCCCTAATGCTACCAAGACCACATTATTAGTTGCCGCCTGATAAACAGTGCTATTATCTTCAAGATGGGTTACAATGTTTATGGAGTTCGTCTTTGACGCCATATGTCTTAGTGACTCCTTGGAGTCCACCACAACACACTTGCCCAGAAATTTGCCTTTTGCAGGTTCTTCTAGGGACTGTCCGGCAGCAAGAATAAAAGCAAGCGCCTCTTCTCTTGAAGATGCTTTAAATGCCTTCAGTCCTGGTTTTCCCTCCACCATAGAAAGAATTTCCTGAATAATTCTCTCTCGTCCTGCAATGTAGAAACGTGGTTGCAACACAATACCGTTAGGACCGGTTGCAATTTCTTCCCACCGTTTATGGGGAAGGACGATGCCTGTATTTGTAAATAACCCAATCTTATTTGCAAACCATTCTGTCGCAACAGGTAATTGATAAATCCACTGAGCTAGGCTATCTGAATCATAAACAATGATGTCTTTCCACTTATTGTCTTTCTTTTTCTCAGCAACCCATTCATCTTTCTTTCCCCAGAAAGAGGGTGTTACAAATACAAATGTTGTTTCCCTCTTTTCATCATCGGGAACACTCTTTATTCTTGTATTATAATCTGCATTGGCTTTGTTCAGAACATTCGTAACAGAGCCAAATTCCCACCCACTTTTACCTTCGGGAATAAAATGATGAGCAGATACACTGTCAACATAACCATCCCAGCCCCCACAGAAAGTAGAACTTCCTATAGGGATATCATATCTGCTTCCATCGTTAGGCAGTGTATTTATGACCAACTGCGTTACCAGTTCAGCCATTTCAGACTTTGAGGTTGCCAGCGACCCCCAATTTTCAAAGTGTTTCCTGTCAATTAACATAATAGTTAGTATCAGTACTTATACATGAAATATGAGCCTGTGATAATAGAATAGTTCTACGGTGTAAATCTCTTTCCGTGCTTTAATTCATTGTTTTCAACTCTTACATTCCCCAAAACTCTTTATCGTCTCCGCCAGTCCGTCCTTTGCCCGTACAGGCATCTGCTCAATGCCGAGGGCGGCTTTTATTTTGGCGTTGCTGACGACATAGTTTTCAGTGAGTTTCTGCATGCGGAGCGGGTTGAGGGGGAGGTGGAGCCATCCGCCAAGTTTGGCGATGCCGTTCATCAGTCCTTTTGGCAGGCGCCAGATGTGCGCTTTCTTTCCCATTGCTTCGCAGATGACTGCAATCAGTTCATTGGTGGAAAGTGCTTCGTCGCCTCGACAATACTACCGTTATTTAAACAGGTACAGTGTTGTTCTTAGATAAGACTAACTTGCCTGACGAATGTAGCGCTTGCTTGGTAGTGTACGGTCGATTCCCTGGTTACGACAGTGATAGTTGTAGTCGTCAATGAATCTCTTGATTCACAAAGAACAGGTCCGTTTTCCTCGGGATGAATGTAAATGTACTCGTATTTAATCGTTTTCCAAAATCTTTCTATCCAGATGTTCTTTCAGAATTGCTTTACTTTATACCAAAAGGATTCAAATAGATTCTCATCATAAACAATTTTGTATTTCCACCGGTTTTTCCACATCCTTTTGGTTTTACTTAAGCTATAACATAATTTCTGTGAATAGGATGGATTGTGGCTAAGATGATCAACGGAATCTTTTGATATTAGAATATCGTCTAATACTTCGTTCTCTAGTTTCTCGTCATGATGCTCTATCGGGAACATATCTTCTGAATACCCTAGGTAATCTACGCATATTCCATTTATAGCATCCAAGAATCGATTCATATTTGTCCTATGGGAAATCTCACATATAAAAGGCCAATCTACATCATTGGATGCCACAAAAGTACTCCAATCCAACACCTGTCGCAAGGAAGTTGAGACAGTAGCGAAATCGTTTGCCATATGCCTCAAAAGATGAACGCTATTAAACTTTACTGACGGTAGGTATAATGGATAATCTCCTACATGTATCTCCCGGACCTCTTCTGCAACAAGAGTCCCTAATATATGTTCTAAAAATAAACTTGACTTGTGAGCATCTAAATCAAGGATATGTGAATGATTCTCTACCAAAAAGCCTCCAAATATAAATTGAGAATGATGACCATTAGGGTGCTTTATTGATGAGTGGTATTCTTTAACTAAATAACTCTCTAACAGTTCTGATAATTTATCAGTATGCTTCCCGTCGTCATCAATTAAGAAAATGTCAATGTCACCACACGGTCTATGACTTGGGATAGGATAATTCAGAGAGCAGCCATAGCCTTTCAGGATTAGCATTCTCATGCCCAATCTACTAACGATGCCAGATAACTGGCAAATTGTATCTACATAGGAACGATATATAGACTCATTATTAATGCTTGAACCAAGCCATTCAAGTAATAATTTCTTTTCTGGCCGATATGTTCTCTGAATATGGTCAAATGCATCGCAAGAAACACTTGCTACTCCCTGATGACGTGACTCACGAAAGACTTCAGACCAGTTAATTTCATCGTGAATATAGGAGGGTTGTTCTATATTTCCAAGAGAAAGCTTTAGAAGTTGCAATAGAACGTTATGAGTAGAGTTCATTTAGATAGCAAGAATTAAGACTATAGAGAATTGAGTTCATTTAGATACGCATCAATTACAATCCTGCGATCAAATTCACGTTCTACTTTCTTCCGCCCTGCCGCACCCATAGCAGCTTTCTCTTCTGCTGGAAGCAGAATAAATCTTTCAATTTGTCGAGCAAGATCCTCCCCATCACCTGTATTGAAGAGATAGCCAGTTTTGCCGTCCTCAATGACATCTATGGTACCATTGATTTTTGACCCAATACAGATACGACCAGCAGCCGCAGATTCTAATAGAACGTTTGGAACGCCTTCACCTCCATGTGACGGCAAAATCGTGCAGTGACATTTTTCTATCCAATTATCTATATCTTTCCTAAACCCAATATACTCCACCCAGCCAGATTTCTGAGCTTCTTCTACTAACTTCATATATTCAGGCTGTTCATTCCATCCTGCGATATAGAACTTTGTATTTGGATATTTCTTACGAATAGTTTCAGCAGCTTGTAGGTATTGGTCTATTCCTTTTAGTTTCATTACGCGTCCAATAAAAATGAATCGTAATTCATTATAATCAGGCAGCGGAAGGAAAGAATGTTGTTGAAGATTACAACCAGAACCAGGGAGCATTGCATAATTATCTTTGACTAAACCTTCTTTAATGAAGAAATCCCTGTCACCTGTATTCTGAAAGAACACTTTATAACAATTCTTGACACTAACTCTATATAGAAGTTCACAAATAGCACTCACAATGGACCGCTTGAGAAAGGTAGCTCCGGTACCTGTGATATTGCAAACGTGACGATACTTGCCATTGCTTGCTAATGTACCATAGATATTTGGTTTGATTGTATAACTGAATATTATGTCAGGATTAACCTGCGGAATCATTTTCTTATAAAACCTTATGAGATTCAAATCCTTAATAGGATTTACACCGCGTCTATCAATCTCAGTCTCGACAATATGACAACCCAAATCCTCAAAATACTTATTATCTTCACTCTTAGGAAGTGAAAGATACAATTCATGCCCCTGCTTTACCATTTCATTTATCAATTCTTTTCTGAAAGAATATAGAGTAATGAAATGATTCGCTAAAAATAAGACTCTTTTCTTTTCCATTATGTTGTTCAGTTTAATTCTTTAATCACTTTGCATGGATTTCCTACTGCCACACAATTATCCGGAATGTCCTTTACGACAACAGAACCTGCTCCTATTACGACATTGTTGCCTATGGTTACTCCGCCAATGATTGTTACATTAACACCAAGAGTTACGTTATCTCCGATAATTGGACGATTATTATTATCTCCATCTGCCTTGTTTCCCAAAGTAGTAAGATGACGGCAAGAAAAATTTTTCCCTATGCTTTTCGCATTAATCTCGGTTGCAAATGGATGAGCAAAATAGGCACCATCTCCAATCTTCGTAGTCTTCGAGATCACAAAATATCTGTCCCCTGGTCTCCACCATCCAATCAGCATTGCCATCATCGCACCAATGCGATGGTAGAACAGCGTGCGGAAGTAGCGATCGTTGTGCAGATAATACAGGAACATCCATCCCTTCGTCATCCGCAAGTCCGACTTCTCCTCACGCCTTGCCAAGTCAGCCTTCATCGTCCTGTTCAAGCTCCTTTTGCAGTTATACAACACGATGTGAGGCAGATACATCCAACAGCAAAGGACTGCATACAACAGTCGCAATCCGTCTCTTACTTTTCTTTTATCCATTGTTTTCACGATTAATCATCTTCAACGTCGATTTAACAACAAAAATAGAGTAGATTTACATGTTCAAGATTTATTGAAGATGTCAGCATAGTACGGAATCATAATAGACAACTTGTACATCTGAATTTCTTTTGTCATCATTCAATAGTTTTTATCATCTTTGCCGGCACGCCACCAACTATAGTTCTTGTTTCAACATCTTTGGTTATTACTGCTCCAGCAGCAACAATCGATCTATTATGAATAGTGACTCCAGCCATAATTCTTGAACCGCAACCTATCCATACATCATTCTCAATCTTTACTGGTTTGTAATCGATAGAGTTGTACTTTATTGGTGTACTTTCGTCACTCCAAGAATGATTTACAGACAATATGGATGTATTGTGAGCAAGTGAGACATCATTGCCTATCTTTATTCCTCCTGCGGCTTCAAGGTAGCAGAAAGGATGAATAGACACATTATCACCCAATTCCAATTGCTGTAAATTTTCAATAATAACATATTGCTTCACAGAAACATTTTTGCCACAGGCCTTTGTCAGATTCTTGAGCAGAACATATCTCCAAGCAATTCCTATCTTACCACCCATATTTCTACTGCATCGAAACATAGATACTCGAATAGAACGAGGGAATATCAATAAGCACTTAGCGACTATATTCAGAAAGCTATCAGCTTTCGATGTTAACTCTCTGCCTGTCATTACTTCTTTGTGTTTAATAGTTCAACAAAATCTGTTCTCAATCGATTCCTCACTTTACTTATCTCTGCCGCTTCTTTAGCGAATTGATTCATTGCTTCTGCCCGAGTATTTAACTGTTCGGGACTTTCGACAATGCTTCCAATAACATTCGGCAATTCATCCAAAGAGTTTACTACTATTGCGCCAGGGATTGAGTTCTTAGGATACTCAATAGATGCTATTCCTGCAGGACCAATAGCCATCATCACTGATCCTGATTGCATGCAATCCGTTATCTTTGTTGAGAAAGACAATCTTACTAAATCCATCTGTTTTCTATCAAAAGACTCAACGTGGAGAACAATATCACATGAATGCATTATTTCCTTAATCTCAGAAAAAGGTTTTAGTCCATTGAGACGAGAAGATCCCTCAATATTTAGTGATTTTCGGACATCATCAGAAACCTTTGTACCTGAGTATATATTCAAGAAAGCCTTAGGAGAACCTGCATTTACCAGCTCAATCGCACGAGCTAATGCCTCAAGACTCTTATTTCGATTATACAAAAGATTGCCAGCATACACAAAACTGATAGGATTATTGTAAGAGTCCTTTGGCTCACTTATCTCGCAGCCTTTGAAAAGAAGGGAGAAATCTTTACCATAGAGTTTGGAATACTCGTCACACATAAGCTGTGAGATGCCATAGCACTTGTCCGATAAAGCTGCAATTTTCCTTAATCTATTACGTTCTATACATCGAAGAATCGCACTCTTGTTCTTCTCATTATAGAGATCATCTACATAATAAGACACTACTACTGCATCAGAATGCTTCTTGACATATTTTAGTATGCCATAGTTAACAGGATCTGGCACTCCAAAACAGAAAACAACATCTGGTCTAAAATCATCAATAAATGATTTGCATTTTTTATTGAGCCAGTTTCCAGTAGCATAAATCAACTCATTAATTAAATAAGAAAGCGACCTATTACTTTTAGACTTGCCCACCAATTTATCTTCTGTACTATTATCAACAGTTGGAGCTATATCAGATGTTTTAATAACTCTTCCTATCTTACCAGGAGTGAAAAGATTCCTTGCAACCTGAAGGGGGGAGATAGACAGATAAGAGTTGCAGCAACAATTATTAGGAACCGCATCCCTGCAATATATACATGCATATTGCGTATCTGGCCATTCTGAGAATAGGTTAGACAGCGTGTTACCGCTAGCCAGTCTATCATCCCATGGGGCTTTGGTAATTATAAGTACTTTCATTATTTATTGATTTTATTATTCAAAAGTTTGGCTTTAGAACCATCTCTGAAAACACCTTCTTTTGTGTATCCTTGGATAGTGTTGTCATTCATTTCAATTACTTCATTTATAGCATTATTGGCACGCACAACATGCGTTCCGATGTTCTTAACAGACGTCTTGATGTTATTTCTGTTGAAATGAACTTCTGGCGCATAGGTTCGAATCAAACCGTATGCTGTGTATTGAGTCAACTGATTTGCATCCACATCATTTCCTTCAAATATAATAGAGCCCTTGTTCGACTTTAGATGGAGGAATCCGTATCCACTGCCCCAAGAAGCAGATTTTGAAGGATTGTATCTGAAACTGCAGTTGGTAAAACTCAATCCTTGGTCAGCCGACAACTGCAAGCCCCATGCATCCTTTAGTTCGAAACTGCAATGCTCAAACTTAAGCGATTTTGGCAGTACCAGGAAATAAGCCAGCGTTTCGTGTGCATATTTGCCTTCTTGAGAGACATTCTCGGTAAGAGATGCAAAAGAGCACTCCGTGAAAGTAGACGTTACGCCCAGATCTGATTCGTTAACACCTGAATTCTTTGACGATGTGAGCCGATTGAACCGGCACTTATCAAACGTGAACGTACCGTAATTCATCAAGCCAAGCGACTGAATCGAGCAATTATAAACAGAAGCATCCGAACCTCCTACAGTCAATCCTGTAATAGTGCTGTTCTGAATATAGAGATTCTTGCTGTATCGTGAGGACATGAGGTCATCCAAAGTGCAGTTACTGACTGTTAAGTCTTTGATAGCATTGCCTACAACGATGCTTGGGCCCTTGCAATCATGTACACTGCAATGTTCAACAGCAAGGTGGCTACTTGGAAATTCTTTATAGTTAACCTCGAAATCTATTCCGGCTTCAGGTGCAGTACCACCTATATCGAAGATCTCGCAATTCTTAATGGTTATCCCATTGCACGCGACCACTGAAACACCTTGTCTCCGGCAATTACTTAATTCGCAACCTTGTATTATGATATTTTCGCTACATCCACCTTTGTTACCACTATTGGAACCGATGTAAATGGCATCGCCCCATGTATCTTGAATAGAAGTACCGATAATTGACACGTCCTTGCTATCCATAATAGAGATACCCATTCCGTGTTCACCTCCAGTACCCGTATGCTCGTTTCGATCGCCAATAATCTTTCCGCCGTTAAACTCTACATGTTGGGATTCCTGAATCAAGAATATATTATATGACTTCTTGTTATTAGGAATGCAACGAAACTCAACTTCCTCTTTGCATAACACCCTCGTATTACTTCCTATACGAATACCTTTTGTGGCATCCACATAATAAGTGCCAGCAGGTATCTTTAACTTCCCTGTGAAGGCAAAAAGCTGATTTAGAAGTTCTGTATCGTCCTTGGTATCAAGCCCACACTTCTTCAACTCTCTAAGACATGAGCGTCTGGATGCAGCAGAGACGGATAAAACTTGCAACAAAAGAGTGCTCAAAAGAATGGCACACCAGATGGAATGATATCTCATATTCAATAATAGATTCTACTTTTTAGAGAGAATCTTCTCGTATAATTGTATATACCTATTTACATTATCTTCGTACTTATAATTCGCAATAACTCTGTCTTTACACTTTTGAGCATAGAATGAACGCCCATTTTGACGAATGATTTCAATTTTTTCAGCCATCTGAGACACATTGTGAGGTTCAACAGCAAAACCTGCATCACCAACCACCTCTGGACACGCTGTTGCATTAAACACAACAGCTGGAGTACCACAGAGCATTGACTCTGCGAACACCTTTCCAAAAGTATCTTCTACTGAGAAACCGGCAAAGGCAATTGCAGCAGAATATAATTTAGAAAGTTCTTCAACTCCATTCACATAATTAATGTGCACCATATTACCCACAAGTGGTTTCTTAGTGACTTTCTTGCCAATAATCACAAGCTGATAGTTGTCCGGTAAGACGGTAGCAAGACGACAGGCATCTGCAAATCGGGTACCTTTGTCGTCCCAGAAAGCGCTTACACTCACAAGTATGTCTTTGGTTAGGTCTATACCATATTTGTCATAGATTGAGTCATCGTGAATCTCCTTGAACTTATTCATGTCTATCCAATTATAGATCATTGTTATGGGAAAGTTCTTAAGGAATGACTTTTTAACTTCGCTCTCCAACCATTTTGAACAGACTATGATATTAAGATTCAATTTAGTGAACCAATCTTTCTTCTGATTGAACATCTTGCGAGTCTTATCAAAGAACCATGTAATTGCTCCGGAATTGTGTAATTGTGGACAATTACAGCACTCAGTTTCCCATTTGCGACATCCAGCCTCAGTGAAATGGGTACATTTGCCTGTAAAAGGCCAACAATCAAAGAATGACCATACAACAGGAATTTGAGTCTTAGCTAGAAAAGAGAAGAACATCTCATAATTCAAATAGTTGCTATGGAGATTGTGAATCTGGATAATATCAGGATTATATTCTTCTATCCACTGGATGAACTTCCTTGTTCCTTCTTTCGTTCCGGTTCCTTCTTCGCCTAAAATGCGAGTGTTCCAAAGTGCATGGAATCTGTTCTCATTATCAGAGCCAATCCTATACTTATACGGATAATCAGAAGAAACTGAACCGTAAGCTACAGAACTCTCATGCCCTTGAGATCGCAGAAGATCTGCAATCTCAACTGCTATTACACCAGTACTACCTTTACCACAGGTGACATTTATCTGTAAAACTTTCATTGTCTTATTTTTAATTATATCGTTCGTGTAATTCCATCTGTTGCCAGTTAAAAGCATAGCCACTTTGTTCATTTAATGCTCTATAACTAAACAGCAATAGTATTCCTACAAATAATAGCTTGGCTACTGACAAATGATATCTTTCTATAGCTTTCGGGAAAAAAACCAAGCTCCATATTACAAAATAGGATGTCATACGTATCATTGATGGATCCATCCTAATTAATGGGACAAACACAGTACATAGACCTGCACCTATCAACATTAAATTCCCGCCAGCACTCGAACCTGAATCATCAACGAATCTTCGAACCTGAAATAAGCCTATTAAGTATAGTCCGATAAACAAGATAATCACCATAAATGGCTTACTACCTGTGCCATAGTATCCTTCAGCATACATCTCGTAGATTTCACTTTGGGATGCTAATGCAAAACCTACGTAATTATAATAGAAAAGCATAAGAATAAACACTGGCAGCATAAGCACATAGACCTTCTTATAATTTCTAATCAATGATAATCCTAAGAATGCAAATACTATCAGAGAACTTTTATGAAAAAATGAAGCAGCTATGATGATCAGTGCAAAATACAACACCTTATGCTGTTTTTGATAATATAAGTAGCCTAGAATTATTATACCTAACGCAATAGACTGACGAATAGCACTATTTGGTAGATATGTGTAGTAAAGAGTTATGTAAAATGTATATCCAAATAAACATTCTGATAGATTACTCGTGTTTTTGTATATAAAAACTCCAAGCGGAACTAACAGTATGGAAGCAATTATAAACAGATATACCGTATGATTGCTGATAATTAGAGACAACACTTTGTTCAGTACCTGCATAGCAGGGTCTTTTCCAACAGTCTTAGAAGGATTAAAATAGGAATTCCAGAAATTACCGAAAATATCCTTCCAGGAGGTGTTCGTAATATCATCAAAATATCTCAAATATGCGAATGTATCATTACCAACCGCTTCGTTCCTAAGACAAGAGAGCAGGACAAGCATCATCGTTGTTATAATTACAAATTGTTTTCTTGCAACATCCTGATCCCTGTTCTTTAGCAAAATGAACAAAAGAACTATAGCTATAATTGCGTAAAATGTCATATCTATTTTTTAATTAGTTTACTTGCAATGCTCTTTATGTACTTAAAACACACCTTTCTTTCTGAAGTTTCTAGTCCTAGAAGAAAGACAATAAACAGGAACACCAAAACCGAGAATAACATACCGAGAATATGGCCAATTGGTGAATCCAAATGAATATATTTCTGATATGCAATGAAATATACAAGTAGAGGAACAGAAACAAGAATTATGCGCAAGTGAGATGTCTTAATAAATGCTATTATGTCAAACTCAACCACTCTACGGAGCATTCCCATTTTAACAAAACTATTGACAAAATTGATAATACAGTATACTATACATATAGCATACGGATTTGCTCCCAGTTTGTAAACCATCCATGAGATAGGAAGACCTGCAATCAGAATTGTATGCACAACAACTTGATACGCCTTAATTTTACCAGAGGCGTTGATAAGGTTTGGTATTCCTTCTCCTAAACAGCCGATAAGATTACCTAATGTTATCAAACAACAGAACGTTCCAGCACCAACTGGGACCTCCTTCAACCAGATGCTGAGTAAGAAATCCATTTCCAACATTATTGGGAATGAAATAAACGCCATAAGAAGGAATGTGTATTTGGACACATAGCTTGTTAGGGTAATTGATCTGTTTGAATCTCCAGAGCTATAACTCTTAGTAATCTGAGGGACTGCAACGCTATTAAGAGTTCTCGCGAATGACATAATAAATGTTTCAATCTGATTCGCCACTGCATAAGCCGCATTCACTATTGTGCCAAAGAAGAAATTTATGATGATCGTACATCCTTGAGTTTTCCCGACATTGGCAAATGCACCAAATAAAGTCCATCCAGAAAAGGAAATCATCTCCTTATATAAGGCTTTGTCCTGAACTCTTCTATAAGAAGTCACACTTGGATAGTATCGTAAACAATAAAAATGGTAGAATAATGAATTTAAGATTGTATAGGAAAGCATTATCACAGAATAAATCTGTATTCTATTGCCCTCTGAATAGATAAATAGATAGACAAGCAATAACTTTATAATGTTTGTAACAATATCGATTATTCCTGTAACATTAAACTTTTCATAGGCGACAAGAAGACCTTGATTTGGAACAAAAAAGGTATTTATCGCAGCGGATATAATTGAAAGTCTGAATACAAATTGAGCATTTGGAATACTTTCAGGTAGTACATTAAGATAATGCAGAATATAATATTCTCCGATTGGTTCACCAATTAATATTATTAGTATGGCAAAAAACAAATGGATGAATCTACTCGTATTGAAGATTTTATTAGGATCTCCAGACTCTCCTTTTCCTATTTCAAATGCCAAATATCTATATGTAGTTGATGTCATGGAAGAATTCAGGACATTTAGTAAAAGTACTATACCTCCAACTACATTGTATAGCCCAAAATCAGATGCACCTAAGGCATCAAGGACTACTCTCGACAATATAACTGATATAAGTGATACTACGCATAGTCTCACATAAATTATTATACTGTTAATCGCTATTTTCTTATTATCATTCATTCTTTTGAAATCTTGTCTTTAATCTTTTGCCAATTCAATTTGAAAACTAACATATGGTGTTTTTCATCAAATGCTGAGTCAACCACTAAATATTCATTATCTCGGGATAGTTTTGGATGTAAATCACAACTTGAGGGTTGTCTGTAATAATATGCATAAAACTTTCCTAGTAATAAAGACTTTTTTGTTACCGTATCATACACAATAAGCCTTTGCATTCTTCTATTATCCGGATAAGAATCTGTGATCATATATCTTCCTTCCAATGTAAAAGAGGGATGGCCGTCAATATTCAATAATTTCCCGCCATATTCATCCACAAGTTGAAAGCATCCATTAACCATCTTATAGTGTTGATACATATGCCTTTTCCCTCCTAGAAATTTAGAGACCTTATACGGTAATTTTCCAGTAGTCTTATAAAATATACTTTCAAATAACTTATTAAACTTAATAGGCCTCTGTCTAATAAAATCAAGAAACTTTCCATTTAAGGAATATCTATATGGAGTTTGAGTATATATTACAAATTCATCGTCATTTTTCCATCCGAAATGTGACCAAGAAAATGATTCCCAACCCGGAATCAGTTGTAGGTTGTGTCCATCGATATCAGCAATAAATAATCGAGTCTCATATTTATATACGTCATCTATTGGTGAAAAACGATGAAGAAAGCAAAACCTTTTGCTTGATGGGCTAATCATAATGTGCTCCACCCAATGTTTGCATTTGTCGAAATATGTCTTAAAGTTCGTATGTATTATTTCTTCGATTGAAATGATTCGGGTTCTAGTATTATTATTTAGGTCCAACATAAAAATGCCATCACCATCTATGACTCTTCCTTCCCACTCAAGATTTGAAACGGACTCATAATGATATGCGCGACACCAATGAGAACGTTCCATTTCTAAACAGATTGATTTTGAACCATCTGACGTTATTCCATATATTGACCAATCAATCTGTTTTTTCTCTCCGGTGGACAAATCACAAATTCTCGCTTTATTATGTCCATCAAGAGTACAATTATATATCACTGTGTCATTATTACCTTCACCAGGCACCCATTGGAGCATAGCTCCCTGTTGCCAATTCCAAGAATTAGTATAGTCAATATGATGCCATTTTTTCTCCACAATGTCATAATAACCTAACTCAATTTTTAATTCACTATTGGGCTTAATACCATCGAAATCGGCTCTATTGCATAAAAGGCGTTTATGCGTAGAATCTAATGTATCATAATTATAGTAACCAAACCATTCAGAATAATCCTTAGAACTAGATTCAAACACTAAATCAAGAAACTCCGACAAAATAACTTTTTTCATATCAAATTACTTAAATGCTTAAAGCAGTTAAATAATTTGATAATACTCAACTACTTTAAGAATGGGTTAAATGTATTGTCTTGTAATTGATTCCGTTGAATAATCCTTGGTTTATCTGTTATAACTAAAGAATTGAAAGGAACATTATCTACCACCACACAATTAGCACCTATTCGACAATTATCTGCGATCTCTGCATTTCCTATTATTTTTGCTCCAGCCCCAATGTAAACATTGTCTCCAATAACAGGTGCCCCATATGACTTACTTCCTTTTACAGTATTAGCCCCGATTGTTACTTGTTGAAATATTACAACATTTTTCCCAATAACGGCAGATTGAGTTATAAAAATACCGCTCACCCCGTGTGGTAAAACGAGTGGTCCTCCCAACCTGGCATCAATGCTAATGCTAGCTGAATGTAATTCCATATATTTATTCCAAAGAATTTTTTTCCATTCCTTTGGAGTTTCGTGATAGGAATTATATAATTTCCATATATTCTCGCGGAATCTTATTGTAAAAAGTGGGATATAGCAAGCCCTTACAAGTTTCTTATATAAAACCTGTAATATACCCCCCCCCATTTTGTTTTGATTTCTATTGTTCATATTTAAAAAATTTTGGCCATATCGACCTTTTTTTCATCATATATGCCGTTAAGCAAATCAATAATCGTAGCATAAAACAACTCATTGAGATGTATAATCTCAAAACTATTGATCGCTCTAGTCATTAACTTATTTCCTATTTCTTTTGATTCCTCAGGATGATTCATCACCCATCTCATTTCTTCTGATAACCGTGAAATATCCCCTTCTTTAATTATTATTCCATCCGGCCCTATCTGATAAGGCACTGAACCTGAATCGCTTCCAATAATTGGCTTCCCTGTTGCCATCGCTTGAACCACGGAAAGAGAAAAAGTTTCAACCCAATGGTATGTTGTCCGAGGAACATGTAACGCACAATCTATTGCATTCCAATACTTCGCCATATCGTACCAATCAACAAACCCAGTCATAATAACCTTATCCTCAAGGTGTCTTTTTTTGATGGTATCCAAAAGACGTATTTTGTCAGATTCATTTCCGGAACCCATCATCAAATATTTCCAATTACCTTCCTCAGGAAGAGCAGCTAAAATATCATCAAGTCCTTTATCCCAAGTAAATCTTGTTGCACTGCCAAATACAAATGCATCGCCCAGATTATACTTTTCACGAATCTCTTGTCTTGATTTGGAATCTGGATGAAACCACTCTTTATTAAAACCAACTTGAGTCTGCATATAGATTGGCTTAGTAAAACCTTCATCTTTAAATGCTTTTAATGCATCTGGATAATGACAGAAGAAAGCATCAACATTTTTATTTACATATTTGAGTCTTGGATATGAGTACAAAAAAGAAAGCCAACTCTTGATTGCAGAAGTGGAAAATCCTTTAATAATCCTATTATGAAGATTATGATGAGGACCTCTCATAGAGAAACCGATTATTTTACTATTGGGACAATACTTTTTCGCTAAACGAATTGTCTGGATCATAGATAATTGAATATGACCGCCAATGTGATATATGATATCGGGTTGTATATCTTTGAATGCTGCCTTAAAATCCGGAGAGTACCAATCAGACCCGTGAATATCTTTCTTTCTTACAAGTCTGATATGGAAATTTCTATCTTCTACCTCCTTTCCTTTGATAATGGAACCCCCTCCACCATATGTATATGATTTGGAGTTATACCATTTACATTCATCTGGAGCTAATAAAGTCACATCTAAATTAGGATGTGCTTGAGCTAATTTTTGCCAGCGAGTATAAAAATACCTTACTTGAAATGAGTGATTGATTAGTAATAATTTTATATTAGGTTCCATAGCCAATCTTATTTGTCCAACGATTCATATTTAGAGTGTTTACTCTTATACTCCGGTACAATTTCTTTCATCTTCTTAACTATTTCCATATCATCGCCAGTAAATGATAACTCAAGTTTCGCAAGTGATTTAGGCCGCCGCCCCGGCGAGGTCTAGCCGGTCGA
>ERZ780111.115-NODE-115-length-25840-cov-10.6204_pt1 | contig 25840 bp, 15 predicted proteins | sample MGYA00433084_ERZ780111 | MGnify/ENA primary metagenome ERZ780111 (study PRJEB29588, sample SAMEA2144299) | human gut metagenome | biome: human gut; feature: human-associated habitat; material: faeces | place: Denmark | collected 2008/2010 ... | reverse complement strand
ATGGAATCGGCGTACCAACATTCTTACAGTATTTTTATGGATACACAGACGAGGCTTCATTTGTTTCCTATCTTCAGAGCACAGTTGAATCTGTAATGCAGGAGAAGATCGTTGTCAGCTCGATCGCGTTAGAAAAAGATCTGGTCGCAAATGATAAAGAGACTGATGCATATAAGCAGAAGTTGATGGATGATAATGAAGTAGACGAGGATACGATTAACTCCAAATATTCAGCGAGCGATCTGAAATTCTATGCAACAGAGGAAAAGGTTCTTGATTATCTGATGGGTACAGCTGTTCAGGTAGATTCAACAGAAGCAAGTTCAGAAGATGCATCGGAAGATGGTTCCACTGAAGCAGAGAGCACAGAGTCAACAACAGAGTCAGCTTCAGAGGCAGAATAAAAAAATTAACGTTTTTACAAAATTTGTTTTGACAAGAAGCAGATGACGTGCTATATTAAACGAGTGCGTGAGATAAAGCACGTTTTCATGCAGTTGTGGCGGAATTGGCATACGCGCATGATTCAGGTTCATGTCCACTTACGTGGGTGTGGGTTCAAGTCCCATCAACTGCATTGATAGAAGAAAAAGAAGTCTTAGCTTTAAGGCTTCTTTTTTTCTGTATACAGGTTTGACATTACAGGGAAACTGGAATATAATGTAGGATACTTGTGAGAACTTAACGGAAAACACAGATATTGTTTAGGAGGTAGTCGGCGATGGCTGAAAAGAAACAGGTAGTTACCTATACAGGACTTAAAAAAATTGAAGAAGAACTTCAGGATCTGAAAGTAAATAAACGTAGAGAGATTGCTGCCAAGATCAAGGAAGCAAGAGAGCAGGGAGACTTATCTGAGAATGCTGAGTATGATGCGGCAAAGGACGAGCAGCGTGATATCGAAGCAAGAATCGAGCAGTTAGAGGCTATCCTGAAAAATGTAGAGGTCGTTGACGAAGATGAGGTTGATACAGAGGTTGTCGGTATCGGCCGTACCGTAACAGTATATGATTATGAATTTGACGAGGAAGTTGTATTCCACATCGTTGGTTCAACAGAAGCAGATATCATGAAGAATAAGATTTCTGATGAATCACCGGTTGGTATGGCATTAAAGGGTGCGCGCGTTGGTGAAGAAGTAATAGTAGAAGCACCGGACGGAGAATTCAAATACAGAATATTAGATATCAAGAGAGCAATCTAATAAACAGAATAATCAATATAGTAGAAAGAGATTAAACAAAGATGGCAGAGAATAAGCAGAATAATCAGGCTAAGCCACAGGATGTAAATAAGCTGTTACAGGTTCGTCGTGAGAAGCTGGCAGATTTACAGGCGGCAGGCAAAGATCCATTTGAGATTACAAAGTATGATGTGACTTATCACAGCACAGATGTAAAAGAAGCATATACAGCGCATGAGGCAGAGCTTCTTGCAGGCAGACAGGAGCCGGACGTAGAGGGACTGGATGATGCACAGAAGAAGGAAGTGCTGAACAACGATTATAACGAGAGAAGAGCAATCATGGATGCATCACCGATCCATGTTAGCATTGCAGGACGTATGATGTTCAAGCGTGTTATGGGTAAGGCATCCTTCTGTAATATTCAGGATCTGAAGGGTAACATTCAGGTGTATGTTGCAAGAGATCAGATCGGTGAAGAAGCTTATGCAGATTTCAAGAAATCCGATATCGGGGATATCTATGGTGTAAAGGGATGGGCATTCCGTACAAAGACAGGAGAGCTTTCTATCCATGCAGAAGAAATGACACTTTTAAGCAAGTCATTACAGATCCTTCCAGAGAAGTTCCATGGCTTAACAGATACAGATGTCAGATATCGTCAGAGATATGTAGACCTTATCATGAATCAGGAGAGCAAGGCAGTATTTATCAAGCGTTCACAGATTTTAAAAGAGATCCGTAACTACCTTGCAGATCGTGATTTCATGGAGGTTGAGACTCCTATGCTTGTTGCAAATGCAGGTGGTGCGGCAGCAAGACCATTTGAGACACATTACAATGCATTAAATGAGGATGTAAAACTTCGTATCTCTCTGGAATTATATCTGAAGCGTCTGATCGTAGGCGGACTGGAAAGAGTTTACGAGATTGGACGAGTATTCCGTAACGAGGGTGTTGATACAAGACACAATCCGGAATTTACGCTGATGGAATTATATCAGGCATACACAGACTATGAAGGTATGATGGAACTGACAGAGTCCATGTTCCGTTATCTTGCTGAAAAGGTTTGCGGAAGCACAAAGATTTCCTATAATGGAATCGAGATTGATTTCGGTAAGCCGTTTGAGCGTCTGACCATGAATGATGCGATCAAGAAATATACCGGAATCGACTTCGATCAGGTAGAAGATGATGCAGCAGCTAAGAAACTGGCTGATGAACACAATATTGCATATGAAGAACGTCATAAGAAGGGTGATATCATTAACCTGTTCTTTGAGGAGTTCTGTGAAGAAAAGCTGATCCAGCCTACATTTATCATGGATCATCCGATCGAGATCTCCCCACTGACCAAGAAGAAACCTTCTGATCCAAGTAAGGTTGAGCGTTTCGAGTTGTTTATAAACACATGGGAGATGTGTAATGCATACTCCGAACTGAACGATCCGATCGATCAGCGTGAGCGTTTTGCAGCACAGGATGCAAATGCAGCAGCCGGTGATGATGAAGCAGAGCATACAGACGAGGATTTCTTAAATGCACTGGAGATCGGTATGCCTCCTACAGGCGGTATCGGTTATGGTATCGACCGTCTGGTTATGCTGTTGACTGATTCACAGGCAATCCGTGATGTGCTCCTCTTCCCGACAATGAAGCCGTTGGACTCTGACAAGAAGGTTTCCAAGGAAGTTTCGGCTCCTGCGGAGGCTGCTCAGACGGCTCCCGTTGTGGAGGAAAAAATTGATTTTTCCAATGTTCAGATCGAGCCTTTGTTTGAGGATCAGGTCGATTTTGACACCTTCTCCAAGAGTGATTTCCGTGCCGTAAAGGTCAAGGAATGCGAAGCTGTGAAGAAGTCCAAAAAGCTCTTAAAGTTCGTTTTGGACGACGGAACCGGCGTAGATAGGGTCATTTTGAGTGGAATTCACGAATATTATGAGCCGGAAGAACTGGTTGGTAAGACCTGCATTGCAATCACCAATCTGCCTCCAAGAGCGATGATGGGTATCGACTCCTGCGGTATGCTCATCTCCGCCGTGCATCACGAAAACGGTGAAGAAAAGTTGCATTTGCTGATGGTCGATCCTCACATTCCGGCAGGCGCAAAGCTCTATTGATTGACCCTAAATTGTCGGTGCTTACGCCACAACTTACGCCAATTTACTCCGAGCTTACGCCAAAAATGCGTTTGGAATTTTGCGATTGCAGACAAGTTCCGATAGCATACGATAATTTCATATGATTTAAGCCCGCTGATTTCGATCAGCGGGCTTTTTCTATTTCTGCCCCTATTACATCTTTGTGATGTGATAGGGGCTTTTTTTGTTCCTGAAAGGTGGTCGAAAAAATTTTTTTGAAAAATCTCAAAAAAACTTCGTACAAATCGAAAAAAATTTCCCAGTTGGTTAGTGAGGGCAAAAACCTCACGAACCTTGAAAATCGAATAGACATTCAACAGGTACATTCCTGATCGGGGGCGAAAGCCCCAGCCGAATGAAGGTGCGCCACGAACTTCCTGCCCACAGGGGTTATCACGGAAAGCAAGGTTGGTAGCGATTCCGAACCATTCTGAAATATCCGTTTGCTACGGATAAGGCGATGAAACGAATCAGGGACAATGATACTTCCCTATGGGGCTGGCGGAGTAACCGGCAGAGGTGAGATTCCTATGAGTTCGGTCAGCAACCGAACGCCTGTTGATTTCCTTTTACGCATTTGGGGGATGAGATCGAGTTAAATGCGACCACCAAAGCACAGGAAACGCTTCCTGTGTTTTGGTGGATCAAGCGATCCGAATCTAATAAGAAGGAGGAAAAGCGAAATGCCAAACTGTAAAACCATTGCTATCTGCAATCAGAAAGGCGGCACAGGCAAAACGACCACAACGGTCAATTTGGGTGTTGGACTTGCACGACTCGGCAAGAAGGTACTCCTTGTAGATGCCGACCCACAGGGCGACCTCACGACTTGCCTCGGATGGCGAGATAATGACAGTCTTACGACGACCATTACCGACAAGCTCTCCGGGGTTATCCGTGAGGATCATACAGACCCGCAAAGCGGTATTCTGCATCACGAGGAAAATGTCGATTTGCTCCCTGCCAACATCGAGCTGTCTGCTATGGAAATGATGCTTGTCACCGCAATGAGCCGTGAAACCATTCTCAGAAGCTATCTGAGCAAGGTCAAAGACAATTATGACTATGTACTGATTGACTGTATGCCTTCGCTCGGTATGGTCACTCTGAATGCGCTGGCGGCGGCAGATAGCGTAATCATTCCCGTGCAGGCGCAATATCTTCCGGCAAAGGGAATGACCCAACTGATGCAGACCATTGGAAAGGTCAGGCAGTACATCAATCCGAGCCTGCGAATCGACGGTATCCTATTGAACATCGTAGATAACCGCACCAACCTCGCAAAAAGCACTGCCGACGCACTGCGAAAGAACTTTGGGAGCGTTATTAAGATATACCGTTCCTCCATTCCTATGGCAGTGAAAGCCGCAGAGGTTGCTTCCAAAGGCGTAAGCATCTACAAGTATGAGCCGAGCAGTCCTGTTGCAAGGGCTTATGCTGAGTTCGCAAAGGAGGTGTCTGCCGATGGCAGGAAGAAAGAGCGACTTCACTCTGCCGACGCTCGATGACCTGTTTTCTACACAGGAGCTTCGGGACGATGCCAAGCTCAGTAAAATCCGAGATATTCCCCTTGAGCTGATCGACGATTTTCCCGACCACCCATTTAAGGTACGGGACGACGAGGATATGATACAGCTTGTGGAGAGTGTCAAGGAGCGAGGAGTCATTACTCCGGCTACCGTGCGTCAAAAAGAGGACGACAGATATGAGCTGATTTCCGGTCACAGGCGAAAACGGGCTTGCGAGCTTGCCGGGTTTGAAGCACTCCGTTGCGAGGTCGTAGACCTTGACCGTGATGCTGCCACTGTGCTGATGGTGGAGAGCAATTACCAGCGGTCGCAGATACTTCCCTCAGAAAAGGCGTTTGCCTATAAAATGCGGCTGGAAGCGATGAACAGACAGGGACAGCGATCAGATTTAACTTGTGCACCAGTGGGGCACAAGTTGGATGGTGCAAAATCAAGAGATATTCTTGGCGATGAAGTTGGCGAAAGTCGTGAACAGATTCGCCGATATATCCGACTGACAAATCTTGTACCTGAACTGCTCGACCTTGTGGACGAGGGCAAAATTAAAATGCGTCCTGCGGTGGAGCTTTCCTATTTGGACGAGGACAGCCAGCGGGCGGTAGTTGATGAAATCGATCTGAACCAATGCACCCCGTCCCACGATCAGACCATTCGTATGCGGAAGTTCTTCACAGATGGAAAACTCACGCCGGAGGTGGTGTCCGCCATTATGAGCGAGGAAAAGCCAAACCAGCGTGAGAAAATCGTCCTGCGTGGGGACAAGGTGCGAGGTTTGATCCCGAAAAATATCCCCGTAAGCCAAACGGAGGATTATGTGGTCAAAGCACTGGAGCATTACAGCCGTTTTCTTCGTCAGCGGGCAGAGCGTGACAGCCGATAGGTACACGGAGTATGTTTCCTGCTGTCCCCTTCCTCACACTCCAACCCCTGAGAACTTCCAGACTATCCGAGAATAAATAATCTATCTCCTAACTTTATCTCTATCTCTCTAAATAAGTCTATCTAAGAGAGGCTCGGAGATCGCACAGTTTGGAATTGCGCCCACCGGCGATATGATAAAAAGTTGCGCTTCAAAACGCATCTTTGTCTGAACGGTTATCATCGGGTAGAATGTGGTCGAAGGGAGTGAAGCGTATGAAATCCAAAATCGCAGTTCTTTTTCTCATTGTCCTTTTGTGCCTGACTTCGGGGTGCAGCAACACCTCGCAGATTGCAGAACAGCCCGCCCCGGTTTCTTCTTCGGAGAGTAACAAAGCTCCTTACCAATCAGAAACGGCGCAGGCGACAGAGAAAACGGAGGTTGAACAGCCCCGAAGTACAGAGCCGAAAGACGATGACCGTTCAACAGAAGCAACGGTAGGCGTGTTGGATAGCAGTATTCAAACAAAACCGGCATCCGAACAGCCTAACAGCGGCACAACGCCGCCACAGGTAAGCGAACCGTCCAAGACACCTGATGAGTCAGAGCGCCATCCGGAAGTCTCTGCACCGTCCGAAAAGGAACAGCCCACACCTCCGGCAACGGAAGAACCAAAACCGGCAGAACAACCACAACCGACCGAACCGCCGCAGGAAGAACCAACAGAGCCGGCATTTGACATCGGCTATTGGATCGGCTTTGCCAAGAGCTATGCCGAGAGTGTCGGTCTTACGCTGAACAGCGAAGCCGTGTACTGCTGGGACAATCCCATTGCCGCAGGTTCGCAATGCAAATACACCGAAAGGGACATCAAGGGTTACTTGAGCCGCTACGCCAAAGATCCCGACATCACGGATGTTTGGATTTGGTATGAGCAGACCGGAACCGATTCCTTTGAGGTGTATATCGGCTACGCATAACAACAAAATCAAATCACACTGAAACGCATCGTCAAAGTACGGTGCGTTTTTCGTTTTCAAGGAGGTAATCAACACAATGAAAACACATTTTTTCAAGCGAGGAATTGCAGGACTGCTTTCTCTCGTGATGTGCCTGTCCGCATTTATCGGACTTGGCACGACTACCGCCTTTGCCGCAGGAGAGCAAGCGGAAGTCTATCTCATTTCTTTTCCGAGAAGCGGAGATGCAAATCTCGACTACAGCGGTACTTGGGGACACTCCAATCTTCACTATATGAACGGTTGGTATACCGGTGAGTCCAAGTACACTACCATTCGAGCAATGCACTCGTATGACGGAAATATCTGCTACTGCATTGAGCCGGGTACGCCGCAGGACACCGGCGACAGATACACCAGCAAGGATGAAACCTTTTGGGATAACCTCCCCTCGGATTTCAACAGCACCATTTCTCCCTACGATATGAAGCTGTTCATCGGTCGTATTATGCAGTACGGCTACACGGGACCGATCAGTACCTCCTGGCGTTCTCAGAACGCAAGCGATGCCGCAACACTGGCACAGGCGATGGCGACGCAGGTTCTTATTTGGGAAACCGTGGTCGGTGAGCGAGATGAGGACTTCAATCATATCAGTCCCGGCAGCTATGATGCCGTCAAGAGTGTTGTCAGCACAGCGCACCCTCTGTATAGCCAGTTCATCAGCTACTACAACAGCATTGAAGCAAGCGTACAGCGTCACTCTGCTATTCCCAGCTTTATGGCGAAAACTCCCGGCAAGGCGCAGAATGTCGAGCTTGCTTGGAACGGCACGAACTACACCGCAACTCTGACTGACAGCAACAATGTCCTTTCCAATTATAGCTTTTCTGCGAATGAGGATGGCATTTCTTTCAGCGTCAGCGGAAACAAGCTCGTCATTACGGCGGCTACCGCACCCTCTGACAGCGTGAGAATTACTGCAAGTAAGTCCGGTGCAACCCGCCGAGGAATCATTACTTGGACGGATGGAAGATACGCTCCCGGAAGCGGTATTCAGGATGTCATCAGCTACGCCCAAGAGGTCAATGACCCCGTGCAGGCATTTCTCAATCTGAAGGTATCCTACGGTTCTGCTAAGATCATCAAGACCTCTGAGGACGGAAAGGTAGACAACCTTACTTTCACCGTTACCGGCAATGGCGTCAATCAGACCGTCAAGACCAACGCCAAGGGCGAGATTCAGATCGACAACCTGATGCCCGGCGTTTACACCGTGACCGAAATGGACTACGACAAGTATGAGCCGCAGGAGTCCCGCCGTGTGACGGTGGTTTCCGGTCAGGTTTCTACCGTGACTTTCAACAACAAGCTCAAGCGTGGAGATTTGCAGATCGTGAAGTCCTCGGAGGACAATCTCAACGAGGGTGTGACCTTCCACCTTTACGGCACTTCACTCTCCGGCATTGCCGTGGACGAGTATGCCGTAACCGATGCAAACGGCGTGGCGACCTTTGAAGATGTCCTCATTTCCGGTTCCACACCTTATACCGTGGAGGAAGTGGACACTGCCATTCGCTATGTTGTTCCCGAAGCGCAGTCTGCGCCTATCAACTGGAACGAGGTCACGAACCGTAGCTTCCTCAATATTTTGAAGAAGTTTTCCGTGACCGTTACCAAGAGCGACGCTGAAACCGGCACGGCGCAGGGTGATGCTTCTCTTGCTGGTGCTGTTTACGGCATCTATAAGGGCGAAAACCTTGTTGATACCTACATCACCGACAAAAACGGGCAGTTCGTTACCAAGGAGTATATCTGCGATAACGACTGGACGGTGCGAGAGATCACACCCTCCGAGGGCTATCTGCTTGATACCACCGTCCATAAGGTCGGCGCAGAGCCGCAGTTCTATACCGTGGAGCATAATCAGACGGAAAATGATGTAACTGAGCAGGTCGTAAAGGGTAATATCGCCATTATTAAACACACCGATAACGGTGAAACACAGATTGAAACACCCGAAAGCGGCGCAGAGTTTGCTGTGTACCTGAAAGCCGCAGGCAGCTACGAGGTTGCCGAGGACACCGAGCGTGATTATCTCACCTGTGATGAAAACGGCTTTGCCCAGACCAAGGATATGCCTTACGGCATCTACACCGTCCATCAGGTGTCCGGCTGGGAAGGCAGCGAACTGATGCCCGACTTTGATGTGTTCATTTCTCAGAATGGGGCGACTTATCGCTACCTTATCAACAATGCACCCTTTAACAGCTTCATCAAGATCGTGAAGCAGGACGCTGAAACCGGCAAGACCATTCCTTACGCCGGTGCAGGCTTCAAGATTTATGATCCGGAAGGCAACCCCGTAACAATGACCTTCACTTACCCGACGCCCACCACCATTGATGTGTTCTACACCAATGCAGAAGGTTCTCTTGTCACGCCGGAAAAGCTGTCCTTTGGAAAGGGGTACTCTGTTGTCGAGGTACAGGCTCCCTACGGCTATGTCCTCGACGAAACGCCCGTGTACTTCGATGTCACGGAGGATAATTCCACAGAAGAAAGCGGGGTTACGGTAGTAAAAGTGGATAAGCCCAATATGGCACAGAAAGGCACCATCGCCGTGGAAAAAACCGGCGAGGTGTTTTTCGGCGTTTCCGTCATCGGCGGCGTTGATGAAAGCGGAAACGAACTGCCCACCATCTATCAGCCGCAGTATGAAAAGCGTGGACTTCCCGGTGCGGTATATGAGATTGTTGCCGCAGAGGATATTATCACCACGGACGGCACTGTCCGAAATCAGAATGGCGAGGTCGTGGACACGGTTACTACCGATGAAAACGGCACAGCCGTGAGCCGTGAACTCTACCTTGGCAAATATGAGGTGCGTGAGATCACAGCACCCCACGGGATGGTGCTCAACCCGGAACCCCACTTTGTCGAGCTTATCTACGCCGGTCAGAATGTTGCTGTTACCGAAACGGCGACTTCGTTCGAGAACGAGCGTCAGAAGGTGGAGATCAGCCTTGTAAAGTCCATTGAGCAGAATGAGCACTTCGGCATTGGCACAAACGGTGAAATGAAAAACATTTCTTTTGGGCTGTTTGCCGCCGAGGAAATCGTATCTGCCAGCGGCACTTCCATTCCCGCAAATGGTCTTGTTGAGATCATCTCTCTGAATGAGGACGGAACGGCAAAGGTTAAGACCGACCTTCCTTTTGGAAGCTACTATGTTCAGGAGCTTGCTACCGACAGTCACTACAAACTCTCCGATACCAAGTATCCCGTAACCTTTGCGTATGCCGGTCAGGATACGGCAGTTGTAAAGATTGCCGCCAACGACGGCAAGACAATCGGAAATGATCTGATCTACGGTTCTGTTTCCGGTAAGAAGGTCGATGAAAACGGCAACGCTCTCGGCGGTGCGCTGATTGGACTGTTCCGCACGGATGATGGCGAGTTTACAAAGGAAAACGCTCTGATGACTACCACTTCTGCTAAAGATGGTAGTTTTTCTTTTGAGAACATTCCTTACGGCACTTGGTATGTCCGTGAGATCGAACAGCCCACCGGCTTCGTGCTGGATGACACCATCTATCCCGTGACCATCGGCGCAGACGGGCAGGTCGTGGAGATTGAAATCGTCAACAGGTATGTCCGTGGAAACATCCATCTGACCAAGGTGGATTCCGAATATCCCGACAATAAGCTGACCGGAGCGACCTTTGAGGTCTATAAGGACAGTAATGCTAACGGCAAGCTGGACGATGGCGATGAACTGCTTGGCACACTGACCGAAAAGGAAAAGGGCGAATACAGTATGAACGACTTGTTCTATGGTCGCTACTTCGTCAAGGAAACCAAAGCGCCGGAGGGGTTTGTCCTTGATACCGGCGTGTATGAAGTGATGATTGATACCAACGGCAAGACCTGCGAGGTGGAGAACAAGGCAGGCGTCGGCTTCATCAATGATGCTATGCGAGGCAACCTGAAAATCGTCAAGACCTCCTCTGACGGCAAGGTCAAAGGCTTCGCTTTCCGAATTACCGGAGCAAATGGCTATGACATTATCCTTGAAACCAACGACAAGGGTGAGATTTTCATTGATGGGCTTCGCATCGGGGACTACACCATTTCTGAGGTAAGCAACTCGGCTTCTTCGATGTATGTCATCCCTGCTGATAAGAAGGCAACGGTCAAGCTCGGCTCCACAACTATTGTGGAGATGCACAATGTTCTGCGTGATACGCCTAAGACCGGCGATACCACCAATCTGCCGCTGCTCTATACCCTTGCGGGACTGTCCGCAGTGGGCATCGCTGTGTGCGGCGTTATCGGATTCAAGAAAAAGAAAAAGGAGGATCGTAACTAATGGAACCTAAAACCATCGTGGCTATCGTTCTGGTAGCCTTTATCATCGGCGGATTTATCTTCTTGCAGATTAGATCGAAAAACAAGAAGTGAGCTGATTATCCAAGGGGCGGAGCAAAAACTCCGCCCCTTTTCTATATCACAAGGAGGTACGCAATGAACCATCTCAAAAAGATTGAGGATAGGGTTATTTCCATTCTCAAAACCAATGTTGACGCACGGAGCGACGATATGATGTTGTATCTTCTCGTGTGTAACAGCTTTTACAGCAATGAAAACTCGGTTGGAAAAATGCCATTTGAGGTCGTGATGAAGAACTACAAGGAACTCGAACTGCCCCATTTTGAAAGCGTCCGTAGGACGAGAGCAAAAATCCAGTCTGAGCACCCTGAATTGGCTTGCACTCCCGAATGCCGAAAAGCACGAAAGCGGATGCAACACCTTTATTCCAACTATGTTATGAGTTAAGGAGGTAGATTTCTATGGCAACAAAGAAAACCGTAGCCGAACAGGGCTTGCAGCAGAAAATGAAGGTGCTGGCAAAGCTCTTTGACGCAGGCTGTAAAACCGAAAAAGACTTGAAGGCGCTGACCTTGCCGACGATCCTGAAAATCCCCGATGTGACCGTGCCGGATATGACGGTCATCACCGAACTTCAGGAGCAGGTCGCAAAGAATCGTCTTTTCTCATACTTGGGAGGTGGAACAGATGAGCCAAGCGACACGACCGAATGACCGCCACATCATTTGGAGCAACCAAAACCTTGATGTGGACGACTGGCGAGAGGACTACAAGGAGTTCCTTGAAGCTAATGAACTGGACGACGATCCGAATGATGAGCAGGCACTCTATGAGTGGATGGAGGAAACCAATTACGACTACCTCTCCGATGAGCGAGTCAACCTGAATGTTCAGCTTTCCCAGCCGATCATTGTCATTGGCGACATCGGCAGATGGAACGGCAGAGTGATGGGCTACAAGGACATCCCCTCCGGCAACATCCGAGATTGCCTGTATGCCGATACCGACTATACCGAATGGTATGTAGATAAGTACGGCGATCTTCGTGCCGATGCTACTCACCACGACGGCACAAATCACTATCTCTACCGTGTGTTCAAAGACGGCGTTTCCGAAACGCAGATGGAGAACCTGAGAGATAAAATCTATCACGGCAAAGCCACACGAGCCGATATTGCCCGGCTGACCCGGCGACTTGGGGATGAGATCGCCGCCGTTTACGGCTTTGACATCCCGAAACAACGAACACCGCAAGAAAGGGGCGCAAGATAATGACAGATTTCACAATGCGACCGCTGACCGTTCCCGAACGCAAATACACCTACGCTCAAAGCTCGCAGCTTCAAGGGCAGACAGGCAATATCGGTTATCTGCGTGGGGACTTCGGCTCAAGCGGCAATCAGTTTTATACCACTTGGTTTGATACCCGACCGCAATGGAAAAGCGATGAGTTCAAGCGGGACTTGGATGATGTAATCAACGCCCTGCGCTCCGAGGAGTACGGACTGCTTCAAAGCCGTTCTCAGATGGTGCGTTATGGGCGTGAGAACAAGGAAAGCGAAATGCAGGGTGCTTATACCACTGAGTTCGGCTTCCGAGCAGATACCGAGAAATATGCGTTCGTGCTTCGCTGTAATCCAACGAGGGGCGACTATAACTTCTACTGCCTCTGCTATGTAAAGGAATGGCTGGACAAGCACATCGAAGAAGCCAACCGGGACATTCGCTTTATTGACAGCCACTATAATGAGTTGTTCCGTATCCCGGACGGAGAGCGCATCATTGTGACCGACCGTGACGGTAAGACGGAAAGCTATCCCTGCCGCTATATTGATAGCTATCACACAGAGGTTGGACGCAATCTCTTTCACATTTGCGAGTTTGCCGAGCGTATGGAGCAAGGCGGCTGTACCTACGCTCCAATGGAGCCGCCCTTGCCTCCGATGTGCTATTCCATACTCCCGTCTACCGGCGAAGTCATTCAAATCGACCGCTGGCAAAAGGGCTATACCGCCACAAGTTTTAACGATGGGAACCGTGCGGAGAACGAAGCAATTAAAGACAAGTTCAATGAAAAGCTGGGTGTCAGCAAGGCGCAGGAGCAGGCGATGCTCGCCGGTTCTATGATCCGGTGGGACTCCATTGCCGCCAAACCCAAGAGCTATGATGAGAACGGCAAAGCTATCAAGCCAAAAGACTATGAACGATAAGGAGGTGTCCGCCGATGGCACGAAAATACGACTTCATTTCGGAGCTGTATAACCGAACCTGTAAAACGGTCGTTGCAAACCCCGCAAGCTGGGAAGCGTTTCTGCGCTCTGCCTGCTACAACTACCGTCTGCGTTTTGATGAACAGCTTTTGGTTCACGCACAGCGACCGGACGCCACCGCCGTTCTTCAGATCGACGACTGGAACCAAAAGTTTGGGCGATGGGTCAATCGTGGAGCACACGGCATTGCCGTTTTTGAGGATGCCGACCAACGCCGCCAACGGCTTGTCCACTACTTCGATATTTCCGACACGCATCCCAGCCGCTTTTCCCGCAGAGTTCCCATTTGGCAAATGCGGGACGAATACACGGCAGAAGTGATCGACACGCTGGAAAGCACCTTCGGAGAGTTGAACGACAAGGAAACCCTTGCCGTTGCCATCGAGTCGGCGTCAAGAAATGCCGTAGAGGACAACATCCCCGACTATCTTACCGACCTTCTTTACAGCGTGAAGGACAGCTTCTTAGACGGCGTATCCGAAGAAGAAATCACCCACATTTTCAAAACGGCGGTGCGAAACAGCGTCGCCTATATGACGATGACCCGCCTGGGCATTGAAGCCGGAGAATACTTTGAACCCGATGATCTTCGGGATGTGGTGAATTTTACGACGCCTGCCACGCTGAACGCCCTCGGCTATGCTACCAGTGATATTGCGGAGATGGGACTTGCGGAGATTTCTCGCACCATTCTTGCCCTCGACCGTCAAAATCGCATAATTGCAGAGAAAACCAAAGCCGATTACAATGTAGGCAAAGAAAAAACCGAAAGGAGTCCTGACGATGAACGAGATCACTTACACGAGGCAGGGGGATTATCTGCTCCCCGATCTGACAATGCCGGAGCAGCCGGAGCTGTCGATGGGCAGGTACGCCCGGATGCGGAAGAAGTTCCTGAAGGAGCATCACAAGGTACGCTACTACAACCTGCTGACGAGCTGCGCCCTGAACGAGCATCTGAACGACACGGAGCGCAGAGCGAACGAGATGGAACAGATGCTGACGGAGCAGATGGCAGCGTCGGAGGGCGTGACGGAGAATCTGAAAGCGACGGATATGATGAGCTGGGTTCGGAAGATGAACAGTATCCGGAACCGGGTTCAGGAGATCGTGATGGCGGAGGTAATCTTCGCTTAGACTATTACGACCGAAGTCACGAGGATAAAAGCCTGCCTTTCTTTGGCGGCGACGACACCGTTCGTGAGATCCTCAGCACCACGCCGCACCTGAAAGCAAGCAAAGGCGAGATACGGGCATTCTTTGAAGCTACCGCTGATGAGAACGCCCGTATTTCTTATATCAAGCGCATTTTCAACAACGACTATACCGAGGTCATTCTGAGAGATGGACGGCGTGTGGGCTACAAGACCTATCAGAATGTGTTGCAGCTTTGGGAGGGCAGTTATCTCTCCCGCACAGCACAGAGCTTCTATGATTGGGGCGTAATTGCCCAGCATTTTGAAGCGATGCGGCTGCTTGGAGAGTTGCAGGACACGATGAAGCCGCTGCCATCCATTGACGGGCAGTTGAGCTTGATGACAGCAGGAGCAGAGGAACGAAAGCCCCCTGCTTTTACTTTCTCTCAGGAGATCATCGACGCTGTTCTCACCCGTGGCAGCGGCATCTCTGAGGGGAAAATGCGAATCTATGAGCAGTTCCAAAAGAGCCTGTCTGCAAAGGAAAACGCAGATTTTTTGAAAAATGAATACGGCTGGGGCGGCGTTTATCCCGCTATCACCGGCGCAGGAATTGACGAACAGCACGACGGCAAGGGCATCCGTATTTCTAAAGGCATCGGAAGCGATAAACCTCATATCGACCTGAAATGGAGTCAGGTGGAGAAGCGTATTGCCGAGCTGATAAAACTCGACCGTTACTTGAACCCCAAGGAAAAGGCGCAGTACCCTGCGTGGCTGCAAAGGCAGGAAGAACGCCATGCAGAGCTTGCCGAGGAACGGAGGAACAGAGAAATCTTGTCTACCGCACCGTCAGAAAAGACAGAGCCGAAAAATGAGCGATATGAGTACCATCTCGGCAGCACCGTCTATCTCGGCGCAAACGAATATGAAATCCTGTCCTTTGATGACGAGCGTGTGATGCTCTATGATACGCAGTTTCCGCTTTTCAACAAGGAAATGACGAGAACTGAGTTCGACAGCAAGGTGCAGGAGAACCCGCTGAATGACCATTTGAAGGTCGCTATTAAACAGCCCGAAGAAAAGGCGGTTGAGTTCGACATCGGGATGGGCTATCTCGGCAACGGACTGACCGTTTGGAACCGTGCCGTGGAGGTCAATGGGGACTATCAGACCATCGCCCATATCTCCCCCGAAGGTGAGATCACCTTCTATGTGCAGGACTTGCCGCAGAGCGTTGTGGAGCGTATCAGACAGGCGGCAGAAAGAGAAAAGCCAAAGGATGCTGCTTTGCCGGAGTTCTATCAGGCGTATCTTAAAACCAAAGCAGACAATCCGAGTAGCCTTTTGCTCTATCAGGTGGGCGACTTCTTTGAAGCCTATGCTGATGACGCAGAGGTCGTCGGGACAGCCCTTGATTTGACGCAGACGACCCGTGCCGTCGATCACAACACCCGTGTCCCTATGGTGGGATTTCCGCAGCACCGCTTGGAAACCTACCTTACAATGCTGACCGACAGAGGGTACGATGTAGCGGTCAACGCTTTGGAGGATGGTAAACGCATTACCCGCACCGTGGTTTCCACCACGAAGGAAGCACCCATCGAGTCCAAACCCATCGGCAGGATCGACTATCTCGGCACGGACGGCAAGGTCGGTGAAAGCATCGAGTACACCAGCCCGTATAGCTTTGAGAAGGATATTAAGGAGGAAAATTACTATGGTGTGCCGATGAGCATTGTTCTGTATAAGGACAAGGACGGCAGCACCATCCCCCACGACTTTATTACACAGCTTGATCCGCCGCCTAAGAGCTTTGAGATCATTGACAGCCCCTATCTGACGGACACTGCACTGGATAAAGCGAAGCAAATCATTGATGATTTCTGCCGTGAGAAATACCAGCAAGAGGACGGTGCGGATTACACCGACCTTGCCAATGTGGGTGTTGCCTACACTACGACGGAGGACGACAAGCACGAAATACAGGCAAGGGTCAATCTTGTGGATTTTCGCATCGAAACCCTTGCAGATGGAAAAGTCGTCCGCAGTGAACAGTATGATTCGCTTGAAGAACTGACCGATAAGGGATTGCAAGCACTGTCCTTTGACGACCTTATTTATCTCTCCGAGGAAGAACTTGCACAGGTGGAAGCACCTCTTACCCCTGTTTGGGAGCATCCGAAGAAAAGCCGGGTGCAGACCTTTGATATTCATCCCGAAATCCCAATGGCAGACCGTCATACCTTTGACCTTGCTTCTCACGAGGTCGAGGAGGTCAACAAAAAGGAGCGTTTCCACCGCAACTATGCGGCGATCACCGTTCTGAAAAAATGTCAGGAAGAAAACCGCTTCGCCACACCGGACGAGCAGATCATTCTCTCTAAATATGTGGGCTGGGGCGGTATTCCTGAAGCCTTTGACGAACGGGCAGACTCTTGGCGAACCGAATACGGTATGCTTAAAAACATCCTGTCACCGGAGGAATACGCTTCCGCAAGAGAAAGCACTCTGACCGCTTTCTACACGCCGCCAACGGTTATCAATGCCGTGTATAAGGTGATGAAACAGCTTGGATTCCGTGAGGGCAACATCTTGGAACCGTCCTGCGGCATCGGGCATTTTATCGGTATGCTTCCCGAAGAAATGAAGGAAAGCAAGATCTACGGTGTGGAGCTGGATACGGTTTCTGCCGGTATCGCACAGCAGTTATATCAAAAGTCCTCTATCGCCGCACAGGGCTTTGAGGAAACCAACCTCCCCGACAGCTTCTTTGATGCCGTTGTGGGGAATGTACCCTTCGGGGATTTCAAGGTTCCTGACAAGCGTTACGACAAGCACAAGTTTCTCGTTCACGACTACTTCTTCGCCAAATCCTTGGACAAGCTCCGTCCGGGCGGCGTAATGGCTCTCATTACGAGCAAAGGCACAATGGACAAGGAAAACTCCGCTGTCCGCAAGTATATTGCTCAGCGAGCTGACCTGCTTGGCGCTATCCGTTTGCCGAACAACACCTTTAAGGGAAATGCCGGGACGGAAGTCGTTTCGGACATTCTTATTCTGCAAAAGCGTGACCGCATTGTGGATATAGAGCCGGATTGGGTACAGCTCGGCACAGATGAAAACGGTATCCTGATGAACAGGTACTTTGTTGAGCATCCCGAAATGATACTCGGAGAGATGAAAATGGTGTCGGGGCGTTTCGGTCCCGAAGCCACCTGCGTCCCTTACGAGGGGGCAGACCTTGCCGAGCAACTCAGCGAAGCCGTTTCCAATATTCACGGTGAGCTGACCGCATATGAGGTGGAGGATGATCTTGCAGAGGAGGACAATTCCATTCCCGCAGATCCCACCGTTCGCAACTTCTCCTATACGGTGCTGGACGATAAAATCTACTTCCGCGAAAACAGCCGTATGGCTCCGGTGGAGGTATCCGCTACCGCAGAGAACCGCATAAAGGGTATGATCCGCATCCGTGATTCGGTCAGAAAGCTGATCGAATTGCAGACGGAGGACTACCCCGACTCGGAAATTAAAACGGAGCAGGAGCGATTAAACGCTCTTTATGATACCTTTTCCAAGCAGTACGGACTTATCAACAGCCGTGCCAACATCTCCGCCTTTTCGCAGGACAGCTCCTTTTCTCTGCTCTCGGCTCTTGAGGTCTTGGGCGATGAAGGGCAGCTTGAACGCAAGGCGGATATATTCTACAAGCGAACCATCAAGCCACACACCCCGGTCACTTCCGTAGATACCTCCAGCGAAGCACTTGCCGTTTCTATGGGCGAAAAAGCCCGTGTGGATATGGACTATATGTGCGAGCTGACCGGCAAGACCGAGGAAGAAATCTTTGCGGACTTGAAGGGCGTTATCTTTCTGAACCCGATGTACGGGTACGGCAATTCCACGCAGGCAAAGTACCTGATGGCAGACGAATACCTCTCCGGCAATGTCCGGGAAAAGCTGGTACTCGCCCGAAAGTCGGCAGAGCTTTACCCCGAAGATTACACCGTCAATGTGGAAGCACTGGAACGGGTGCAGCCCAAAGACCTGACCGCCAGCGAGATCGCCGTTCGGCTTGGTGCTACTTGGCTACCGACCGAAATTGTCGAACAGTTTATGTTTGAATTCTTGGGAACACCGAGGTACGCACAGTGGAACATCAAGGTTCACTTCTCTGCCTACACCGGCGAATGGAACATTGAAGGCAAGTCCTATGACCGCAGCAATGTGAAGGCATACAGCACCTACGGTACGGGGCGCATCAACGCCTACAAAATCATCGAGGAAACACTGAACCTTAAGGATGTCCGCATCTTCGATTATGTAGAGGACGCAGACGGCAAAAAGAAAGCCATTCTGAACAAGAAGGAAACGGCAATCGCACAGGCAAAGCAGGAGCTAATCAAGCAGGGCTTTCAGGATTGGGTCTGGTCTGACCCCGAACGCAGAGAACGGCTTTGCATCCTTTACAACGAGAAATTCAACAGCCTGCGTCCCCGTGAGTACGATGGAAGCCACATCGTTTTCAGCGGTATGAACCCGGAAATTGAGCTTCGGGAACACCAAAGAAATGCGGTGGCGCACATCCTTTACGGCGGGAATACGCTGCTTGCACACGCCGTGGGTGCAGGGAAAACCTTCGAGATGGTTTCGGCGGCGATGGAGTCCAAACGGCTCGGATTGTGCAGTAAATCCCTGTTTGTCGTACCAAATCACCTCACCGAACAGTGGGCATCGGAGTTCTTACAGCTCTATCCCTCTGCCAACATTTTGGTGGCAACGAAGAAAGACTTTGAAACAAAGAACCGCAAAAAGTTCTGCGGCAGAATTGCCACCGGCGATTACGATGCCATCATTATCGGGCATTCGCAGTTCGAGAAAATACCGATGTCCATTGAACGGCAGCGGGCGATCCTCGAACAGCAGCTTGATGAGGTAACGGAGGGCATTGCGGAACTGAAAAAGAACCGTGGAGATAACTTCTCCGTAAAACAACTGGAGCGCACAAAGAAATCTGTCAAGCAGAAGCTCGACAAGCTCAACGACCAGTCTAAAAAGGACGATGTTGTGACTTTTGAGGAACTTGGCGTGGACAGGCTTTTCATTGATGAGAGCCACTATTACAAGAACCTTTTTCTCTATACAAAAATGAGGAATGTCGGTGGTATCGCACAGACCGAAGCACAGAAATCCAGCGACCTTTTTATGAAGTGCCGCTACCTTGACGAGATTACGGGCGGTCGTGGTACGGTGTTTGCAACCGGAACGCCGATCTCCAATTCGATGGTCGAGCTTTACACCATACAGCGGTACTTGCAGTACAACACTCTTGTTCAGAACAACTTGCAACACTTCGATGCCTGGGCTTCCACTTTCGGAGAAACCATTACGGCAGTAGAACTTACACCCGAAGGAACGGGATACCGAGCTAAAACACGCTTTGCCCGTTTCTACAATTTACCGGAGCTGATGGCGATGTTCAAGGAAATCGCAGACATCAAAACAGCGGATATGCTTGACCTGCCAGTGCCGAAAGCGGTCTTTCACAACATCTCGGTGAAGCCCTCTGAAATCCAAAGGGATATGGTTGCGGGGCTTGCGGAAAGAGCCGAAAGGGTGCGGAACGGTATGGTTGATGCAAGAGTGGATAATATGCTCAAGATCACAAACGACGGCAGAAAGCTGGCACTTGACCAGCGGCTTATCAATCCATTGCTCCCTGATTTTGAGGACAGCAAGCTCAACGCCTGCGTGGACGCTATGTTTGAAACTTGGGAGCGTGGCAGTGAGAAACGGTTGACCCAGCTATTCTTCTGCGACCTGTCTACGCCGAAAAACGATGGCTCCTTCAATGTCTATGACGACATTCGACAGAAGCTGATTGCCCGTGGCGTACCCGCCGATGAGATAAAGTTCATCCACGAAGCAGATACCGAGGCAAAGAAGCTGGAGCTGTTCAAGAAGGTACGCCGAGGGGATGTCCGCATCCTGATGGGCAGTACGCAGAAGATGGGAGCCGGTACGAATGTGCAGAACAAACTTGCCGCATCCTCCGATCTCGATTGCCCGTGGCGACCGTCTGACTTGGAACAGCGGCTCGGCAGAAGCATCCGGCAAGGCAACGAAAATGCAGAGGTTCACATCTACCGTTTCGTGACGGAGGAAACCTTTGATGCCTACTTATATCAGCTCGTGGAAGGCAAGCAGAAGTTCGCTTCGCAGATAATGACCAGCAAATCGCCGGTACGCTCCTGCGAAGATATTGACGAAACCGCACTGTCCTATGCTGAAATCAAAATGCTGGCGACCGGCAATCCCCACATCAAAGAGAAGATGGACTTGGACATTCAGGTTCAGAAATTGCGGCTCTTAAAGTCCAGCTTCCTCTCCGAAAAATATGCTTTGGAGGATAAGATCATCAAGTTCTATCCGCAGGAGATCGCACGGCGGGCTGATGTGATTGCGGGATTAAAATCCGATATGGAAAGAGTTGCAGAGCACCCGAAGCCGTCTGATGAAACCTTTGTTGGTATGACGGTCAAGGGTGCTTTCTATTCAGAGAAAGCGGATGCCGGCAACGCCATCTTGGAGGCGTGTAAGGCAATGACGAATCCCGAACCCATTCCCCTCGGTGAATACCGTGGCTTTACGATGGAGCTGTACTTTGAAGCAAGAGAATACAAAGTGCGGCTCAAGGGCGAGCTTGGCTATCCCGTAACCCTCGGCACGGACACCTTCGGTAATATCACCCGCTTGGATAATGCGCTGGAGGGGCTTCCAAAGCGTTTGGAGATGAACGAAATGGAGCTGGACAACATCAAAAAGCAGTTTGAAACGGCGAAGGTCGATGTGGAAAGACCGTTCCCGCAGGAGGAAGAATTGAAAGCCAAGACCGACCGGCTGAACGAACTCAATGCTCTGCTCAATGTGGATAATCGTGAGAACGAGATCGTTGGCGGTGAACCCGATGAGGGTGAAGAACCGCCCGAAAAGAAACCGAGGGACTTGGAACGCTGACTAATGCGGTATGGGAATGATCTCATACTGCCGACACATAGCCGCTTGGTTTTCAAAAGAAATCAGGCGGCTATTTCTATTTTGAAGGAGGTGTTCGTTATGAACGAAACAGATTACAACGCTCGACTTTACGAGAAAATGAAAGCCGAGCAGGACAAATACCGGGACTGGCTACTGCATCAGGAGCCGTCTGAAATCCTCAACTACACCTACGAATACACGATGCGTGAGGACATCGTAATGTGTATGGAGGAGCTGGAGCTTGAGCCGGAAAAGGCAAGGGCTTTACTTCGTTCCCCTTGTCCTCTGAGTGATGTGTATAAGGAGTTCCGGGACAGAGAAACCGAGCATATGGATACCATCCGGGACTCCATCGAAACGGAAGCGGATAAGAGCCTGCAACGGCAGGAGAAGAAACAGCAACGGGAAAGCAGGTGATTTTATGCCGTATATCTCACCGGAGGTGGTGGAACAGGCACGGCAAATCGACCTCCTGACTTATCTGCAAAGCTGTGAGCCACAGGAGCTTGTCCGCATTTCCGGCAACAATTATACCACCCGCACCCACGATAGCTTGAAGATTTCTAACGGCAAGTGGATGTGGTGGTCACAGCGCATCGGCGGCTACAATGCCCTTGACTATCTTGTGAAAGTCAAGGGCTGTTCTTTTGTGGAGGCGATTGAAACGCTGATGGGAAAAGCGGCGGTGATGCCGTCAATGACAGTCAAGCCCCAGCAGAAAACGGAGCCGAAGGTCTTGCTTCTGCCGGATAAAAGTGCTTCCACAGAAAGAATTACAGAGTATCTTTTCGGCAGGGGCATCGACTATGCCATCATCCAATACTGCATTAACAAGGGGCTGATCTTCGAGAGCCTGCCATACCACAACCTTGTGTGCGTTGGCTTTGATGAGAAGAATATCCCTCGCTATGCGTCCTACCGGGCGACCAATGATCGCCGAGTTTTAGGTGACTGCTCCGGCAGTGACAAGCACTATTCGTTTCGGATTGCAGACAGCAACAGCCGTGAGGTGCATCTTTTTGAATGTGCCATAGACCTGTTGTCGTTTGCGACTCTTGAAAAAATGGCAGGCAGAGATTGGCACAAGGACAACCTTGTTTCCCTTGCCGGAGTGTATCTGCCCAAGGAAAAAGTTGAGGACAGCAGGACGCCCATTGCCCTTGTTAAGTACCTTGAAGAAAAGCCGCGGATCGAAAAAATCCATCTGCATTTCGACAACGACAACACGGGAAGAAAGGCAGCACTTGCCCTAAAAACCATACTGCCGAGTAAGTACGAAGTCATTGACAGTCCCCCGCCGCACGGTAAGGACTACAATGACTTTCTTTGTTTCCAGCTCGGTATCCACCGCAACAAAACCAAAGAAAGGACGAATGAACGATGACAGAGTTCAGCATTTATCAGATCAACACAGATCGGGACGACAACCGTGTCTGCTTCTTGGGGCTGGATACCCTTGAACGATTCCAGCACTCCAAGGCGGTCGATCCCGCCCTCTATGACCGAGTTTATGACGGGAAGCTCGATTGCAGTTCCCTTGAAACCATCTATGAGAAGTTCAATGTTGACCATCCTGCCGACTACAAGGGACGCTCTCTTTCCGTATCGGATGTAGTCGAAATCAGGGAGAGTGACACCCTGAATCCCGGATTCTACTTCGTGGACAGCATCGGGTTCAAGGCGATTTCTTTCGACAAATCGCTCTGCAAGGAGCCGGTGAAAGCAAGCGACGGAAAGATTTCCGTCCTGGTTGTGGAGCCGAATAAATACCCCAAGATGATCGAGATCGACAACACCTTGGAAGCTATGCAGGAGGTTGTCGGCGGCGATATTGAGGAATATATGCCCTTTGAGGATGAGGTCGCCATCATCTGCAATGAGGAGGGCAAGGTCAATGGACTGACCCCGAATCGGGCGGTTTATGGAGAGCCACAAGCCGTTGAAATGACCTTTGCCGAGATGCGTAGCCGCTTTTGTGAAGCGGAAAATGAGGGCAAAGAACACCTTTCCGGCTATATCGTTTTCACGCAGGACAGCTTTGACAAGCCATACGATGAGAGGTCAAGAACCTATGGCGTCAGCTCCAACAACAAGGCGTTTCAGGCTGGAATGGGTGGCTATTCCATCTTCGGGTCGTGCCTTGACGGAACTGACCCGTGCGTCAGACTGGACGGTTATATGTTTGGCGAGAACGCTTGGAAAATTGAAAAGTGCTATATGATGGAGCCTTCCCGTGAGATGCTGGACATTATCTGCGGGAAGTTTTTCATTGCTTACGCACCTTTCGATGCAGAGAGGTTCCAGTCCCTCCCGCCTGACCTTGCGGAGAAATACCGCGAGAAATTCAAATACCCCGAACGCTTTATGAGAGTCAACAATGAGATCGTAGCTGTGCCTTTTAAGCCCGTCAGGGCGGACAAAGAACGCTGATCTCAATGAGAACGGGGTTCCCCCGAACGCTCTGTATTATCTTAACGAGCAGACTGTTTTTACTCCTACCGGGCAAAAACAGTAAATCGCTCGTTAGGGGAACCCCCTAATACCCCGTGCAAGAAGCACCACACATTTCAAGAGAAAGGATGAAATCAATTTATGAAAAGAACGATCAAGAAGCAGTTTTGGTTTTCCCGTGACGAAGCGCAGGACTTGCAGAAGAAAGCAAAGAAAACCTGCCTGTCTGAAGCGGCACTCGTCCGTCTGCTGCTCCGTGGATATGAGCCGAAGGAGAAGCCCGATGACCGTTTCTACGATGCGATGCGGGAGTTCTCCGCCATCGGCAATAACATCCATCAGATCTCCGTTAAGGCAAACGCCCTCGGCTTTATCGACACGCAGAAGCTGAACAGCGAGTTGGATCGCCTGCACAAGTTTCAGGCAGATGTGGAGCGTCAGTTTCTCCGACCCGGTGAGAGCAACCTGAAATGGCAGTAAGTAAGCTGTGGCCGGTCACGGTTCGCCTTGCGACCGTTCTCGACTACGCTTCCAATCCTGAGAAAACCACAAAGTCAAAGTCGAAGTACAGCGACGCCGATTATCAGGCACTCCGTGATGTAGTCGCCTATGCAAAGGACGGAGAGAAAACAGAACGGGAGTTATTTTGTGAGGGCATCCACTGTAACCCGCAAACTGCCCGTGAGCAGTTCATCACGGTGAAAGAGCAATTCGGCAAGCCGGATGGCATCCAAGCCTATCACGGTTATCTCAGCTTTGAGGAAACCGACATCACACCGGAGCTTGCACAGCAGGTCGGTATGGCGTTCGCAGAAAGAATGTGGGGCGACCGGTTTCAAGTTCTTGTGACCACGCATCTGAATACGGAGCATCTTCACTGCCACTTCGTTGTGAACTCTGTTTCGTTCAGGGACGGCAAGCGATTGCAGAACAAAGAGAAAGCGTGGTGGTACTTCCGCCATATTGCCGATGAGGTCTGCTTGGAACACGGACTGTCCGTGGTACAGAACCCGGAAGCCTATCAATCGCCCCGTATCCTGACGCAAAAGGACAAAGCCGGGATGCCTACACGCTACAACCTCGCCCGTGCCGCCTTGGATGAAGCCATTGCAATGAGCCACAATCTTCGACAGCTTGAATATCATCTGTCTGAGCTGGGATACGCCCTCGGTTCCAATCCCAAGCGAAAGTATTGGACAATTAGGGGCAAGGGCGATGAACGCCCCATCCGACTGCACAGGCTCGGTGATGAATACACCAAAGAGCGCATTACGCAACGGCTCATTGAAAACCGTGATAACATCGACTTCGAGCCGTTCCAGCCGAAAATCTACCGACCGAAGCAATACCGGCTCAGAACACGGAGCGACAGAATTGGAAAAGTCGGCGGTCTGTATGGGTTGTACCTTTACTACTGCTACCGGCTCGGCTATCTGCAGAAGTACAAGGCAGGACAACAGAATCACGCACGAGTTCACTACCTTTTCAAAGAAGATTTGATGAAGATAGATGAACTCACCAAACAAGTCACGCTGCTCGGCAAGCACCACATCGGTACAGACGAGCAGCTTTTTTCATATCAGCACTCGGTCGAGGAGCAAGTCAAGACCTTAACTGCCGACAGAACGCACCTCCGAAATGAAATACGAAAAGTGAACATCACAGATGCAGAGCTGTCACAGGCAAAGGCAAGTATCTCGCTTCTTACCGAGAAGTTGAAGGAACTACGCAAGGAAGTCAAGCTCTGTCAGGACATCGCCATCCGTTCCAAGGTCATCGAGGAAAAGGTAGATGCAGTCCGGACAGAGGAAGAAAAATCAAAACGAAAGGAGAACCGCAACTATGAACAACGGCGGGGGGGGGGGGGGGAAAGCGG
>ERZ780111.112-NODE-112-length-25918-cov-7.97189_pt1 | contig 25918 bp, 26 predicted proteins | sample MGYA00433084_ERZ780111 | MGnify/ENA primary metagenome ERZ780111 (study PRJEB29588, sample SAMEA2144299) | human gut metagenome | biome: human gut; feature: human-associated habitat; material: faeces | place: Denmark | collected 2008/2010 ... | reverse complement strand
ACTGGGATTTCTCGCGACCTGAACTTGAGCCACTTGTTGAATTTTTGAAGGAGAATTTGGAATAGTGGCGGATTCGCTCAAAGTGAAAACTCAAAAAAGGCAATTCTAAAATTGATTTAAAATGAATAAAATAATCAATGCGATATCTTTGAGAATAAAACTGTTGTATAACTCAATAAGGGAGGGAAAATTATATACATGGAGTCAGTATTCTGCGGAGGTTAAATAACTCCATCATACTTGGAGAAAACAATAAAATTGATGTTCATAGCAGAATTCCAAAGGATGTGCAAATTAGCATTTATGGTAGCAATCATACACTTGTTATTGAAGAAGGGGTGACTTTCAAAAAAAGGCAGATATGGTTTGAAAATCATGATTGCTATGTCAGTATAGGAAAAGGCACATCCATTGAAGAGGCTTATCTGGCAGTCGCCGAAAATGGCACAAAACTCACAATCGGTAAAGACTGTATGCTTTCAAGCAATGTTCGAATCGCCACCACTGATTCGCATTCTATCATTGATATATCAACATGTAAGAGAACAAATCCGGCAAAGGATATCACAATAGGCAACCATGTCTGGATAGGTTATAACGTGAATATTAATAAAGGCGTGACAATAGCTGAAAACTCTGTCATTGCTGGTCATTCCGTAGTAACAAAATCAGTCCGAGCCAACTGCATTGCCGCAGGTATTCCTGCCAAATAGGTCAAGGTTGGTATCAATTGGAATAGAATGCGAGTATGATTTTTTAGATAGATGAAGAATTTCAAACGAATAAAATATTTTACATATCATGGCTGCTTAGAGCGAGGAAAACGCCGGGATAACAGCCCTGCCGCAGACACAAAAATTGATTATATCATAAGTGTGCTGAACAGGATGGGATATGGTGTAGATCTTATATCAAGGGCATCAAGTGCTGAACCATATTTTCTACATTCATCAGTAAAGAGCGTAGGAGATAACAGTATTAGATATTTTTCAAGTTTTGGTAAAATGTCGTCTCCACTTCGCCTCTTAAACAGGTTGTGGATGGAATTGCAGTTCTTCTTTTGGTGCCTAACAAATATAAAGCGTAACGAGCAAATAATTGTATACCATAGTTTAGGCTATGACTCTGCATTTCTCAAACTCTGTAGACTGAAATCTATTCGGATAACTGGAGAGATAGAGGAGATTTATCAAGATGTGAGCAAACAAACAGGGACTAGATGTCGTAACGAATACAAATTTATTGATGTTTGCGAAAAATATATTTTCCCGACCCAACTGCTCGATCAGAAGGTAAATAAATTGCATAAGCCATCTCTTGTTGTGCATGGCGTATATGCAATTGAAAACATTATTGAAAAGAAATTTTCGGATGGTAAAATCCACGTCGTTTATGGCGGCACTTTAGATCCAAACAAAGGTGGCGCATTTGCGGCTGCCGCTGCCGAATTCCTTCCAACAAATTATCATGTTCACATCTGTGGATTTGGAGATCCTGCCAAAATCAAAACCATTGTTGACGAAACTCAAACTAAATCTAAAGCTAAGGTCACATTCGAAGGCGAACTAAAAGGAAATGATTATAAGCATTTCATTCAAAAATGCCATATCGGGTTGAGCACACAGGACCCGAGCGCTGCATTTAATTCAACATCCTTCCCATCAAAGATATTGGTATATCTTGCAAATGGGCTCAAGGTTGTCTCAATAAGAATCCCGGCAATTGAACAATCTGCAGTAGTGGACAGCCTTGTATTCTATGACAAACAAACGCCAGAAAAAATAGCCGAAGCAATATTGATCGCAAGCAAAGATAACACATGTGGAAATGAAATACTGAAAAAACTGGATAACAAATTCAGCGAAGAACTATCTAATTTACTAGATCAATGAAAGTGTGGAACAAGTACAAACATATAGGAGAAAACAGTAAGATTGTCATTAAAAATGTCCTTGAATCATTTGTTGTCAAAGGACTTTCTCTGATTGTATCGTTTGCCACGACTCCGTTGTTTATCAAATATTTCAATGATAATATGGTTCTTGGCGTGTGGTACACTTTGTTATCCGTATTGATCTGGTTTTTGAATTTTGATTTGGGATTAGGCAATGGTATTAGAAATAATTTAGTAAAAGCATTCACTGCAAATGATACGGATAAGGCGAAGAGAGTGATCTCTTCTGGAATGTTCTCCGTCGGCATAGTTACTATAGTAATGTCTGTCATTGGAATAATATTGGTGTATTCCATGAATTTAAACAAACTGTTTAATATCGATACTAGCATAATATCGTCTCACACATTACTTCTTGCAACATTGTTTATATTTATAGCGATTATGTTGCGTTTTTTTCTTACAACCATATCATCAATATTTTATGCGTTGCAGAAATCTGCAATAAACAATGCCCTGGCATTATGTGTCAGTATCCTACAGCTCATCTTTATTGTCATTGCAAAATTCGATAGTCCGGAAGAGGCACTCCTGAATGTATCATTCGCATATATTTTTCTCTCGAATTTGCCCGTGATTGTTGCTGGAATAATTATTTTTTGTGGAAAATTAAAAGATTGTCGCCCTTCTATAAAGTTTGTTGACAAATCAAACATCAAGGCAATTATGGGAATAGGAGCCCTATTTTTCATATGCCAGATCCTCTATATGATTATAGCTAATACGAATGAGTTCTTTATCACTAATCTATATGGAGCAGAACATACTGCTGAATATACTTTTTATTATAAGTTGTCAACTATTGGGACAATGATTATATCTCTCGCTCTTACTCCCATTTGGTCGGTAGTCACAAAGGCTCAATCCGAAGGTAATTATCAATGGCTTGGGAAATTATATGGTTATATAAAAATTGGCGGCTTGTGTATTCTTGTTCTTCAATTACTTATAGTTCCCTTTATCCCTTGGCTGATGCGGGTATGGTTAGGAGCAGGAACAGTTGACGTTAACTATACAACTGCAACCGCATTTGCCTTATTTAGTTCAGTTTTTCTATATTCCGGTATGCTTTCAACGATTGCCAATGGGCTTGCTATGATGAGAATACAGACTATAACGTATGTATTGGTTGTTGTTCTAAAGGTGGTACTATTATTGAGCTTGTATGCAATTACTAATTGGGTTTTTGTTGTATGGGTTAACACATTAATTTTATTACCGTATATTCTTGTGCAGCAGATTTCATTAAATAGGTACTGTAAAAGAAAACTAACGGTTCAATAATCTACTATAATATTGAAATTTTGATATGTTCAAAATATTATTTTTAATACTCATTCTAGCTTTGCTTTTTGTTCCTCAAAAAAAAGCGAGTCGTTCGTTGACTTGGTTGTTTTTACTGTCCACATTTCTTGTAATGGGACTAAGACATATGTATTGCTACCAAGACACATTTGGTTACGTGCAGCATTATAATGATATTCGAACGATGCCGTGGGAACAAATTACTGATTATTTCAATAAAGATGTCATTTTTTGGTATTTATCAAAAGCAATAAGCTTTATTGCGGAAGGCAATTATACGATTTGGCTTTTGTCAATCTCATTCATATATTTGGTTTCATTCTATAATTTGATGAAGAAGGAGTCCATGTTACCTGCAGTTTCTGCTTTAGTAATGATTGTCATAGGTCTATATTATTTTGCATTTACTGGTTTAAGGCAAACATTGGCATTAGCCTTTATTACGCAGTCAACATATTACCTTTTAAATAGAGAAGCCAAGAAAGCACTGATGATGACATTAATAGCTAGTGTATTTCATTCTACTTCATTAGTATTTTTGTTATCATTTCCATTTGTTCATATTAAACTTAACAAAAAAACGCTGGCAATATATCTTATCGTGGGATTATTTATTTATTCTTTAGGAACAAGGTTTTCTGCAATATTGAATAGTATTACTATAACGGATAGATTTGCTTATTATGCAGATAGTGACAGTGCTCTAAGTTTTACTGGTTTCTTTATAAAACTTATATTATTGATTTCATCTTATTATTTTCTTGGCAACACGCGTAATGAATATAAAAATATTGTTCTCATTCATTTGGCAATAATAGGACTTATAACACAATCGCTTAGTATATATATCGCTGAAATGTTTAGAATTAGCATGTATTTTTCAATCTCTTATGTTATATTATTTGCTAACTCACTATCCCAATATAGAAAACGTACGGGTAGAATAAAATTACCTGTGCTTCTAGTTGTTTTATTTTTGGCATATATTCTTGTGGCAAATAATAGTTTAATAAACAAGAATTATTTCTTTTTCTTTGACAATCCGATTGGAATAATAAATAGTTTGTAATACAATGAAGTTGATTCAACTGAATGCTTGCTATGGTTACGGTAGTACAGGCATTATTGTTAGGGACTTGCAAGACCTCTGCTTGAAGCATGGAATTGAGTGTGTTGTCGCTTTCCCAAAGAGTAAAGGGACCGTAATCTGTGGATATAATATAGGTAATTTTTTAAGTAATAAGATACATGCTGCGCTAGCTCGTGTCAGTGGTAAGCAAGGCTATTTTTCAATATTATCGACTTTGAAGTTTTTATTGTTTTTGAATCATTATAAACCTGAAATCATTCATTTACATAATCTACATGGATGTTACATTAATCTTCCAATATTACTAAAGTATGCAGCAAAAAGAAAAATTGCTATTGTTGTAACACTTCACGACTGTTGGTTTTATACCGGTGGCTGTTCTCATTATACTAGTGTAGGTTGTGATAAGTGGTTGAAGGCTTGTGGTAATTGTCCTCGTCGTTATGATGAAACACCAGCATATTTATGGGACAGCTCGTCTCGGATGCTAGCCGATCGTAAACGTTTGTTTGGCAATATTAGGAACTTGACATGTGTTGGAGTTTCCAATTGGATAGTTGAAGAGGCGCATAAAACAGTGTTTAAGGATGCCCTATGCATGACGATTCATAATGGTGTGGACACCGATTTCTTTCACCCTATGGAATCTGGTTTTCGAGAAGATTACAATCTTAAAGATAAAAAAATCATCTTAGCACCTGCTAATAAATGGTTCTCTGAAATTAATCAAGACACTTTCAATTATTTCGCTTCACACCTCTCCGATGAGATGCGTATGGTCTTTATCGGAACTGGTTGTGATGAGAAACGCCTTACCGATAAAATGATCAATCTCGGTTACGTATCGTCACGAGAGAAACTTCGTGATATTTATAGCGCTGCAAATGTAATGGTAAATTGTACACGTGAAGAATCATTGTCTCTCTTGAATGTTGAGGTTCAGGCATGTGGCACTCCTGTTATTACATATTCTAATACCGGAGTAAAAGAAACTGTGGACGGAAAATGTGGCTTTGCTGTCGATAATGGAAATCCCAAGGAATTGTGGAGGGTGTTGATTGATGTCTTGTCAAAAGACAAGATTCGTTTTAGAGAAGATTGTATATCTTGGGTAAAACACACCTTTAACAAAGAACGTAATTACATGCAATATATAGAATTGTATAAACGAATAATAGAGAACATATCAAATTAGATGCCATGATTAATTTTACTGTAGGTCCGGTACAGTCCTCTGATACTGTACGAGCCATTGGTGCTGAACAGGTACCTTATTTTAGGACGGCGGAATTCTCGAAAATAATGTTGGAGAACGAGCGCCTTATTAAGAAATTCGCTAAGGCTACAGAAGATAGCAAGGTGGTTTTTTTTAACTAGCTCTGGTTCAGGTGGAATGGAAACATCCATAATGAACTGCTTGACCAAGAATGACAACGCACTTGTCGTAAATGGTGGTAGTTTTGGAGCACGTTTCGTTGAATTGCTTCCTCTTCATGAAATACCGTTTACCGAAATTAAATTGGAGCATGGGAAAGCATTAAAACAAGAACATCTTGCTGAATATGAAGGGAAAGGCTATACTGCATTTTTACTTCAAAAACATGAGACCTCAACCGGAGTGCATTACGACATGGATCTCGTTTCTGATTTTTGTAAGCGAAATGGCTGCTTTCTAATCGTGGATACTATATCAACATTTCTTTGCGATCATTTTGATATGGCAAAGACATGTGCAGGTGTAATGATTACTGGCAGTCAAAAAGCGTTAGCTTGTGCTCCTGGCATCGCTGTCATGATTTTAGCGCCATCTGCAATTGAACGTATCAATATGAATAAATGCTGCTGCCAGTATTTTGACTTAAAACTGGCACTAAAGAATATGGAGAGAGGTCAGACACCTTGGACTCCAGCGGTAGGCATACTACGTCAAATTAATACTAGGTTGAAAGAGATCGAGGTTAATGGAGGCGCCGAAACTGAAATTGCCCGTTGCGCTGGATTGGCTAAGTATTTTCGTGATAAACTCAAAGAATATGATCTTCCATTTGAAATCGTCAGAGAGAGTTTAAGCAACGCAGTTACTCCGTTGCATCCAACGACACAATCTGCCTATGAAATATTTCTTAAAATTAAGGATGACTACGGAATGTGGGTGTGTCCAAATAGTGGAGACATGAAAGAAACCATATTTCGTGTAGGGCACATAGGCTATCTGCATAAAGAAGACTACGATAAATTGATTGCTGCATTTATTGATTTGAGAGAAAAGAAATTCATTTAAACATTGGTGTTGCATATGAAGAAAGTGATTACTTACGGTACATTCGATCTATTCCATTAAGGACATTATAACTTGCTCAAGCGTGCAAAGGCGCTGGGCGACTATCTCATTGTTGGGGTTACTACTGATAACTTTGACCTAGAGCGGGGGAAAATGAATACGTGTAACAACGTGATGGAACGCATAGATGCAGTAAAAGCCACTGGACTTGCCGATATGGCTGTGATTGAAGAATATCGTGGGCAGAAAATTGATGATATCCAAAAATATGTGGTTGATATTTTCGCAATTGGTTCAGATTGGGAAGGCTATTTTGACTATCTGAATGAGTTTTGTAAAGTGGTATATCTTCCGCGCACTCAAGGAATATCATCCACTCAACTTCGTCAGGAGCGATCATCGGTTAATATTGCCATAATCGGCACGGGGAGCATTGCCTCGCGTTTTGTGCCAGAGTCCGAGAATGTGAATAGTGCGAATATTGTCGCTGCTTACAACCCAAATCACGAAGCTTGTGTTTGTTTCTGCGAAAAGTATAAAATTCCGATAGCAGCCTTCTTACTGGAGTTTGAAAATGCTGATAAACCATATTATTTATTCCCTTATCAAAGTGAAGGGAACAGACTGTCATCGGAAAAACAGGTAACATTATGGCATCAGTTTCAAATCACGAATCAGGATCACTGCTGCACGAGAGTGTTTTACCATAATTTAAGTTGCTAGACTGTCCATGCCTACGGAACATTAACATGGAGCATCGGATGGTTATAAATTTCATGGGTATCAACTATTATTAATTTTTACCTACCCTATTAAGGTCGAGGTGAAATGACGACTTGGAGCAAGTCTATATCGTTCCTTAGTAATGATGAATCGCAGATAGACGCAAACGTATATTTTGATTTGCGTTAAAACGGCATCCCGGAAGGTCTCGCAGAAGGTCTCTATATGCATTTTTATGTACACCTCGATGGTAACTAACGCATATATCATCGCCTCAAGACCAATCCGCAGCTTTTACTATTCGTAAAGCGTCGTGCCTTACTTAACCAAAGTCGGAGCAAAGGTTTAATAAATACGCCAATCATCCTCCTTATCGTTAACTCTGCATGCGTGGATTTGTACATCGTCTTGAAGACGAATCTGTAGAGGGCCCACATAAGATAAGTGTGGTCTTATCTCTTAAGTCAGAACTGTCGGTGAACTGAGCGAAACTAATCACTCTGAACTGGTCACGGCAATTAAACTAGAATGTATGAGGGGCATTCTTGTAGAGGTCAATACTCTTATAAAAATCTATACATCAATGGGAAATATAATTTTGCTAAATTGTTTTTTCTTTGTTCATAGATTACGGTTGGCATTTTGTTGCTGACCGCAAAGTTCTAATCAAAAAATTTTCTAAGCCTTATAATTTATTGAAGTTAAACAGATAAAACCTTGTCAGAGATAATTTCTCTTGACACTATTGTGGATAATAATGAATATACTTGTTGTAACCAAAGCCGCATGGGATGACCGAATAGCAAGTGGCAACACCCTATCTAATTTCTTTGAGAATTGGAAGAACGTAAAATTTTATTGCATTTATGCGAGGGGAGCTATGCCCCAAAATCGTGTTTGTAAGGAATACTATTCAATATCACCGATTAGTATTATAAGAAATGTCTTTATACCAAAAAAAATTGGAAGGCGATTTAGTATCTCTTCATCACGAAGAGGACCGAACACTTCAAATGAAGAGTGGTTGATTGATAAGGCTAAGCAGCACAACGTTTTGTTTGAATGGATATATAATTTCGCTTATAGCTCACGTTTGTGGATAAATCAAGCATTCAAAGAGTTTATTCATGATAGTAATCCTGATATCGTATTCTGTTTTGGACAAAGTGACCCACTGACATATTATACATTAAAGTATGTCAAGGAAAATACTTCTGCACATATCGTATCCTATTATGTTGATGATTTGTATAGATGCAAGACATTAGCCTTCGATTTTCTTCAACGTCAGAAAAATAGTCGTCTGATGGCTATAGCTCAAATGTCTGACAAATGCTATGCAATATCTCAAAGAATGTGTGATGAATACAAGGAACTATATGGCAAACGATTCTATCTTCTTCATAAAGGATGCGACGTAGGCCAACCAAAAACAACTGTAAATTCACCAATAAGGTTTGTATATGCCGGAAATTTGTTTTATCATAGAGATAGAATTTTAGCTTCTTTAGCAGATGTGATTGCTAAAATTAATGTTGATAAAAAGAAAGTGTATCTTGATATCTATTCTGGGACATCAGTGAATCAGGAGACATTTGACTCTTTGAATATCGATGGTGCCTCGACTCTCCATAAGGCACGTCAATTCGATGAAATTAAGCAGATTATGAAGGATGCGGATGTTGTATTGCATGTAGAGTCTTTCGATGAGGAACAAATGAAATTGGTTAGATTGTCGTTTTCCACAAAAATTACAGATTGTATGCAGTCAGGCTCAATGATGATGGCGATTGGACCTGATTCTGTAGCATCGATAGCTTATGCGAGAGAAGTTCCTGGATGCGTCATTGTGAACAATCTCAGTGACATGTATGATATCGTACAGGAGTTAGTTGATAGTCCATCAACTATTATAGAGAACGCGATAAAGACAAATGAATATTCAAAAAAGAATATTGAAATTGCTCAATGTCGGAATAGATTGAAATCAGAGTTTGAATTTCTAATCAATTAATTATGTCTACTGGTAGAGTATTATATGCAAAGTACAGCAATGTATTAGATTTCATGGCAAAATGCATCGCAGTCATATTGCCGCATAAATTTAGAATTAGATTATTAACGGTATCAAGAAATATAAGTGGTAAAATAGGAATAGGTATTCGCTATATCTTGATTAAAACATTGGCAAAAAGTTGTGGGAGAAATGTCTCAATAAAACAATATGTGTTTTTAGAGAATATACAAAACATATCATTTGGCAATAATGTTTCTATTCATCCATTTTGTTATATGGAGGGCGCCGGAGGAATTGAAATTGGCAATGATGTTTCTTTAGCTCATACAACATCTGTTTTATCTGTTAATCATACATGGTCTGAAAGAAATAATCCAATAAAATACAATCCAATTGAGTATGCTCCCGTAAAAATATTCGATGATGTATGGATTGGGTGCGGATGCCGAATTCTGGCCGGGGTGACAATCCATTCAAGGGCAATTATTGCTGCAGGTGCTGTTGTTACGAAAGATGTTGAATCAGATACACTTGTAGGAGGAATACCTGCGAAATACATCAAAAAGATTTAGCCTTTTTAGATCAAGACATTATCAATTTTCGTCTACATAGGGACTGTCGTGAAATGCCCAATGATTACGCAACGAATTGATTGATAAAGTGATAGGAATTTCGTGACTTTGAAAAAGGGAAAAAAGAATTCCTCCAACCACCATCGAAAGTGAGAAATTGGGGGAATCGCAAAATTAATCTGCATGTCGAAGGTACGAAATTTTTCTGAAATAGCGCCAAACATTGCGTTTCCGGAGTTCAATTTTTACGAACCCTACTATTCAACTTTCGAGAAGAGCGAATTGGGCAGGATAAAGAAGCTGCTCCCTCTCCGCGAGATGGCAGAGAACTTCGGTCTGGTAAAGAAAAGCATGAGGCCGAAACTGGGACGCAGGTCGTTCTTCACGCCTGAAGGGAAAGTTGCCCTGATGTTCCTGAAGATGTACACGGGACTGAGCTGTCCGAAACTGATGGAACAGCTGAACGACAACATCCACTACCAGCGAGTTGAGCGGCAGACTGGGAATTCAACGTCCCAGGACAAAGTTCCTTGACGTGCAGAAGGCGAACCTGACATACAGGAAACAGCGCAAGCACAGCAGGAGCCAGACGAGGAAGATTACACGCAGGCTGCTTGACCTGCTCGGCAAGATACTGAAGGAGATACGTGAGATTGAGAGGGACAATGGGAATGCAGAAAACCTGTTGACTGTCAGAGAGAAAAGTGATCTGGAAATCATCACGAGGATGTACCGTCAGCAGAAGAACCACTTCCGGAACAATGACAGCAGGGAAAGCATCCCCAACAGGATAGTGAGTCTCAGCAAGCCACATTTGAGACCGATAGTGAGGGGCAAGGAGGTGAAGAGCGTAGAGTTCGGAGCGAAGGTCAACAACAAATTGGTCGACGGGATATCGTTCATTGAGAAACTATCATTCAATGCGTTCAATGAAGGAACCCGTCTGGTGCACTGCCTGAAGATGCACTAGAGACTGTTTGGAATCGAAGCGAAAAAGGGCGGAAGATACGGGCTACGCTGGAACTGAAAAACATGGACGGCTACGAGGAGAACGGAATACTGACAACATTCGTGATGTGTGGCAGTCAGTTCGAAACACAGAAAGGACACTACGATCTCCGGAGGGTCAAGGCCAGGACGAAGCGTACGGAAATCCTTTACATCTTCTTCGGCATCCACACGGCAAACGTAGTTCAACTGGCGGACAGGATAGAACAAATGGCGCGTTTGACGGCTGCCTGACACGGAAACTTTCAGTCGATGCAGAGCACTGTATCCTTGCCATGAAAAACGGACAAAAAATCCGGTCGAAACGACCGGAAATAGATATAAAACTGAAATTTTGATGAGTCGGACGCAGAAATTGAAGGGACTGGTCCGCTGCTTCGCTCATATTGAAAACATTAAACGACAATCCCTACATAATTATGAAAAAACGGGAAATCCGAGACAAATTCAAGTATATAGCATCAATCCTATTTCTCTGGTTGTATATTCCTCACATACTGCTGTATTTATGCAAAAGCAATCTTAGAAAAACGACTAATTCAGACTTGGATAGACGTATATGCAAGTCTAAATTAAAGTTAAGCCGTAGTCAGTCGTTCCTTTACTTCATCCACACTGACCGATATTTCCGTAACCTGTTCTATCATCGTGTTGGACCTGTGATCGGGGCGTTAATAGGGTGGTGGAGGCCTGGGGACAGATACTTTGTGATATCTAAGACCACCACAATTGGAGAAGGTGCATATTTCGCACATCCGTTTGCAACAGAGATAAATGCAAAGAGCATTGGCAAAAACTTTTCTTGTCGTCATTTGACAACTATCGGAAACAAGCGTGATGGTGACAATGAACACCGTCCTGTGATTGGTGACAATGTGACGCTTGGAGTGAATGTAACCATCATTGGGGATGTGACTATTGGAAATAATGTGACAATTGGAGCTGGCAGCGTTGTCGTGAAAGATATTCCCGACAATTGCGTGGCCGTGGGCAATCCTTGCAGAGTAATCAAGTCTATTGACTAATCAAACAAATAGTATAATAATGAAGAAGAAACGAATTTTGTTTCTTGCCAATCATTTCATTACTCTTTACTCATTTCGTAAGGAGATGATTAATGCTATGGTTAGGCAGGGACACGAGTTGTATCTATCATTGCCTAAAAGCGATGAGAATAAGTATTTTGAAGACTTGGGATGTCATATTATTGAGACGGAAATAGATCGCCGTGGTGTAAATCCAATTAAGGATATTCGTCTTATCCTCTTTTACAAAAAAATGATTCCACAAGTGAATCCGGATATCATTTTCAGCTATACAATCAAGCCTAATATATATGGGACACTTGTCAGCAACGGAAAGTATCGTCAGGTATGTAATATCACAGGCACCGGTGCGACATTTCTTAAGCATTCATTAGTCAGCTCCATTTGTGAGGTGTTGTATAAATTGAGCATTAAAAGATGTTATAAGGTATTTTTTCAGAATACTGGCGATCGCGATTTCTTCATTAAAGAAGGACTTGTCAAGAATAATTATGCAATGCTCCCAGGTTCGGGATGCAATCTTCAACAACATACATTCAAGCCACTTCCTGAAGGTAATGAGATTCGCTTTATTTTCATTGGACGTGTGATGAAGTTGAAAGGAATCGATCAATACCTGCAAGCGGCGGAAATAATCCGAAAGAAATATCCGAATACTAAATTTTTTATCGCAGGTTGGAACGAACAGCCAGACTATATGAGATTGGTCGAGGAAGCTCAAAAAGCTGGTTGGGTAGAATACATAGGTTTCAGAAAAGATATTGATCAGTGGATAGAAAAATGCCATTGCACGATTCTTCCCTCACATGGAGGAGAGGGGGTACCTAATGTGCTACTAGAGTCAGCAGCGACTGGACGAATCTGCATCGGTTCTAAAATTAACGGAACGATGGATGTGATTGAAGATGGAAAGACCGGATTCCTTTTCAATACAGGAGATGGAGAGGATTTAGCACGTAAGATTGAAAAATTCATTCTTCTATCACCGGAACTTAGATCGGCTATGGGGAGGGCTGGCCGTGAAAAGGTAGAGCATGAATTTGACCGCCGCATAGTTGTGAACGCTTATATGAAAGAAATAACTAACTGTTAATAAGAGGACTTAGATGAATAATTGTCAGGATGTGGTATTCCAACTGCTGAAGGTGGCTTTGGGCAATTCCGATCATGTGGATTATGTTTCCGAACTGGTGGATTGGAAAATGGTTATGAATCTTGTTCTCAATCAAGGTATTGTTGGAATTTGCTTCGATGCGTTTTGTCATATTCCTAGATCTGCTCGTCCTGACGATAAACTATTCATCAAATGGATGGGGCAAACTTTACTGATGGAGGAAAGGTATCGGAAATATGAGGAAACAATAATCAAACTATCTGAGATAGCGCATAATTTAGGCATGAAAATGCTTGTGCTTAAAGGATATGGCTGTTCTCGTAATTATCCACAGCCTAAATATCGTCCATGCGGAGATATTGACATTTTCTTGATATCTGAAAATGGTATCCATTCTGCTGGTATGATGCAACAATTTGAAACTTATTTAGAGAACACTAAAGGAATTAAGGTTAATGCCCCGAATGCTCATCACACGCAGTTCGAGTTTAAACAATTCTTAGTGGAAAATCATGCTACAATACTGGATGTAGATGCTCATAAATCTAGTATCTATCTGAATAATCTACTTGAGGATTTGGCTTTATCAGCAGAACCTCTGACTATAAGGGATACGCAAGTATGGCTGCCATCTGTAAGGTTCAATAGCATTCATTTATTAAGACATATGGCAAACGACTTTGCCTCAGTAAACACCACTATAAGAAATGTGTTGGATTGGGCGACTTTTATAGAAACACATGAAATAGATTGGCCCTTTGTGCATAAAGTTGCTGACAAAGCTAATATGAACCATTTTCTTGATGCAATTAATTGCATTTGTGTTAATACCCTAGGATATTCCGCCCATAAGTTCCCTATAGAGATTAAAGATGGAATTATGGAGCATAAAGTTCTTAAAGAGATTCTTACTTGCTCTGACCGTCAAGAACATCCACAATCAGGAGACTCATTTATGGAAAGATTGTCCTATGACTTTCGTAAAGCCCACAGAATGTGGAGAAACAGTTGGAAATACCAAATAGTATACAATGAAAGTTTGCTTGAGTCCTTTTTATGGAAGGTAAAGAGTCGAATGAAAGCACACTAGCTAGTTTGCTTCCTTAATAATTAGGGACAGTCGTGAAATGCCTAAAAAGTTTTCGACTTTCCTAACAAGCTGATTGATAAGATGATGGAAATTTTGTAACTTTGAAAAAGGGAAAAGAATTCCCCCAATCACCGACTAAACTGAAAAATTGGGGGAATCGCAAAATTGATCTTCATGTCAAAAGTTCGAAATTTTTCTGAAATAGCGCCAAACATTGCGTTTCCGGAGTTCAATTTTTACGAGCTCTACTATTCAACTTTCGAGAAGCGCTATGCGACGATGTGCGAGTTGAGCGGCAGACTGGGAATCCACCGTTCCCGGACAAAGTCCTTTGACGTGCAGAAGGCGAACCTGACATACAGTAAACAGCGCAAGCACAGCAGTAACTATACGAGGAAGATTACACGCAGGTTGCTTGACCTGCTCGGCAAGATACTGAAGGAGACACTGGCTACGCGGGAACTGAAAACAGGGACTACTGCAAGGCGAACGGAATACAGACATCTTTCGTAAAAAGAGGCCGTCCGTTCGGTGAGAAGAAAAAGGAGAAAGACCTTGTCCGAAAGGAGCTTGCCAAAGTGAGGGCGGCTGCGATGGAGGCTCGTTCGGGACACAGAAGGAGCACTACGATCTCCGGAGGGTCAAGGCCAGGACGAAGCGGACGGAAATCCTTTACATCTTCTTCGGCATCCACAAGGCAAACGTGGTGCAGTTGGCAGACAGGATAGAGCAGAGAGCACAGCTGGCGGCCTCCTGAAACGAAAATATGCACATGGAAAAGTGCTTTCACAGGGGAACTGCACCCCTGTCATTGAGAATGGACAAAAAATCCGGCCGAAACGACCGGAATGAGATATAAAAACGTAAATTTGGTGACCCGAACGTAGAAATGGATGGGATCAGTCGGCTGCTTCGGTCAAATTGAAAATATTAAACGACAATCCCTACCATAGAATGTATCCAGATGGTCATAGGCTATCTGGATATATTCGTTTTTGAAGAGTTTCATAAAAGGGAGTGCAAAAGCGAGTTGCCAAAATTTTAGTTGAGTTTCCATTCGCTCATGTTGTTTCGCATAAAAAATCAAAGTATATTTGTTGGTTGGTGGGTTTGTTTTATGTTAAATTGATTATGTCATGAGGCACCTGATAATAAAGAATGTCGGACCAATAAAAAATGTGGACATTGAGTTGAAAAGATTCAATATCCTGATTGGTGCGCAGAGCAGTGGAAAGAGTACGATTGCGAAGATTCTAAGCACATGCAGTTGGGTGGAGAAAGAAATTGCAACCACACAAAATCCAAACGCTGTACAAGATGCAGCATCCTTTAGATCGCTCGTTGAGAACTTTCACAAGATGGTCGGATATTTCAATGACGCCTCCGAAATCTACTATGAAACTGATGCAATCAGGATTCATTATCTGCCGACAAACTTGGACGTGTACCTCAAGGACGATGTGATCTACAAGAGGAAAAAAGTCTGCTATATTCCCTCTGAACGTAATATTGTCACATTGCCGGAATTACAAGGTTATGAGTTCAAGGCGACAAATCTTCGTAGCTTTCTATTCGACTGGCTTGCTGCGAGAGAGTATTATGGCCCCGCAAATAAAACGGAAAACATTCTTGATCTGGGTGTAAGATACTTTTTCAATGCTAATGAACCTTTTGAAAAAGATAGGATTGAGCACAGCAATGGCGTGACTTATGGCATATCGTTGCCAAATGCAAGCAGTGGGTTGCAGTCGGTTGTCCCTTTGTTCATTATGCTGCAGTACTATTCCGGACAGTATTTTAGGGATTACGATGAAAAGGTCTCTTTTGTAAGCAAAGCAAAAGAAAGAAATCTTATGTTTTCACTTGTGGAAAAGTACATAGTATCGCGTATGCCTTCTGGGGATGAGACTGATACTCAGGTTCTTATAAACAAATGCTTCAACGAAGCGAATGATGGAAATAAAGAGTATGCTGGGTGGATTCATGAAATTTCCAAAATATTTGAGTCTTTGACTGTCCCTCAGAATACAGATTTTATAGTTGAGGAGCCGGAGCAGAATCTCTTTCCGTCAACCCAGAAATCATTGGTTGAGAATTTGGTGAGCACATGTAATGAAAACGGACATGAGCATGGCTTTACTTTAACAACCCACAGTCCATATGTGTTGTCCGCATTGAATAATCTTATCTATGCGTATCAGGTGGGACAAAAGAATGACGTGAGCGATATTGTTCCGAAACAATGTTGGATTGCACCTTCTGATGTTTGCGCATGGATGGTGATGGACAACGGAACTGTCGAAGACATAATTGATCCCGAACTGAGGCATATCATGGCGGAAAGGATTGATTCTGCATCAACTTGTATAAATGAGACTTTTGAGTCATTGATGAAGAGTGATTTGTATGAAGAAAACGAGTAAGAAACTGCGAAAGTCTGACAAACATGAAGATATTGTTGATAAAGTGATAAATGACAGCGCTGATTTTCCATTCTATCAGCGTTATCATGATCCGGGCTATGTGCAATTCCATGAGAAGCGGCCACGTGTTGCATTGAAAGATAAAAGATCTGCAAGCATTTATAATCTGCAGAACGACTTGAACAAGGAATTGGTCTGTTATCGTGTTGATGAAGGGGTTATATGTGGCAAGGATTTCAATAAATGTGATTATGCTCTCTACACAGAGGATGATCTTCTCATTCTTGTCGAATTGAAAGGTGTAGATTATGAAAAAGCAATCGAGCAGATATCGGAGACAATAGATGTGTTGTTGAAGACTCCTGACGTCTCTGTCCACAGGGTATGCTCACGTGTGGTTCTGAGTAAAGCAAGAGTTCCTGACATTTTGCTGACAAAGGAGAAAAAACTGATGTCATTGATATCGAAGAACTATAACGGCAATCATTCAAAATGCTCCAGACAGATGGATGAGCTTTTGTCAAAAGTATGACTTGACATATTATTATGATTCAGCGCCAGTGTATCTTTTACTGAATGAAGAATGAATACCATGAAAGACATTCAGATAAATGTGCCAGAAAATATTTTTGGCACAGAACTTCTATTGTATTGTTATAGCCATAAACATAAGATATCGGATAATTCTCTGATTAATGAGACTATCTATAAGATTGTTAGCGCATCACTGACAGAGCGAGAAAACAAAACATGGATTGGAAAACTTCGTTTATCTCAATCTGAGAGACAAGAATTGATGTTAATTTCAATCGACACAATTAAGAATGCCGAGTTAATCGCTAGAATTGATGATGTTCTCAATTATGGTTTTGGCCTAGAAAACAAAAAGAACATTTCAGTTCGTTATTTATCTCTTTTTGATTTAAAAAAGGATTGTGACTACTTGATTCGTGCAGTTGATGTCAGGGCAATTCCTCCTTTATGTGAAGAATCATTCATTGAAACCATAATTAATAGACTTAAGTCAAATTCTTTTTATGGCAACCAGTGGAAACTGGTGCTAATCGCTCTTAGTAAAAGCTACAAGCCTTTACCTGTTAAGTATTATGATACGATAGAATTAAAAATCAAAAATTTTGCCGATAATGAACAATATGATTGCGAACGTCACTTATTAAAAGGTTTATTCTATATCGGAGGAATATCCGAACATGAAACATCATATAGAATTGCGCTATCACATGAAAGAGAGGGACTGAAAGTTTGGAACTCTCGTGAAGAGAATACCTTTTATCCTACTATCGTGCAGTTTTTTAAAAGTGCGTATGATGAAATCTCAAGTGTCCATGCATTATATCCTGAAGACGAGAAACGAATAAAAAAAGAGTATGTCGAAGCGCAAAAGTACTTTGCAGAAATGCTTCATGCTTTTGGTGTACCCACAACAGTTGTCGATAATAACTTCAAAGAACAAGTAGACAAATGGGTAAAAAAACTGAATATCAACCGCTTTGAAGATGTGATAATAGAATGGACAAGAATACCGTATACGACAAAAAAGAACATTAATAAATACAAGAAACTAGTTGGAGAATCCTCATCATATTTATCATTCTTTGGATCAGTTGTAAGAATCGGAAAAACAGGCAATATCGAAGGCAAATGTGGTGCTGAAAGAGGAATAGAACTGGAATGTCATAATTATATACGTATAAGAACAAACTATTTAGTGAGTATGCTAATCGCGGAACTTGAAAATAATAATGTAGGTATTAACGAAAACAATCTCGCGCAATTAATATTTGGGTGCAAGCCCTCATTCATTCCCGATGACACACTTAAATTATGGTATCTTGGCTTTTTGCATGGATTAAAACGTGAGTTTATTGAATCATCCTATATTTTAGTTCCCCAAATAGAGAGTGCTTTAAGGGGGTGGGCTGAAGAATTTTGTGGAGATTTAGCAAAACTAGAAAAAGAATCAAACCAGGATGAAGCAAACTTGACAACTGTCCTTAAAAATCTCCATGGGTTCATTGATGACGAATTCCTAAATGATGTGGAACTTTTCTTAAATAATAGCTCTAGCGTAAACTTCCGAAATGAATTACTGCATGGATTGTTGTCTGCCAATGAAATTATTGCAGAGGCACCATATCTTTTAAAAATAGCTGCTGATATTTATTGGGGTAATAAGAAGTATGTCAAAGATAAGTCCTTATAAGTTCTTATTTTTAACAAACAAGAAGGCATTAAGTTCTGAAAACATGTTCAGTTTTAAACAATATGGCTAAAAAAACGAAAAAAGCAATAAAAGAGGATAACCAGTGTGAACGTACTACGTCATACGAAAAAATTAAGGATGAACTATTTCAATATCGTGTAGAGATCCAATCATACAAACGCTCGATGAATATGCTATGGATCTGTGTCTCGATTGTCATGTCTATTCTAACGTTTTTTGGATATAACAAAATCGAAGTTCTACTTGATGAGGTCAAACAAACTGCAAATGAAAAATTGGCAGAAACGGAACAACTTCTTTCAAAAATTAATACTCATTATTTAGATTCTTTGACTACCATCATTGAAGAGAGAACAATAGCATATGAGGAAGCTATAGCGGCTCTTGAAAAAGGAACCAAGGTAAATAATGAACTCTATAAGAAGTTAATAAGTGGTCTCCCATATAACAAAAGAATTGCGGCTGAATTTGAGCCATATATTGAAAAAGATGCTACGAATCTCTTTGATATTGTGTTTTATAGTGATCACTATATATCTGGCCAGACTGGAGAATGTTATGTCGTAATGGGCGATGAATATAGTCCAGAAAAGGATGATGTGTTTTTTATTGAAGTCATGCCAAATAACCGGAGAGTGATTATCTATTACCAAACTTATGAAGTTCTGAGGAACTATAATAAGTTCCACTTTAAGTTCGATAAATATGAACAAAGCAATGATTATAACCTAGTTATAGCTTTGCAAAGAAAGCAAGGAAAGGAAACGATAAGATATATGATTTCAAAACCTATTGCAATTCATTAACGTATATGAAAATTCTGGTTCCCGGACGTTTTATTTAAATGCGGTTGTTTGGCATTACCTGAATCTCACAAAACATTCAACACCGAACTTTATAACTTGGATTGCTTTTCTATATAATCAAATTCTAGTCTTGCTAACAGAGTTGATAAAGATAACTCATGCGGAGGATGACAAGTATGAGAGTTGAAGATAATTGACGAAGAATATGAGGAATTCTTTGACAGGATATGAGAACCAAGACTTTCTTTAATTGATCGATATTTAACGTGCAATCTTAAAGGACTATTAGTCAGATTCATATGAATACATACTTGTTGTACGGCATAATTGCCGTGCTGTTGCTTCTGCTGGAAGTTGTATACTTTCGTGTGGCAGACAGATTCAATATCATTGACAAACCTAATCAGCGCTCGTCGCACTCCAGCATTGTCCTGCGTGGCGGTGGGATTATTCACATGCTCGTGCGAGAACGGTGTATACTTATCTGTTCGAAAAGAGGCTACATACAATTCTGGGGAATTGTTTCTTAAACCATTTGTTAAAAAACTACGTCGCATCTATGCTATTGGTGTGCATTTTGATGAATTATTAGTAACTTTGCACACCTAAACGTGATTAATTATGGATAATACTTTTGCTCAAAGATTGGTTAACGCCAGAAAAATCCGTTGTATGTCACAACGTGAACTATGCAATTCGGTTGATGGCAAAGTGTCTCCAACTGCAATTGCAAAGTATGAAAAGGGACTGATGATGCCATCAAGTGACGTGTTGATTTTGCTTTCCAACGCATTGAACATGAAACTTGACTACTTTTTCCGTCCTTATACCGTAGATATTGACCCTTCCAAATTTGAGTTCCGCAAGAAGTCAAGTTTGGGAAGCAAGAAGGTCGAGTCTATAAAACACCTTGTCTGCTCCGAAATAGAGAAGTATCTTGAAATCGAGGCTATTCTTGGTATCACGTCCAAATTCTCTTTGGACTATAGCAATACGTCCGTCGAGGGAGAGAACGAAGCAAAGCTCTTGGCATTGCGTCTTCGCAATGACTTGAATATCGGTTCTGATGCCATTGTTTCCGCTATTGATTTATTGGAATCTGTTGGTGTGAAGATAATAGAGATTGATCATGACAGCTCTTTCTCGGGCACTTGCAATGAGGCTGGTGGATTGCCTGTTATTGTGGTCAACAAGAATATGTGTTCTGAGCGCAAGCGTCTTACCATTTTCCACGAGTTGGGTCATCTTCTGATGCATTGTGCTGACAGCATTGACAAGGAAAAGATGTGTAACGTGTTTGCAAACGAGGTGTTGATCCCATCTGATAAGTTCAAGAATCTGATTGGTGAGTCCCGTCAAGATATTTCCTTGGTCGAGCTGCAGGCTATACAGCGTGAATACGGTATTTCCGTTGATGCTCTTATGGTAAAGGCTGCTCAACTGAATATCATTACAGACAGACGCTTCACTTCTTACCATAAAAAGAAGAATGCTTTGCCTACTTTCAAGAAGGCGGTAGAACAAGGCCTCTATCCAATGGAGCATACTTTCCGCTTTGATCGTCTGGTCTATCGTGCGCTTGCAAGCGAGGTTATCTCATATTCCAAAGCTGCTGCACTATTGGATAAGTCTGTCAATGAAGTCCGGGACACTCTCAATCTGATGTAAGTATGGAGATAGTTGTTAATGACACAAATATCTTGATCGACCTCTATAACGCTGGTTTGCTACCGTATTGCAAGAAACTCAATCTTGACTTTCGTACATTGGATGTCGTTATCAACGAGATTGAAGATTCTGAACAGTATTCAGCAGTCCAAAGCATTATTGACGAGGGCACTCTGTCTGTCTATTCTCTTTCTGGTGAGCAGGTCGGAACTGTTTTCCAAAAGGTTGCTGAATACAATGGCGTTTGTAATTTGTCCGTGGAAGACATTTCCGTCATGGTTTATGCCATAGACAACAATTGTCGTTTGCTGACCGGTGACAAGACGTTGAAGGATAAGGCTACGCTTGAAAACATAAAAGTCTCTGGTATTTTATTCCTTACCGATATGCTTACAAGGGAGTCTATAGTTGACGGTGAGGAAATGATTACGGCCTTGGATCATCTTCTGAGCTCAAATAACCGTCTTCCTAAGAAACTTATCAAAGAAAGAATTGAAACTCTAAAACGCCTGACCACTTTATAGTCAATTTTTATTACCTCATCTTCCTGACGCTGAAACTTGTAGTCAATGCGGAGCTTTTGTTGTGGGGAAACTGTATCCTCGCCATGAAAAACAGACAAGAAATCCGGCCGAAATGAACGGAATCCAATATGAAAATGAAATTTTGATGAGTCGGACGCAGAAATTGAAGGGATTGGCCGCTGCTTGCTCAGATTGAAAACATTAAACAAGATTATCCCATTATCATCATCCCAGCCAACTGTACGAAATAATCATTTGACCAAATGTCAAGTTCCTTTGGATTGCGCACGAAAGGCAATACATCTTCTTTCACTTGTTTTATATCAGCTGTTGAGAGACGCTCAATGAGTTTCTCTTTGAATAGCGTTGGTGTAATATCCTCATTGTTGAATTGCTTGCACCGTTCTGCTAAATGAGTAAAATCAAGTGGGACATTATGGCGTACATACCATTCAAAATCGTACCAATCACGACCTTTTACTCTGTTCTTCCACGCACGATATACTAATGCGTGCATCTTGCCTGCAAACAAGTCGGGAAGTGTAAGACAACGGGTCATAAATGAATATGGCTGAAGCAATAGCTTCTGTTCCGTCTTGAAGTTCAACGGTGGGCAAGTATCTACTTCGATCTTTATCTTTATAGACTTCTCTCTTTGGAAAGTCACATCATATACATCTGTATTGTCTTTAAGAAATGCAGATTCGACCTTTCCGAAATTTCTCTTGTCTTTTTTCTTTATTTCAACCTCACGGCCTACCATTGTAAAAGCATCAATGATTGCAGGAAAAAATTTCGTGAAATCGAACTTGTCATCTTGTGTAAGCAATGAAAAATCCATATCCTCACTGAAACGCTGCAAGCCATGAAAGATTCTCAAGCAAGTTCCGCCATAGAAAGCTGCCGACTCAAAAAAGCCACCGGCATACAGGCCAGCAAGTATCACTTGTTGGTTTACTTCAAATATGGCGTTTCTTTTCTGTTGCTCTGTTGTTAAATCATAACGGGAGAGCATATTGTCGAATATTTCATTTTTCATCGTCTTAAGAATTTTAAAAGTGTCGAAATTGAATCAGCCTTTTTGCCAACCTTTATGTAGTCTTCGAATATGGTTTCATCCATCTTGCAGAACTCATCCATATCCATACGAATATCCTGTTCAAGATATGTTTCCACATCTTTCATATAGCGAAGATAGACCTGTGGGGAGTTGGCAATCAAATCACACAAAGCCTTTTCCGGTGATGCAATAAGAAAAGCATAATTATCCTTATACATGCTCCTTACTCCTATCGGAAATGCCACTTTTGAGATATGCTTGTAGTCATAACAGCCGATCGGAGTTTGAAAACTGCGGGAGTGCTTTACCGTCATTGATTGATGAACATATACAGCTTCGGGGATAAGTCCATAATATCGTAGTGCAGTGGACATTGAAATATACGAAGGTGTATAGAGATGATTGGCAATCAACTCACTTGATAGAGTCTTTCCTGAATGTTTGGGATTAGCCACATAAAGTCCCCGCTTCAGTCTGATGATAAATCCTTGCTTCTCAAGCCAAGTTACTTTCTTGTTGGCAGACTTCAGTTCCGGATATGACGATTCAATGATTGAAGTTGTTACTGGAATGGTTCCTATTTCACTTAATTCTATCTTCATGCTGCAAATATAGCAATAATTTGAACAATAAAGGAAATATTACTTCTTTTTCTGTTCAGAATATTACTACTAAAGCTATCTTAGCGACCGCTGTCACATAAGTCAGTGGCAGCCTTTCTTGAGAGCGGCTGGCGGATCGTGGGTTTCTGCCCTCGTCGTTGGAACCACGTGTGCAGATCTGGCCCTTTTGCCCCCGGCAGGTGCGCTCGAGCCGGAAATAATCAGCCAATGTGCAAACATTTACAAGGGGAGATACAGATAAATTACGTTATATTCGAAATAAAAGTGTAGATTTGTCAAATGTAGATCCGCGTGCAAACGCTATATATTCAATAATTGGCCATGGGGAATTTTATAGATAAAGGCAATGACGGCTTCGCTTCTGTCCGCAACACTAATTTTGTGGATAAAAGTATGCTGATAGAGGAGGTTAATTCCGTAATGTTAACCGAGAATCGGTATATGTGCGTAACTCGTGCCCGCCGTTTCGGGAAGTCTGTTGCCGTGAAAATGCTCAATGCTTATTATGACAGGTCCTGTGAATCAAGGTCATTATTTGAAGGGCTGGAGATAAGTAAACAGGCTGATTTTGAGAAAAACCTCAATCGCTTCCCTGTGCTATATCTGGACATGACTGATTTCGTAACCAAGTATGGGGATGATGAGCATCTCATTGACAGAATAAAGCACGATATCTGCGAAGAGCTATTGAGCATGTACAATAACGTCGCCATGAATACCAACGATGATTTGATGGATCTCTTGATAAACATCGTCAATCAGACTGGCGAAAAATTCGTTTGTCTTATAGATGAGTGGGATGCGCTTTGTCGTGAAGGTTATGAGGCATTGATGGATGAATATGTTGATTTCCTGCGTCGGTTGTTCAAGGGAAGCAAAACTGAATATGTGTTCGCGTGTGTATATATGACCGGTATTCTTCCAATCAAACGGTACAATACACAATCTGCTTTGAATAACTTCGAGGAATACACGATGCTAAGTCCGGCTCAACTTGCTCCATATTTCGGTTTTACAGAAAAAGAGGTTGCCGGTCTATGTCATGACGCCGGTATGGATGCAAGACAAATGAAGCTTTGGTATGACGGATATGAATTAGGTTCCGAAAAGGCAATTTATAATCCTTTTGCAGTCATGCGGGCTCTGAAAAGAAAGTCCTTCGCCAGTTATTGGGCAAGCACAAATACATTTGAAAGCCTGATTCAATATATTACAATGAACTTCGACGGGCTGAAAGATGATGTCGTATCCCTTCTCAATGATATTCCGGTCAAGGTGAACTCCCTTCGATTCAGCAACGACATGCACAAGATTGACTGCAAGGATGACGTTCTTACGCTCTTGTGCCACTTGGGATATCTTTCCTACAATACTGAAACAAAGTGCGCCAACATTCCAAATTATGAAGTTCGTCAGGAGTTCGAAACTGCCATCGCTGACTCCGGCTGGTCTGAAGTCAATGATGCCTTAAAGCAATCGGATTATCTATTGTCATGTGTTCTGAATGGCGATGCGGACATCGTAGCATCATGCGTCGATAAAGTTCACGAACAAAATACCAGTTTGCTCCAATACAATGATGAGAATTCATTGGCTTGTGTGCTTTCATTGGCTTTCTATACAGCAAGATCCCGTTACAGTATAGTTCGTGAACTGCCGACCGGCAGAGGGTTCGCCGATATCGTATTGGTGCCACATAAGAATATTGATTTACCTGCAGTCGTCCTTGAACTGAAATTCAATCAAGACGCAGATACGGCTATCCGCCAAATTCAGCAGAAAAACTACGGCGATGCGCTCAAGTCATATTTCGGCGACATAGTTTTAGTCGGAATCAACTATGACCGAAGCACCAAAAAGCATAGCTGTGTCATCGAGAATATAAAAAGGCAGTAATCAACTCTCCGGCAGGTCGTTCAGGAAGATGGTGCGCCAGGCGTCGGACGGCATTCGCCAGTCACCTCTTGGGGAGAGGGAGACGGAGCCGACTTTCGAGCAGTCAGGGAGGCAGGAGCGCTTGAACTGCTGGGCGAAGAAACGCCTGATGAGCGTGTTCAACCACTTGAGGATGGTGGCGTCGTCATATACGCCCTCGAAAGCCTTGCGTGCCAGGAAGTAAACCTTCGATGGTCTCGCGCCGAAACGGAAAATGTGGTAGAGGAAGAAGTCGTGCAGCTCGTATGGGCCCACAAGGTCTTCCGTTTTCTGGGTGATGTTTCCCTCGCTGTCCGCCGGCTTCAGTTCCGGACTTACCGGCGTGTCAATGATATCCATAAGTATCTCTCGCACAGAGCGTTTGTGGTCCGCCACGTCTCCACGAGAAGTTTCTGGCGATGTCTCACGAGTCGCCACTGCAGCAACGTCATCAA
>ERZ780111.111-NODE-111-length-25959-cov-4.1018_pt1 | contig 25959 bp, 28 predicted proteins | sample MGYA00433084_ERZ780111 | MGnify/ENA primary metagenome ERZ780111 (study PRJEB29588, sample SAMEA2144299) | human gut metagenome | biome: human gut; feature: human-associated habitat; material: faeces | place: Denmark | collected 2008/2010 ... | reverse complement strand
CCCCTCCCCCCACAACCACACCAGCCGCTCCTTTGTAGAGTCGATTCTTTGCAACATATGCCAATCTGTTCCATACCACGACATTGACCCATGTCGTGTATTTACCTTTGTCACCATTTGCATCATAATCGCAATCCTTTACCGCTACACGTAGACGTGACACTGTCGTAGTTTTGTCTACATAGTGAAAATCTGGGTCTTTGCCCAATCTTCCCACAAGATTTACCTTATTAACTCCCATGTCTGTTTTACTTGCTTTGTTCTTGAATGTTTCTTTTGGCTGTACTTAGTTTTTCAATGTCGTCAGCCACAATCTGGGTAACATTGTGCGTTACGCCTTCCTTGTCCTCATAGGAGTTTGATGACAAATGTCCTTTCACGTATACCTTGTCACCTGTATGATAATACTGTTGGGCTACTGATGCGAGATTGTTCCACAGTATGACTTCAAGCCATTCTGTTTCTTCTACATTGTCTTTTTTATGGTTGACTCCGAGTGATATACGGGCAACTATTGTTTCTTTTGTTGTTCGAACGACAGGCTCTGCACCAAGCCGTCCGATAATCGTCAAGTTGTTCATGTCTCAAATTTTTGATTGCTGTCCTTCTTTGCTTGTTCCATTATCTTATCGCGATTCGGGATGCGAGCTGTTCTACCTAAACATACTACTCCTACAACACGAACGCCATAAGCTTGCAGTTCTGCTATATGCGTCCGTATTGAATCACCTGTAGTACAGACATCGTCTATCAGTACACAATTGCGTTTTCCCACCACATTGGCGTCCACCACTATGTTGGAGGTTACTGATATTTTCGACCTATCCATACTTTTATGCTTACTCTTTCTATGCGCTATATATGTCATGCTGTACATTTCTGGTGTCAGCTCACGGTAGCGACCGAGTTGCTTCGCCAGAGAGCAGAAACGCAAATAATAGTTCCGCTCATTACTGCATGGCATAAACAGGATTGTCAGGTTCCCACTCAATCCGAGCTTGGCTATGGCTGTCAGATAATATTCCGAAGCGTCTCTTTTACCTTCCTTGAACTCATTGACAAGCCAAGACAAATCCCTTTGGTCTTCTGTCCCAAAATTCCTAATTCTCATAGGCAGATAATAGTCATAGAATACGAATGGAATTGTTTCACCAAGCCCATTTTCAAACGCATTGGGTGTCAGTGGCTGCTCGTCCATGAGGGTGTCAGTCGCTGCTCGTCCATGATCTTACGCATGGCGGCACAAGCATAGAACATCATTGCTTTTTGTTCTCCTGCGAGCAGGGCATTACGATAGCCCCACTCGCATTCCTCAATACTGGCACCACGTTGTCCGATTATCATATAGGCATGTGTGGATTTTGTTTTCCAACGCTTGCCCCACCAGTAAGCTATCCTTACAGACAGATAGCTGACAATGATGACAATCGCGATAATATACTCTTCATCCATCAAGCGTTAATCTGTTATGGTTACATCCTCGTCCTTACCGTCTGCCCATGGTTCAATATCCACTTTGGACACTTCTACCTTGTGGTTGCTGATGGTCAGGGTGTAGATGTATTTCTTACCTTTCTCAAATATCACGCCTTCTGTTGATTGTGCTGTCGGGTATTTTATACCGTCAATGGTGAGATTGAATGACAATTTAGAGGCAGAACCACCGAACTTGCTGAATACAAACCACTGATCTTCCAGCATTCCTTCTCCTGAGACTGTTCCCGTAAAACTCAGAGTTCCTGATCCTTCTGTTGACTGAAACTTTTCTGTTTTCACATCGAAACTGCCATTCAGCATCAAATCACCCCGGCGCCAGTGTAGTCGCCTCTCTTCACTTTTACAACGAGTTTGGAACGGATGTGCTTCATTGTCAACTGCACGGTTGGGTTTGTGTTTGATGCATTTGACACGACATCATACAGATAATCGGTATCGTCATCAACAGACAGAGTCACCTTCTTGTCTTGCATTTTATCGTTATACGGATAAACGGCATACACACGTGCCTTGCTGCTTGTCAAGGCTACATTGTTCAGGAATGTCCATCCGTTTGTACCCTTTGTTACCTTGATGTTTGAGTAGACTGTACCATTGTAGGTGTCATTAACGATGTCATCCACCCACACGCCCAAAGCATCACCGTCTACGAAGGATTCTTTTTCCGTAGCTGTCCGAGTAAGACGATACCCCTCTTTGTTCACTTCACTGATACTCAACTGGCATTGCTCCTTGTCTGCGTTGCATCCACATAGATACACGTCACTCTCTGAACACGATGTCATTGCAGCAAACATAGCTCCTGCAACGAGGAATGTACTTGTTTTATTCATTTCGAATGTTTTGATATGTGATAAATTGCGATTGTTTAGCGGCTTTCTTGAAACCACTGCAAAGGTACAGCTGTGAGTTGAAGTGGCTTCATGCTCACACTGACATGTCAGTACTTTTCGTATATTGCTACTCATAGACTCTTGACTGTTTTTATTATTGTCTTCACACGTTCATCCATCAAAACATTGTTTATAGCATGGTTTGCTGTGGTCAAATCACTTCTGTTGACATATCCCTCTTTTTTATATGCTCTAAGTAGCTTGTGCTTGTATATGGGAGCTTGCCAATACTTTCCGATGTGTCCGTAATTGGACAAGGCTTGCATTACTGCACACAACAATCGAAGGTTATGCACTTTCAATTCTGTCTGCTCGCATTTGAAGAATGCCCTCAACACTTCTTTGGTCAGTGCTACTGGATGTGCAAATATCATCATATCATCAAGCATTTTTACCAATATCTCTAATTGCCCATCGTTGAGTGATGACTTGAATGTTGATGTTTTCTTCTCACTTGTACAACAATGCCCAAATGGTGGCGGTTCCTCACACTGAATACCGACAAGGTTCATTTGCCGATAGCCTTTTATCACACAATCCTGCATGAATACATACAGGTCTTGATTCCTTACTCTCAGTGCTTCCAATAATAGCAATATGTCTGTCTTCTTCCAATTCTCAATTGTTCGCTTATGTCCATCATTCTCGATGGCTACAAATGTTGCTTTTCTGTCCATTTTTTAATCATTAAACTGTTTGTCTATATATAGCCTAATGATTGCACGCAACATTATTGGAGTGGTTGTCTCCTTTGTTTACTTACACTTGTCAGCCCATCATTTTTCTATGCAAAGTTACTGCATTGAGTGAACGTCAAGCATCGCCTTTGGGCTAAGCACTTCGGAATGGAACGGCAGCCTTCCCAAATCAAAGATATTGGGTATTCCGTTCTATTCCTTGTCATTTGCTTGCCTTATCACTCTTGTCATGCAGTTTAGAAATGCACGAAAAATCAAGTTCCCGACAAGCGAAGCTGATAAGGCTTCAATCAAAGGGAAGAAAATAAAATTCAATTCAAACGGATATGAAAGTAAAAAGACTGACAAAAGAACAAGGCAAGCGGTTTGACATCTGCCGTTTCCCTAATTTCCACAAGACAGGCAGTGTGAAATGCATGAAAAGCCTTTATTATGGCAAGGACGCATTGTTGGTATGTTGTGGTGATTATATCTACAACGTGACAAGCGAACCGAATATTTATGAACAAGCAAAATAGTATTGATATGACGAACAAACTGATTACGCCTCAGTTTATGGAGGCAATAAAAAACTTTCCTCTTTACTCTCAAGAGGAAAAAGGCAAAGACGCTATTTGTGTGGCTGTATTTACTATAGGACACATCAGATGGTTTGTTCTTGAAGGACAGACTGAAGGAAATGACTTTATGTTATTCACTATTGTATGCGGATTGTACGAAACGGAATACGGCTATGTATCAGCAAACGAATTGGAGAAAATAGAGATTGATGGCACCAAGTATGGGATTAATGACAAGTTCCATGTATGTCAGCTAAAAGGTTTTACACCAACCAAACTGAAGAACATACAAGACAATGAATTGCGTAGCTTTCTTCATCGCCTTTACTCAAAGCCCCAAAAGAACTAATTTGTAACATCTGCCATAGGCTGCTCAAACCAGTCTACGGCACAAAAACTATCACAATATGGAAAAGATACAAGACATGGTTATCAGTGTAGCCGAAAAAGAAGGTTGGGCTGTCACTATCGAGGAGCAGAATGAATTACGCATCACTTTCAATTTTGCAAAGTTCACGCCCCAAGGACTGGATTTCTCTTTCTCAGCCAACACTTTTGACAATGACCGCGATGTGCTTTTGGAGAATATCTTTGACTATTACCAAGACTACGACCCGGATTACGAAGCCTACCTGTGGATTGGCGAAGACGGACACGGACATAACGGTGCGCCATACCACATAGCCGACATCGTAGCGGACATGAACGCTGCTGAGGATATGGTCTATCAGTTGCACACGGCACTCAGTAACGCTTTCAACGCTTAGACCAAACAAAAGCCAGCCGTAAGGAGAGGACAATAACTTCTCCCTACGGCTGACTTCTCTTATCTGCGGAACGTAGCCTTTGCTACATTTTCTTCTTCCGCGTTTTCCTCTTGTAACTGATAGTCTGGCAACTCACAAAGCGTGTTATACACGTCCTCGATATTGTCTGCAAGTGACAAGCTGTGGTCATAGCTGAGAATATGCTGCACTGCCAACCCGGCATTGGTAACAGTTCCGAGTTCAAAACTGTCGTGCTCACGGTCGTATTGCAGATGCAGTACATCGCCATTTGGCATTTCAAAGACTGGAGCTTTGCGCTTTGACAAATCAGAAAAGTCTTCTGCAATCATCGACTTTGCCACCTCTTCTACATCCTTTGATGCCTCAGAAGGCAATCCGTATCGAGTAATACTGTCACGAACATCTTCCTCTGTCACCTTGCGCATCACCTCATAGGTGCCGCCAACACTACCATTATATACCACAGCGTAATGAGCATCGTCTGCCAATACATCGTCACCACGGTTCTGCACGGCACTCTTATATGTGTGTTCCAAATCAATGGCATCGCCTTGGTCATATTCCTTTGCCTCTTGCAGCAGACGGTCATAGTCACCTATGTCTTTCAAACTATCCAATACACTTGTGTCATCGGTACTCTGCAGATAGGCAACGGAAGCGTAATATGGTGCAACAGTCTTATTATCTACAACTTTCTGGTCTGCTTCTTTTACAACATCCTCCGTTTGTGCTTCTTCCAGTTCGAGCGACATCTTATCAATATGTTGATTGATGATTGATGTCGCTTTCTTCACATCAAGCAGCGTGGTCTTGATGAATTGTGGTGACTCCTTCAGACTCTGCAACCATGATTTCAAATAAGCCGCACTGTCTTCTTTGATATGTTTTGCCATTCCATATCTTTGGGCGACAAGCGCACTGCCTAATTCAGCCACCAATTCCTCGCGTGCATACTCAGATGAACCGAATGTTGTAGGTTTGAAACGGTCGAGTACTGTCTCATGTCCAGTCGAGTGTGCCATCTCATGAAACAAGGTTCCATAGAACGATTCTCCATCCACAAACTGTTGCTTCTCTGGCACTACAATCATATTCTTACTGATTGAGAAATATGCATTGTCTCCATATTGTGGTTTGATGGGACAGATCCAGCGGTTGTCCTTAATCATTGCATCGATAGGAGCAAATGAGAATTGTTCGCCTTGTTCCTGCACCGGTTTTACATACTCTGTTTCCAACTTTGCCCACATCTCGGGACGAGCTTCCTGCAAGTTGGTTTGCTGTACATTGAAAACTCTATAGACTTGTAGTTTCGGATATACATTGTACTGCTTCCGCATTTCTTCCGACAGTTGACGGTAGTCATCATATTTGATGCGTTCCCTGGTGTCCTTATCAATGCAGGTAAATGTAGTTATGAAAACAGGAAACGACCTCTCACCCTTCAACACAGATACACGTGGCAATGCCTCTCCGTTGGCATCCTTTTTCTCCGTATTGTTCAACCGCTGCACACAGTCGAATGTACAGAAACGGGGTATCTTCCAACCTTGTTTCTCACACTGAAGGAGCAGTACAAAGGCGTTCATACCGTTATAATCCCTGCCATTAAGGTTCTTCGGCCATTGCAGTGCACCATCTGTAAACCAAGGTTTTTTCCAGTCTTTGTCAATGCTTTGGATTTTTTCTATCATCATCTCAGCAAATAGGTCCAAAGCTTTTTCCTCACTGCTCGGACCATCACTGGTTGGTTTGTTGTATCTTGCCATAAGCGTCAAGCATTAGGGTTATACGGCTGTGGTACGTATTCCGCCAATTCGTCCACTTTACATGAGAATGTGAGTCGGTCGTTATAGAGTGACAACTCCAGTTCGCCCTTAGCCATTATTCGGCATCCTGGTACTAACCACGCCTCACGCTCCTTGTTGAAACGGACAAGTCGTACCCAGATATATTCAAAACCGTTTTCTGTTTTAGTAGCTGAATAAGCTGAAAACATTTGGTACGGCTCACCCTTCTTGCTCTTTTTCTCGTCGATGGTTTTACCTATCTTTCCACGGAACTCCAACTGTCCTACAATGCTGTCTGCCTTTACAGTTGTATCGGTATTGACAGCTGTTGCATTCATGTTGTAATACATGTTCTCACCATGTTTCCTGGGGATAAGCACCCCGACTGCTTCTATGCACTGTCCCGTCACAATATTGCCTACTTCCGTCATTGTTCCATCCTTCAACACGCTAACTTCAATTGTTTTCTTGATTCCGTTCTTGGCAGGGATGACCACTGCAACACTAAATGTTACAAATGGCTTCCCTTCTTTATTCGTGCGACATGTGGCAGCTTTGCTCACCACACCGCAAATAGTTACATTACATTTCATCATAGTCTTATACTTTTTAAAAAGTTATCTCAATCATCACACTTCATTTATCTGTGCATGCTTTCGTTGCGTCCCTGCTGTTCCTGCATTCCTTGCTCATAATTTTGCGAAGCCTGCTGACTGATGACAATGCTGTTTACCATTCCTGCTACTCGCAACCGTTTGGTATCTTCGTTCAATCCTTGGTCGTTCAAGGTGGCGGACAGTCTGCTCAATTCTGCTGATGTCAGTTCACGGCTTACTTTGACATTGCCATTGTCTGCCGTCAGTATCGCACGACCATTGTCACCAATACTCAGACTGCACGTTTTCATGCCTGATACCAGTGAAGTCAAATCTACAGACCGTTCACTGACTGATTGACTGATAGACTGATTGACTGATAGCTGCCTTCTGTTCCTCGGCTTCTTTGTTATCTATTTTCACAGCCAATATCATCAACGATGAGAAAGCTGTCATTGCCATTTCCAAGATAGGGTCACTGCCAACTGGTAATCCTACACCGCTATCTTCAGACGACAGCAACTTCTTCATCCATGCATCGGGTGACATACTTTCTGTATTGCTTGGCACATCGGTTTTGTATTTTGCCAACAGGTCATTGCCATTATACAAGGCTTGCTGTTTGATGTTACCTTTTTGTGCGATTTCTGCCAGATAACAGGACGGATCCACGTCCCGACTTGTCCCGTCTGCTGCAATCGTTTTTACTCCAAAATGCAGATGCTCTCCAGTGGTTCTTGTTCCAGTATTGCCAGTCACACCTATCTTTTGTCCAGCTGACACGGCATCGCCCACTTTTACATTTACCTCCGACAAATGCATATAGGTGGTCTGCACCTTGCTGCCGTCCTCACGATTGTATTCCACCGTGATACTTTTTCCTCCTGCTGTATTCACATTCTGGTTGACGGCTACCACCTTACCGCCATTCTCGGTTGCTAATACAGCATCATGCTTACAACGGATGTCTATGCCTTTATGCATCTGCTGCTTGCTCTTGTCCATCGGATCTTGACGCATACCGAACGGAGAAGTGATGAATAGATAGGTTTCACGGAGCAAAGGGAATGAATACTTGCCATTTGGTCGTTTGTCTTGTACTTGTTCTTCGCTTGCTGCTTGTCTTGGATTGTTCTCCACTCCGAATGACTTCCCTTGCGCCTTCATCTCGCTCATCACTTGCTGGTCATACTTCTGTAGCCCATTCCGCTCGATGATGTCCTGCAAATGTGCCGCATACCCCATACCTGATGCGTACCCGGCTTTGGCTATCCCTTTAGTCCAACCCTTATAGTCATCTGGTGACAGCTGAAAGCACTTGGCATAACGCTGATTATTAGCGAGGAACTTGGAATGATGCTCGTAGCTGTCTGCCACAGAACTGTACTTACAAAACTTTTCATTGGGCTTATCATCCGTATATACCAGATATTCACCTCCGTTCTTCAACCACGAGGCTGTTGCTTTGATGCCAAAGTGATTATTCCCTAATCGTGATAGTTCACTCTCTCCATTACTGCTTTCCAATATGCCTTGCGCTAAGGTAACGGAGGCAGGAATGCCATAACGCTTCATCTGTTCCATAGCCGCCTCTGCATATTGGTCGGCGTATGATTGGTTCTTGCTCATTGTTCTTACTACTTTTTGTTATCCTTTTACTGTACTTAATCTCATTGGTATACCTACCGCTTCATTCCTCTCGATGGTTCTACCAACTCTTTCACTTCCTCCTGCTTGTGCCGTTTGGGCTCTTCCAACATATCGCAGATGGCTACTCGTTGTCCTTCTTGTATCAGTTTGGGCAGGTAGGTGTCAAGGGCATGGTATGGAAAGCCTGCCATTTCTTTGATATTGCCGCTTGCTCGTTTGGTCAGCGTGATTCCTAATATCTCAGACCCTTTGCGTGCATCTTGATTGTACATCTCATAGAAATCACCAATGCGGAACAACAATAATGCATCCGGGTGCTTGGCTTTCAAGTCATCCCATTGCTTTTTTATGCCAGATGATTTTTGCTCTTTCTTGCGTTGCGCATCTTGTGCTTTCTTTTCCTCAGCAGCTTTTTCCTCCTTGGCTTTCTCCTCGGATTTGTCTTGTTTGTCTTCTTCCTCGTGATATTCCCGGTGTTCCTCTTCGTGCTTCTCTGTGGTTCCTTGCTGTTCCTGCTTCACCTCGGTCTCCACTTCCTGTTTCTCCGATGATGTCTGTTCTTGTTTTTCTCCTGCTTTCAGCACGTCAGCAAATAGGGTCGCTGCCAAATGGGTTTTATAGCTGTTTCTGTCTTCTGCTACCCATAACCGCTGCCATTGCTGTGGGGTAATGCATCTGGGCTTCATCTTCTCTCCGTCGATGGTTGCTGAACAAAGAATACCATTTTCTTTGGTTTTGAATACGCATACACGTTCTATGCGATTCATATCAATGTCCTGGTCATTGCTCCCGAACAGGTCCACTTTCAAGTCAGGTTGTACGGCTGCACGGTGGTGATACTTGTTTGCCAACTCCATCTTTACTGCTTCAAAATTGTCCATCGACTGCTTCAGTGTACTAAAGAACTGGTTGATGTCTGCCTTGTCTGGATATATGCTATATCCGTTCTGTCCCTCGGGTTTGATATACAATGCCCAACGGTTTTTATCGTCTTGTATCATCTGTACTTGACTGAACCCAACATCCTTGGCTCGCTCTACAGCAGGACTGGCATCTAATGTGGATAGATGTTCTAACGACCAATTTTTCAGTCGGGCGATGTCCACTTGCTTGTTCGCAAAGTAACTGTCATCGGGGCGATACCCCAATGCTCCGTCAGGATTGTAGAAGCGTACGGTTTCGATGCCTTCGCGTTCCAATGCTTTCTGGATGCGTTGCTTGCTCATGCCCTGTATCTCATTGTTTACTTCTAATGAGGCTCCTGACGGCATAACCACGTCGGCTGTCTTTTTCTCCTTGTCGATGACCAATACGATGGTCTTGTTGTCTTTGTCGGGATGCTGTTTGATTTCATCCGCTATGAGATAGTGTTTAGGCAACTGGTCCATCAGTTCTTTGGTCTCTCGCTGATTTCGCATGGTGGAGTATTCTATCTTTTCTCCTTGCTCTGCCTTGCGCATCACTAAAAGGGCATTGTTTACATCACTCTCTACAGCATCTATCAGGCAGGGATTCTCTTTCAACTCACGAACCCAGTAATCTGTCAGATGCAAGCCTTCTTCTGACAATCGCGCTGGCAGTCCCAACTCCAACATTTTCACTCCTGAAGCTAATTCTGCCACCAATCGTTCTCTTTTTATGGCATCCTCCGATGGAGCTGTACCATTTTTCATCACCATGCCTTCACGTGCCAACCGCTGCTGATGTCCTGTGGCAGAGACAATCTGGCGCAATGTTCACGCATTTTCAATAGGAAGTCATTGAAGCGAACATGCACGGCTCGATCATCTCCTTCTCCCTGACCTCGCTCCTCAGCTGTACCATAATCTGCCAATAGTTTTTTGTATTCTTTCTCATTGGCAAATGGCATTGTGGTCTGGTCAATGCAAAACAGTGTGCGTATCTCTCGATTGTGCACACCTTTATATTGCTTCTGCTGTTCTGCATCCAATGCCTGATAGTCGTTTCGACTGATAATATCCTTTGGATTGTTACGATTGACGTATTGGTTCCAATTATAGAATAGGAACGGTACTCCTCGTTCATGCTCCCTTACCGCCACTCCTTGTCTTTTTGCCTCACTGAAAGGCATAAAAAGGTTGGTCTTGCTACCTGACTTGTCCGAATGCAATGACATGATCAATGCATTGAACGGACTTACTGTCAATCCCTTTGGATAGAAACTTGGATAGGTCTTACCCGATGCGTTCAACCAATATCCGTTTGCTGAAGGCGCACTGCCCAACGCCGTAGAGAGTAATTCCACTTGTCTCTCTGCAGCCGTTTTTTCTGCCTGACTCTTGTCTTTCATATTGTGCTTTTATTATATTCTTATTGTATTCCTCTTGATCTGCTGACTGTCTCACGCTCCTCACGACCATTCTCATACTGCTGCATAGCCACAGATTGCATCTGCTCATTTTTTGCAAGTATTGCATTGGCAAGGGTATTCAACGGCAATGCCCCTGCCTGATATGCATCCACCACAGTTTGTGGCAATTGAATGGTACAGGGCACTCGGTCGATATGTACTATCAAGCAACTGCCTTTTAGCACTGGATTGCTTAAACGTGGATTCAATGGCTCGTCTGCATATTGCCTGTATGCGACTTGTCGATTGCTTGCTGCATATCTATCTGGCACTAACCCTTCATTGGCTTTCCTCTCCAATGCTTCATGCCCGGCTTTATTTATCAGATTGGCTCCTCCCATACCTATCAATATCATTTTCAGTATCGGATTCTTCACGAACATTCCTGCCACAATACTTGCCAATGGTATCATGCTGTTGTCCATGTTCAAGGACTTTGTCTTGCCAGTAAGCAATCCTACTAACATATCTGGCAACATGGCGAGCACATAGCCAAGGTTATGGGTGATGTCGCCGAAACCGTCTAACCCGAAATTTGCCAACAGGCCTTCCCATCCGTTTTCATTGGTTTGCTGCAACTGATTGGCTTGATCCTCATCTGATGATGCGTCAACAGATTGTGCTTCTCCAGAACTGTCAGTTCCCTGTTCTCTTTCCGTACTTTTGCGCTCTGCCTCTTTTTGTTTTGCCGCTTCTTGCTGAGCTTTTTCCTTCAGATAGTCATCTTCCTTTCCTGGTGCTACAATCAACGGAACGTCCTTGTATTTTGGATCCTTACGTATGTCTTTGGGCTTCAGAAAGTCCGTATTGGGTGTAAACACAGGAAAAGGGGATTTGTTATTGCTATTTGTTGTCCATGTCACAGGCTTGTATTTTTTTGTTGGTAACTTGATTTTATGTGATAACTGTCCGTTAAGCGTTTGCAGGAAACCTCCAGATTCTTCAAGTTCATTAGCATGTTTGCGAAAGCCGTTGAAGACATTGCTGTTACTGCCAAAGATTCCTTTGCTGATGCTTAGCTCCATTACCTGCTCCTTGCGTTGCTCCGTACGGCCAATGGTTCTGTCTAAGGCATATCCTAATGCTACATCGCAGCCAACGAACTTGGCGAAGGTTGTCCAACCATTAAAAGCTCCCATCGATACGGCATCTACTGCAGAACCTGCCACTCGTCCCGTAACTTTCTCTGTGTTACTTGGCTTATAGGCTTTCTCGCTTCTTGCCTCAATCTCTTTGGTTAATGGGGACTTCATCAATTCCTCAGTAAATCCCCAGATACTTTGCTTGGCTGCCTTTCGCATGATGTATTCCATCGATGATTTGGGGATGTCATCCACAACCAATTTGTTGATCATCAGGTCTTCCATTCGCTGACCGATATAGGCATATGCCAAATCGCATCCTATTTGTTTGGATAGTGCATCGTATTTTGTACGTCCGATTTGTTCCACCACGGCTTTACGCCATTCTGCTGACAACAATGCGAAGTCACGCTGCATCGCTTTGTCGTTTTGCATTTTCTCATTGCACATCCTGAGATAGTCCTCGGTGGTCTTGCTGTTCCACTCGCCAGCTGTGCGCACTGCTTGCCAACCCATGTCTATCAACATAGGATTAGATGATGCCATGATACCTGCCGGACTACGCTGATAGTCTGCCAGTTCCTTGACTTGCTTGTCGTTCAATGTCTTTCTGACTTGTTTCATTACAGACAAGACACTGCCTTCAAAGTAATATTGTAGACTATATTCTATCTCCGCAAATCGTTTGCTGTTCTTTATGCTCATTGCTTTGTTACTTACAGGGTTTGGTTCAACAGTTGCTCTTTGGTCTGCTCTATCGCATGATGGTATACTTCCATCTGCTTTGGGAAATATTCAGTTAGCCACTCGTCTTTCTCTATGCGGTCAAGAATAAACAGAATGGCTTGCTGACGTTCTATCTCCACAGAACTCTCTCCGTTCTCATGATTGTTGAACCAGGCTTTGGTCCACCATCTTACTCCTGCGCGGTCGGGGTATACGCTGACTATTCTCGGTATGTCGAAGCTCTGAATGTCCACTTCCAAATTCATTAATGGATCGACGACTCCACTATTGCTCAGGAGGTCGCTGTGGACTTTTTTTTTAATGCTTCATTCAATGTGGATAAGAACACATTGTGGCGCAACGCCAAATAGTCAAGAAAATCCCCAATTAGGAGATTCTGTACCTTACATGCCAATGGTACACTTCTCTGACTGATACCCAACGGGTTGCTCATGCTTGGCATAACCTCAAAGAAGTAGCGTTTCATGGCTCCCAACGAGAAAATATTACGTAGCGATTGTTCCCGATGGGGCGACAATGCGTATTGTCCATGCCGTAGGTCATCCATATATAATGGCAGATAACGCAGCATCAATGACTCGATTTCTTCTCTGTCATTGTCATATTGTGTGGCGATGTTCATGTCAAAATCGTCAATGTCTATCGCCCCGATCCTTCCTTGATGTTTCAATGCTTTAATATTGCCATAAAGCATGGTCAGGAATTCCAACGGATTCAGCTCCTCTCCGTCGAATTTTACACTGATATGCAATCGGTCGCTGCTCAGGCTTACTGCTTGTCCTGCTACTACTGGGTCTCCGAAGTTGGCATACACATTGGCAAGGTGTCCGTAGATCACCTCGTATTTACCATATCGTATCGTTTGGTATATGCCGTGTATGCTGTCACTGCCTACTCCCGATACGGTGCCACTTGCCACTGCGGACAGAGGATAATGGTTGACCATAAAGTCCAGTCCGTGATGAAAGAACTTTTCTCCTGTAGATGGATGTGTCTGTTCTCCATATCCCAATGTCATTGCAACTTCTTTACCAGGCTGCTCCTCAAACGGCATACAATATCCGCTCTTGGACTGTAATATCATTTCTTCTGTATATTGCATACTTTTTCTGTTATCTTCTCATTCCTCTTACTTGTGTGTCTTCGGCAGTAGCCACTGCTGCACTACGCCTTTCTCCTGCGCTACCACTTCCCATCATCTGATTGAGGTTGGCATTATTGCCCACCAACATCATGCCGAGCATGGTTCCTGCTATTTTACCCAACCATCCGAAACGACCAAAGATGAGATAAGCTGCTGCCACCAGTCCCGCCAGACTCAATCCTGACACTTTGCCTTTGCCGAGGTTACTGAAGAAACTGCCGAACATATCCAGTCCGTTTCCATTGAAGATATTACGGAAGAACTTGCTCATGCCGCTCCACTTGCTGTTGATGTCGCCCATGGCATTGTTCATGCTGTCTACCGCTTCTCCTGCCTTGTCTTTCAATTCCTTTACATCGCTGGCTGTTCCTGCAATGGCGTTGGTTGCTTCTTCTCCGATAACGGCATCACTTACAATGCGTGTCACACTCTTGTCTGTGGTGAGCTTTTCCCAACCGACATATCCTACAGCTCCTCCTACAGTAGCTGTCTTTACCGCTTTGCCAGCGTGGTTCAGGGTTTGTGACGGATGAATCACAGAATTGCCTATAGACTTTGCAGAGGCTTTCGCTCCAGTCTTTGCGGCTCCCAATGCCTTGCCACCTACTGTTAATAGTTTACTCCAAAATGACATATTCTATCGTTTTTTTGTTATTTCATTATTTATTTGGCCTCATATCTGCCTTATCCGACCTACTATTAATAGCCTTACAATTCCCTACAAAACTTACTATGCCTACCTTCATTCTCAACTTAGGAAGGCTTAAAGAGGCTTATCTCAGCTTATTGCTAAGGCATTACGTTTCGTCCGGCTTGTTTCCATCTTCTTTTTGCAGCATTCACGATTTCTTGTTTGTTGGCTTTTTGTGGCTTTGATCCTTCGTCTATCTCCAACCATATATCACCCATACTTGTGTACTTCACAGCTTTTGTCAGTCGTTGCAGTTTCTTGTTCATCACTTTCAATTTCGGACGAATTCCAAACACGACTTCCATACGTTCTTTCTCTGTCATCTTATTCTTTGACAGACATACTGTTCGTATGTCATTTACGATTTCTACGCTGTTCAGTATCAACTCACGATAGATTTTATTGCGCTTGGTGGATAACGCTACGGCCAATCCATTACTCGGATGGGCATCCAGTTGTTTGATTAATCCACCCATGTTATTTGTGAGCTGCGTCACCTCGTGATAGAATCCGTATACCTGCGCTGCATAACATACAATCGAACGAAACGAGTCAAGGTAGTTGTTGAACTCTCGATGCAAGTCTGTAGTTGCCTTCACTTCTTCCTTTGTCCAGATATGACCAGTGGTCATCATCAACATCACTTGTTCTTGGTTCTTCAACTGTTTCTCTGCCTTGTTGGTGTACATCAGTATCATTCCCGTCAACGTCGGGTCTGACTGGGCATAGGTTTTGTCAATGCTCAGTAGCATCACTATCGCCACAGCTCCTATATATTTTACAACTCCCATTTATTCCATTGCTCTTTTGTACAACATTGTATTTGTTCAATCCTACTTATTCGTCCAATCCTGTTCATTGCATAAAATTTTTCATCAATGGCTTAGTCGGCATAAAGAGGCTTAGAAAGGCTCATTCACCTACAAACAGCCAATTACACGCTATGAATCAGTCTGCCTAAAAAGGCTCAATAAGGCTTATTCCAACAAAGGGTTCTTATTCTCCAGTCACTTGCGCTGCTCTTCGCCATCGTCCCATTGCTTGCCTTGCAACTTCTGCATTGTTTCTGTCTATCATTCCTGCCGTAGCATTATTCCATACGTCATTGAATGTATAGTAGCGTATGCTCAGATACAACCGATGGAGTTTCTTGCTGAAACAGCTGAGTTTGTCGTTCAAAGCCCAAAGGGTCTTGCTTCGGTCAGCTCCTGTTATCATGTTCTCGTTACCTCCTTTCGATACGGCATCGTTCAGCAAGGTAAAGACTGATACCAATTCTGTAGCTGTCTCAATATATAGGTTGTTCATTGACATACTCGCAACAATGCCTTGCGGATTATTGTTGATGGCTTTGCGCAACTTGCCCAAAGTGATGAAGATTCTCACTCCGTCATCATATAGATGGGTACAGGCTTTCAACGAAGAAGCGTAACCGCTGATGTCTTTCAAATAGCTGTTGTATTGTTTCTGCCATTTGTGCATTTGATTGAACTCGGCTGCAATGGTATTCTGTAATATGGCTGTTTTCTTCTGACCATTGATCTGACTGTCTATCTGCTTTTCCAACAGTTCATTACCCTCTGCCAGTGCCATCCATTCCAATGGATTTGATGCAGTTATCTGTGCCTTTCCATTCATGGCTGTTCCCAGAGCTATTCCCATCACCAATATCATTCTTCTCATTTTTACCTCCTCATTCCTCCTGATTTTCTTTCGTCTGGTACTCCCAATGGTTCGATTTCTCCTTCCAGTGATTTGATATGCTCCTCACTTGGTTTGTCCAACAACACATCATTCCAATCTTTGGCCCACATGGGGATTGGCATGACTCTAACGTTGTCTGGATTTATACCTTGCTCTTTCGCAATTTGTTTGAATAGCTCCACAAATTCACGTCCTGCCTTATCGTTATCAAAGCATAGATAATGTTGAGCTTGCGGTGTGGCTTCCAACATTCCTTTTATCTGTACTTTGGTTGGTGAACCGCCAGTAGATACGTATATGCCCTTACGGGATAGCTCGGGATTTTGCTTTATTGCCTCACGGTGTATCTGATAAAATGACATTGCATCATAGGCGCTCTCAAACCATCCGACACCACCGACACGATCCAAAGGTTCGTTCTTCAAGTTGGCTATCCACAGACCTTCACTTCCATTGCTGCCCTCGGCCTTGCCTTTATATGTGCTGCTTCCATCCATTCTTGGACGACCGCGTTCTTCCAGTCCGACAATGGTGTTGTCTCCCGGTTTGGTCAACGGAAAAGCCAAATTGGTATATTTCAGTCCGTCGTTCCTGTGTTTGGTCGCAAGAACAAAGTGCTTGTTAAAGGCATACTGTGTATACAGGTCTATACCTCTTGCCTTGAAGTAGAAATAGAATGGCTTTTGGGTGTTTCTATCTCCAGTGTCAAACTTCAACAAATCATAGTCTCTTAATGAGAATGGCTTACTTGCAGCTTTTGGTGCCAATATCGGGTTGTAGTGCTCTTGCACTGGATTGTTCAACAATTCCTGCTCGATATTCGTCAAATTTTTCTGGATGTTCCTTGATGAAGGAGATTACATTATACAGTTTCTGACGTGGTGGCTGAAAACAGCATTGACCGTTGGGTGTCACCAGAAATTTATCCCCATGCACACGCCTTCCGTCACTGTCTGTCCGCACATACGACGGATAGCGCAATCCATCTCGTTTATTCAGATGATAACCTGCATCCACGAGCACGTCTTGTATGCGCAATCGCTGCAAGAAGTCATTGTATGTCAAATCTCCGTTCATTAATATCCTCGTCGTATTTCTGTTATTTCCTGATTCATCTGTGCTTCAAAATTTCTCGCTGCCACCTCATTGGGCATGTCTACTCCTGGCTTGAAGTAGGGGCATGGGGGATGTCTTCCTTCCGTGCAATCTACATAGATTTCAGGATGTGGTTGATTGCTCATTCCATGCGCTACTTCTGATGTTACTACGGCTCCTGCCGCCAAAGCTGCAAAGATTTTGGTTCCCAATCCAGTGCTTACCTCAGGACGTGACTTCATGTCCACTTCCTTAAAGATGTTGGAAAAGAGCTTCATACGGTGATAGTCATCCACTGCCATAAACTTGTCATATTGTTTCTGGCTTATTTCATGACTGATGGATTCTCCGTTGATGATGGCTGTCATGCGGTATTTCACATCGCTCTTTTCTTGTTGCTTTGCTGATTGTCCCTGCTCTTTTGCTTGCTCGCTTGCTGCAACTGGTGCTTCTGTGTTCTGTATCTTTTCGACATATATTTCGTCCACTTGCACCTCACGTCCGTTCTTTATTTCTCGGTACCAACCTTTACTTTCGTCCAATAGGTTCAGGTCTTGTCCGTTTACCGATGCGTCACCATGAATCTGTGGCTCTCGCTCCACAGTCAGTTCTTCGTCTTGTCCGGCTTCAACGACTGGTTGCTGTCGTTGCTCCATTTCTTGCTGCACTTCTGGACGCAATACTATGTTGATGCGCTCTTTGCTGTTCAGTATATCCATGGTAACCTTGTCTGCAAAGTCATCTTTGATTACATTGTTCAGTATGTCCAGTCGTTTGTCTATTGGCATTTGCTTGATGGAGTTGTTGGTCAACGCTTTCAACTCGTCTTCTTTCAAGTCATACACCATGTCTACATTCGTGGCTTTTGACTGGATGGTAAGTGTTTTGCTCTGCTCATCAATGATGATACCATGCGATGAAAGACATTCCTGCCATTTCTCGTTGGAGAAATAGACCGGGGATGTTATCAACTCCTTGTAGGGTTTGGCTGGTTCATTACTTCTTGGTCTGCTTACCACTGGCGTTACCACTGCTTGCAGATTTTGCAGTACATCATGACTTACAACTGGCTGTTGCGCTTGTCCCTTATAATAGAACCCGTAACCGCCTGATTGCAGTTCGCCTGGATTCATTCTTCTGTCCCAACGCTCTGACACCATTGGGGCTTGCGGATAGAAAAGTTGACCGCCAACTCTTCGGAGATGCCAGCCATCTTGCATTCTCGGTGTCCATCCCAAAAAGTGAGGAGGGTGCATACAATACCCTCCTGTTCGTCCATACTCACCAATTCCTACACGATACCCATGTAGTCCCATTGCTACACGTCCATTGGCATTACGGGCATGTACAAAGTTTTTAGGCAGATAAAAGTCATTGCCTACAACACTCGTGAAGGTATTATAGGCTGTCTTGTTGGCATAGCTGGTTCCCCAGTCTGTCAATGCAAGCATTTGTTTCTCGGTGAGTCTGTAGGTGAGCAACGGACTGTCATGTCCCTGCACTGCCAACTGATACCCATTACCATCGGCAATGATATGTGCTTGCATACCATTGCGCATAAGCAGATCACGCAACTCTGGGGATATGTCCATCTGCCTTGGATTCAATTGTTTTCTTATCGCCATTCTTTTCTCGTGTTTTTAGTGACACTTCTACGCATCCCCTCGCTCCAGTGCTTCTTCCAACAATTTGTCTTTATATGCTACAAACTGTCTTGCACTGTCCTCGCAGATGCACAATCCCTTGTTTAAGCAGTACTGTGTGTATTCTTCCTGCCATTCCTCTGAGTAATGGTTGACATAATCCAACCAACCATATTCTCCTTTCTGAACTTTTTCTACCAGTACTTCCTCTGGATAATATTTGTTCTTTGCCATTCTTCTTGTATGATTCTACTATTCTTTTTTAATGATGTCCGATTCTCGCAAGATGTCCCTCTCGCTTACGTGACAACTCATTCCACAACTCTTCCGTATAATCATCCTCACTGACATAGTCCAGATTACCATCATCGTCCATCACCCAACAGCCATAACATCCGAATGTGTATTTATCCCATTCTCTTTTGGTCTGCTCTTGCCATTTCCGATCATCACCTTGGCATAGTCTGATACCTGTGCTTTCATTCAGGTCAATGCCAACTGTAACAGGGTCTTCGTCCATTACGAATGTAAGCGGTTCACCATGCTGGATGACTTTTACTTCTGCTGAACTCAGATGCATTTCTCCTGACAGAACTTGTAGGTTGCGACCAATGACTGGTGTGGGGGCATACATCACTTGGTTGGTCTCTGCATCCAACTGCACGAATGCTTTGCTCTGTTTTCCGTCCATCATCATGTCTGCAAGGATGGCTTTTCCTGATAGCAACTGCTTCTGTTGTTCCTGATCATATTGCGCCACAGGTGCTTGGTTCAGTACTGGATAGAACATTACGTCTACCTTACCATCTTCCATGCGTACAAAAGCGAAACGTGTTCGACTCTTGATAACATTCTCATTTTCATCCTCCACCTGTATGGGCAGTACTGGCGAACGTCTTCCCTGACCAATGTCTTCCAATACATGCATGGGCAGGTCTTCAATCATTTCTCGTGTCAATCCGTACTTGGCAAGTGTCTCATACGGCACTTCATGTTCTTCTATTCTTGCTTTCATATTTGATTGTATTTATTGATTTTCAACTGTGCAGTCTTTTGCCTTCAACGCAAACATACGCCACACATCAGCAAAATTATATTGGAATGCGGCCATTACAAGAATATTGCTCATTCTTGGAGCTTACATTTATGCTAATTTATAATTCAAGTATGATAATCAATGGATAATCATACTTGATTCTTATTTGATGTTATATTTTCGTTCCTTCAATCTTCGCAGTTTTGCCTTTCCTTTTCCTGATACTACTTTTGTCTACATGAAAAAGTTTTTATTGGTCTTCATAACAGCTGTCGGACTCTCTGTTTCTACAACAGTTCATGCTCAGTTCTACTCCGTAGATAATCATAATCGTCGTTACAAGGTTAAGGTCGTAACACCACATGCAAAAAAAGAGGCACCACTTTCTCGTGATACCTCTTCTATTAAGCAGCCATCAGTCATTGACTCGACGGCTACCAATGAATTTATAACAAATAAGCCTGTTACTGCAAGCTCACAAATCTCGTTTCCTCTTCAAAATATCTATATTACGTCACCATATGGCTACCGCAATGACCCATTCACTGCCAAGAGAAAGTTTCATAACGGTATTGACCTGCGTGCCAACTATGAACCTTGTTATGCCATACTTGATGGTATCGTAGAACGCATCGGCAATGATAAACGTTCCGGCAATTTCATTACTCTTCGGCATGGTAACTATACCATCAGCTACTGCCATCTCTCGCACATTCTCGTTCCACAAGGTAGACCTGTCCAAGCAGGTACTCCAATCGCTATCACTGGTTCCTCTGGCCGCTCCTCAGCCCCACATCTTCATCTGTCAATAAAATACAAACGTAAGTCTATAGATGCCAAGGTGTTATTGGATTATATCGTTCATTCCAAAGACTCAAAATTTTGGTGTCAGGGTGTAAATCTGTAGAAAAGATTTTGGTATTAGGGTATAAACACGCAAAAAAGATTTTGGTGTTAGGCAGTATTTTGGCAAAATAAATTTTGGTATTAGGCTTTTTTCATGTAACTTTGTGGGCAAAAAGGGAATAATGGCAGATATAATATTCAAGCGTAAAATCTATTCCAAACTAAAGGAATGGAAAGAGACCTCTAAAGGCAAAACGGCATTGCTTTTAGAGGGAGCGAGGCGTATAGGAAAGTCTACTATTGTGGAAAAATTCGCTCAAAAGGAATATCGCTCATACATTTTGATAGACTTTAATGAAGCCTCGAAAGGAGTAAAGGGACTGTTTGATGATTTGATGGACATGGATTATATTTTTCTGTACTTGCAGAATATTTATAAGACCACATTGTATGAAAGAGAGTCTGTGATTATCTTTGATGAAGTGCAGCAATGTCCAAAGGCTCGCCAGGCAATCAAATATCTAATCAAAGATGGTAGATATGATTATATTGAAACAGGATCCCTTATTAGTATTCGAAAGAACACAAAGGATATCAGCATACCCAGTGAAGAATATCGACTTGAAATGTTCCCATTGGATTATGAAGAGTTTCGGTGGGCAATGAATGATGATACAACTATGCCTCTGATGCGAAAGTTCTTTGAAAGAAAGATGTCATTAGGTGATAGCTTGAATCGTCAGAAAATGCGCGAATTGAGATTGTATATGTTGATAGGAGGAATGCCACAGGCAATCAATGCCTATTTAGACACAAACAATTTGCAACATGTTGATATGGTTAAACGACAGATCATACAACTATATGCAGACGATTTCAGGAAAATAGACCCTACTGGGAGAATTTCAAAATTGTTTATGGCTATACCGTCTCAGTTGAGTCGTAATCTGTTGCGTTACCAACCAACACCTGTAGTTGGAAAAATGGGGGCTGACAAAATCGACGAGATGATTCTTTGCTTGGAAGACAGTAAGACTGTAAACGTGGCTTATCATGCGGATGATCCCAATGTTGGAATGTCATTGACAGCTGATTATGGAAAATATAAGTTATATATAAGTGATACTGGATTGTTTGTGACATTGGCATTTTGGGATAAGGATTTTACGGAAAATATCATATACCAGAAACTGCTTAATGATAAATTATCTGCTAATCTGGGATATGTATATGAAAATTTGATTGCGCAAATGCTTCGTGCTTCAGGCAACAAACTGTTTTACTATACTTTTCCTAAAGATGATACCCATTCTTATGAAGTTGACTTTCTCTTGTCAAGAGGCAACAAACTTTGCCCTATTGAAGTAAAATCGTCTGGATATAAGACTCATGCGTCGTTAGATGCTTTCTGTCTTAAATATTCAGATAGAATAAGTCAGCCATATCTACTTTATACGAAGGATTTTCATAAAGACGGGAATGTATTGCTAATGCCAATTTATATGACTCCATTGCTATAAAATCTTAAAGGCGGATGCCCAAGACTCTCCATCTTGCACATCCGCCTTTGCCTATACTCATTCTATGAAGCTACTTCTTCACTCCGTATATCTCATAGTCCTTCTTTCGCCTTTCTACTATCGGAGGATTCTTCCCGTCATAGTACATATCAAACCATGTTGACGATTCTTTTGGTTTCATACTATCACTCAGCACAAAATGTTTGCCGTCCAATGACCGTTGCTGTATGTAATAATGGTATTTTCTATATGCCGTCTTGACGAATACCTCTCTTGATCCCAGGAAGCAAATGTCATCGTACATCCTTATCTCTGCTCTTCTGTAAGTTTCACCATTGTTTCTTCCACGTCTCATATACACTCCCCCGATCTTCAGGAAATCCATAAAACCAATGGTGACAAATTCTGGCTTACGGGTTAAGCAGGTCATATTCTCCAAATATACCCAGTATTCCTTGCCTTGCTCCGTGAAATGAAGCAGGGCGTTGTCCTGCAGCTCTGCAAACTCATACGTCTGTTCTGGCTTTTCCACTGGTTTGTACAGTTCTGTGCGTACAAGGTATTTGCCTTCTCTGTTCTGCACTATTCTTATACCGTATGCTTGCGGGTATATCTTAGCATAACTGCCTAATGACTCCCATTTATCCAGCCAATTTCTTCTATAATATACTTGGTAATTGTTCTTCGTAACGCAGGTGACTCTCAGATTGGTAGGTTCTTTATAGTCAGCTAACTGTGTTCTGCATCCGATGTAATCTATTTTTATTTCTGGTCTGAAAAAAATTATGTACTGTTTCTTTTCCTCTTCAAACTGCTTGACTTCTTCTTCCCATGTGTTTCTCTTTTCTACTAATTCTTCAGCTGTCATAGGATGCAACATGGTATCCCAAGCCTTGCGCCAAGCCAAACCTCCTTGCTCGTCTTCCCATATCGACAGGTCTTCTATTTTCTCCTTGAACATGTATAGTCTGTCTGGCTCTGATGGCTGCACAAAGAAATTGCGGAACCGCAGCCCTTCGTCTGTTCCATTATTCAACGCTTTCCGCAATACAAAACTGTTCTCGTCCATCTGACGTGTCTTTACTCTCGGATAGAGGCGCAACCCGTCTGTAGTGGAAAACTCCATAAAGCCATGTTTCTCGATTCTCGGACGCTTGAAGTATCGCACACCATTACGCAAGTCCATCCATGGACGTTCTCTGTCTATCTTCCGTCGAGAATACAGCTTGGCTATTCCGTATGCTTTCAGTTCTACCTTATTATACTCACAGGGTAGCACATCCTTGCCATCCTTATCCACAACACCCGACAGACCTTCCTTGTTGCTGACTATCTCGTAGCCGTATGCTTCCTCCAAGTCCATACGTTGCCCCTCATGTGTCATCACGGTAATTAGCTCTGTTCGTGCGTCCGAAGTGATTCTCTCTTGTTCGTTACAAATAGAATAGGCTATGTTATACAGCCCTTCCACTTCTTCTGTCAGAATGCCTTTTCCGTCAGAATGCCTTTTCCTGCTACACGTCCCTCAAACATGGCTTGCCAGTCTCTGTCATCTGACGGTAGACCAAACAAACGGTACAGCCCGACATTGTCTAATATCAAGCAATACTTCTTGCCCTCAAACACACGCATGCCACGTCCTACTTGCTGCAGGTACTTTGCCAACGACAGTGTGGGTCTTGCCAACTGGATAAACTCTACATCGGGACAGTCAAAACCTTCACCGAACAAATCAACGTTCACCAACACTTGTATGTTGGCTGTCTGTTCCAATGTCTTATCCCTCACGTCTGCCTTAGAGTCTGCACTCAATGTTTCACCTAATGGCTTAGTAAGGCCCAGAGAGGCACAACAAGGCTTACCATAATAATCTCCTACACTTGTTTCCTTAAATCTTTCAATGATCTCCGTTCTTTCTTCAAGCGGTGTCTTGCTACTTATCGCCACGGCATTTATGCCATGCTGTCTGTACGCTTCTGCTATATGTTCCGCATGGGCTATGTCTATGGCGTAAGTGATGCCTTTCTTGTTTGCAGCATATCTTATCACCGTATCGCAAAGCCTCTCGATACTTGGCTGCACATTCATTTTCTCACTCATCTCTCTCAGCGAGAAGTCTCCGTCGACACCTCGTTTCTTCAGCGAGTTCACCAAGCGCCAGTCCTCGCTGTCCTCTCTGATGGACATATAGTCATACAACGATAGCCAACCATCGGCTATAAACTTCTTTGCTGACCACGACTGCAGTAGCACGTCAAACAAATCGGTGAACCCTCGTCTGGTCAGTCGGCAGGGCGTGGCTGTCAGTCCCAGTTTCTTTGCCTCAGGATAAGCATCCATCACCTCCTTATAGGTCTTCGCCACGGCATGATGCGCTTCATCGATTACTATCAATGATGGTTTTTCCTTCAGTTCTAGATAGTGTCTCGACAGCCATTGTATCGACATTACCTTTATGCGAGAATCATCTGATAAGAGGGAAAGAGCAGTGCCAGAAGTGGAGAAGCTATTCATCATGGTTTCGAGCGTTTCCTTTATCTGCTCTACCAATTCACGACGATGAACAACAATCCACACACACGGATTTTTCACTTTTAACTTTTCTCTTTTCACTACTTCTGCAAGAAGTATCGTTTTTCCCGTACCTGTCGGCATCTGCACCATCACGGACTGACACGACCGAAAAGCCGCCTCAATCCGTTCACTCATTTCTCTTTGATAGTCGTAAAGTCGTATTTCCTTCATATCAACTTCGTCTCGGCAACCACATCGAGGGTATTTCTTTATGAGTCTTCGAATTGGCATTGGTGATGTCTATCAGTATCAGATACCACTGTTCCTTTCTTCGGCACTCTCCAGATATATAATAGACTTTATTAGGTTGGTCTCTTAGTATCATATACAGGTCCAAGAACTGGAATATCCTGTCATTTGCTACGCATTCCCGATGATGCATCGGTATGCCTGCCATATCTCTGTTTTTATAGAAATAATAGTTATAGCCAACTCTCAGCACGTCCATGAATCCCATCTTCTCTACCACCGGACGCTCATCAAATTCCTGCATGGTGTACAGATTTACCCACGTGGTTTTGTCTTCTCCCGCAAACACGACCTCTGCGATATTGTCATCCGAGAGTTTTACGCTCTTTAATCCTTCCAGAATGATATGGTGGTCATTGTTGCTGATGGCATACTCGTTGCGCATGAAATGTTCACAGACGTATGCGTCCTTACTATTGTATTCCTTATTCCTTTCCTCTGTTCTTGTTGATAGCATAATAGGCGTATGTCACAAGGCACTCTTCTCCATTGATGGTTTTATAGATGCTGTTGCTCTGCTGTTTGCGTTTTTCCCCAGTAATATATTCTCTTCCATAGGTTGTCACGTCCTGCATCGAGCCTTGCGCATTATCCATATAGAGATATTGCTCCTTGGTGCCTACTGCCAGTGGTGACCATGGGTCTTTTCGTCCTACGTATTCAATGGCTTCATTTTTATTGTTCAGCAGGTAGTACTTTGTTATGTCACCTTCTGTCTGACTGACTAACTGCCAGTTAAAACGCATATCATCGTAGGTCTTATATATCCCATGCATATTGTCACC
>ERZ780111.106-NODE-106-length-26179-cov-6.91004_pt1 | contig 26179 bp, 31 predicted proteins | sample MGYA00433084_ERZ780111 | MGnify/ENA primary metagenome ERZ780111 (study PRJEB29588, sample SAMEA2144299) | human gut metagenome | biome: human gut; feature: human-associated habitat; material: faeces | place: Denmark | collected 2008/2010 ... | reverse complement strand
TAACAATCAGCCGTTTGGCTCATTAACACAACATAATTATCTACGCAGCATAAGAACTAAAGCGAGGGTCTTTCAAAACTGCCTATCTGGGCCAGTTGAACAGCTATCTGACCGTCTTGGATGACTATGTCCGTAAGCCGAATGAGAATCCTTCCATCGGCTTGATTCTCTGCAAGAGTGCCGACAAAGCCATCGTTGAGTACCTAATTAAGGATTACAACAAGCCGATGGGCGTGGCGACCTTTCGTGCTAAGGAAGATATGCCGGAGAAGTTCCAGAAGGCCTTGCCGGATATCGAAGAACTCAAGAAACTCCTATAGCAGTTTCCCTCGTTCCCTCACTTCCATCAGTCCATCAGTTCCATCAAGTGATGGAAGTTTTTGCGACAGAATACGATGACTGCCGCTTCCAATTCAGGTCTTCTTCCTGCCGATTTCTTTGATTCCGTAGAGGGATCCCGTGTAATCAAGTACATAATAGAGCGCTCCTCCTTTCAGGTATCGGACTCTTCCGAACGACAGTTTAACTCTTTCCAAGGTGTTCTTTCTTAGAAGTTTGAGGGCAATCTGATCTTTCCCATTCGATGCGAACTCCTGGATTGGAATCGTGCTGGCAGGCATTTCGTACTGGGCGTACGGCTGGTCGTTTCCAATAGCATAGCACATAGTACCAGATTCCATCGATTTTACTGAATGTCAACTCTCTTGTGCTCATTCTTCGACTTCGTATCTTGAACTGTCGCATAGATTCCGGCTCCCACATACAGCACTCCTATGATTGCGTCAAGGACAGACCAGACTTCATTGTAGCGTAGATAGATTGGACAGATGGGGTTAAACAGTAGGGCGATTACCGCGAAGAGAATCACTCCAAAGTTGATTTAGTAATCCTGGGCATAACTTCCAATTACAATCAGGCAACTGCTGATGAATACAACGATTCTTAAGAAAGAGTAATATCCGATGGGAAGGTCTGCGATTCCAAGGAAAAGGAAAGCTGCGGGGATAAGGAATATCCAGATCATAGTCTTGATAATTAGAAGGCCCAGATGGAGGTTCCGAAGTAAGAACTGCTGTGAGAGGAAGTGGTCGTGCCGAAAATATCGGAAGAAGTGGTGCTACTGCCAACGCTGCGACCATAGGCGGCAAGATGAGTGGAGTGGGTGTTGCCAAGGTAGTCAGTCGAGGAGGTAGTAGAACCGGTGCTGTAGCCATAGGCATCGCGACGGGTTTCGGTGGCATTTCCAAAGTAATCGGTGCTCATGGAAGAGGTGCCGGTGGTGTATCCGTAAGAATCACGATGGGTCGTCTGGGTGTTACCGAAATAGTCGGTATAAGAGGAAGAGATCCCGATAGTGCGGCCGTAGGCATCGCGGTGGGTAGTCGTAGTGTTGCCGAAATAATCGATAGAAGAAGTGGAAGTACCGGTGGTGTGGCCATAGAAGTCTCGGTGGACAGTAGTACGGTTGCCGAAGTAATCGGAGGTGGAAGTGGAGGAGCCGACATAAACCTGGGCGAAAGCAGAGATGGAAACGGCTACCATTGCAGCGATGAGGGTGATGAACTTTTTCATGATGTTGTGTTTTTATTTTGTTAAACTTAGTTCCTTGTTTCGGTTATATATGTCTGCCTTTAGGGAAAGGTAACCCGGGAATCTAAACTATTTTACACAAAAAAGCCAGAACGTTGTGTCCTGGCCCTTTCTGTTAGTTTGGATGGTCTATATCCACCGGAAACTCTTGAAGACTATATCGAAGTCTGCCTTCCAGGTCGCAGCTTCTTTTTCTCTATAGGAAAGGATCATTTTCACCATTTCGTTGTCATTCTGGAAAATCGCAATGCGACATACGACCGGAATTGAAGCATCGTAATTACTGCCGGTTCGCCGGTAATCGATCTGGATGCAATTCGCGCCATTGATTGTTGTCCATTTGTACGTGTAGCTGCCCATCAACCTGACCGCCGGGCCAATGCATCCCTCGACCATTTCATCAAAGACACTCTTCCACTCACTGTCGAGCGTTTCAGTTTCGGTCGCTTTCATGAAATCGCCATAGTTCCCTCTGACATATTGGATCATTATCCTGCAGTACTTGTTATAGGCAGCCTGTTCCTGATGGGCCAGGCCTTTCTGCTGGAAAACGATTCCACCACTGTTATAATTCAAGTTCAAGCGCTTGAGGGCCTGGGAGTATGTATCACTGGCATCACGCAGCTCCACAGTCGGCGGAACCGCTATCGAATAAGCAGTACCACCATCATATTGCGACCACCCTTCGGGGATGGGATTATCATTTTCGATGACATCAGCAATCTGAACCACGGGTTCTTCTATTTTGTCGTGTGCACGTGTTCCTGTATTTGTGGTAGCGATCAATAAACCGACCACACTCATGATAATGGCCACTATCACGTATCCTTTTGCTTCCTCCCAAACTCCATTAGCAGCATTTGCAGTATCTTTTTTTAAGGATGAAAACAAATCTCTGACATACTCTTCTGCTGCCCTTCTGGCTTTCTTGATATCCTCTTTTAGTTGATCATCTTGGAAGTCATAATCGCTGTCTGTTGAAGATGATGACTGCTGCGAAGCTTGACCGTGGTTGGCATCGCGGTAGAACAGATATTCTTTATCGTAGCTGGCTTTACTCTCAGGATTATTGAGTATTGCATACGCTTCATTAATATCTTTCATCTGCGATATAGTATCCTTACCCTGATTCCTATCGGGGTGCCACATCTTCGCTTGCGTACGGTACGCAGTTTTTATTTGTTCAGGGGTTGCTGTCTCAGGAATCCCTAATATCTTGTAATAATCCTTGAACATGGCACCTACTTCTTTTCTATGTCAGTGCCAGTAGTATTGTCATCATCTGATTTTTTCCAGACGGCTTTCAGGCCGCCAATTAACCCTGCGAAAGCGATCAGACCGAGCATTCCAGGGGTGCTATGGCCAGCTTCTCCACGTACACCTACGATGACAGCGAAGATAAAGAAGAAAACAACGATTGCTACAATTGTAATGATGATTTTGGATGTCTTTTTCATGATTCTATGACTTTAATAGTCAAACTTCATTGCTATGTTCAACCCTATATGTCAAGGAATCAAAAAAGGTAACCTCAAAATGAGATTTAATAATGGCTAAAACGAACCTAAAGAGAGTCCTTTTGTTAACGAACTTCCCTCATATAGAACACTCGTTTGTCCTCGCCCCAACTATCAACAGCTGTAATTATGAATTGCGCAGTTGATAGAAACGATACTTGGTACTCATCTGCCTTATTGAAAACGGGATAAATAGACCTGGCCTTAGTCTGCTCCGGCGCGAGAGGTTTAATAACATACCTATTAACTGATTTATCTCTCCAAGAGGAATTCGCCGATGTAGTGACGGAATAACCAGGCTCGAACAATTCTCCTATTTCAAAGTTGTCACGATCTTCATACACACAAGCCCGATATAACTCTTCACATTCACATCGTGGCATTTTCTCTAACGCCTGGTCAAGAATCTTCCAAAGATTAATTGCGAAAGGCGGTATGTGAGAATGATAAGAATCTTTACGGAATAAACAGGATTCAAAGCCAATAAAGGAGTGGAGAACCAAAGACTCGCATTGATTACATCCAGCAACGATGAAAGCGTCTTCTTGTTTTAAGGCACTTCCCTCGGCCATCATCTTGAAGTGCCCCCGGCCCATTAAACATAGACTTCCATCTCCAAAGTCGTGAGAGACCAGCCTCGCGTCAGGAGACCATTCATCAGGAGCGCTTTTAGCAAGTTCTTGATATTTCTCCTCAAATCTGATGATATCTTCAACAGATTCTATTGGCCAAGGGGCCCAAATAAAAGAATCATCAAGCATAACCCGACTAGGAGCAATACAGTGAGCATGGATTAACGCTAAAGCTCATTGGGGTCCAACTTCTTCTGGTACTTTTTCTGAAAAAGATTAACGTGTTGATAACAGAGCACATAAAACCCATCTTGCTCCTTGAACCATAAAGACAGGCGACAATTCGAGTCACATCGTCAGAATAAACTACATATGAGTACCCTTTATTATCATCGTTATGAACGGCCTTTCTGTACTTCCCATACTTTTTTGACAAAGCAGCACAGAGATCTTCCCAAGATGAATAACTGGTTTTATCCTGACTTGAAAAATGAACTTCGCAAAGCTTCCCTTGATAAAAGGAACAGTTTACATAGTCCCAATCAATACCTGCGAATTTGATGTTATGAAGGTTTAAGGCAGGCTCTCCTTCTGTCGTGTTCATGTCAAGTTCTGAGCCTGGGTAGCTTGCAATATCCATATCTCCAGCCCAGTTACGGGTAGCGTTGGGATACATTTGATATACCTCGTTTCTTGTTGTTGTTCCCAATGTCAAACCCAAGTAATTCTTTTGTATTTGTGCATTTGCTATAACGCTTACTAGCATTGATAACAAAGTAATTGTAAAACACCTTCCCATATTTGGTAATCCTATTTAATTAAAGCCATTATTTTATCTAGTCTAACATAATGAAAGCAGCCCAATAGTACGGATTTGTGTAATCGATCCTGAGTTTTGTTTGGGCTTGCTTAAAAGCATCGTGTTTAGACATGCCGGCAAGCAGATTATGATAGAATGAGTTCATAAAAACACTGGTGATATTATCGTCAATCTCCCATAAACTCATTAATATAGTCTTTACTCCAGCCAACTTGAAAGCTCGTTGCAGACCGAAGACACCATCATTCTTCACATCGCCCAAGCCCGTGTCACATGCGGAAAGTACAACAGCATCAATATGCGATAAATCTAGTTCTGAAATCTCTTTAGATAAAAGAATGCCGTCGTCAATACCTTCTGGGATTTCTTTTCCGAGCCATGCGGCTTGCCCACCCGACATAATTAATCCGGATCGGAGCATTGGATCAATAATTGATTCATCCTCAGTGCTCGAAAATCGATTATAGAAGTCGCTGCGCCCGTCGACGTCATTCAAGAAAAATCCATGAGTAGCGATATGGACGATAGAATAATTATGTCCAGAAAGTGCTTTAAACGATTCTTCGGTACCCGCCTCTCTCGTGAATAATGTCGTGGATATATTCCCTTTGTTTAACAGGCTGCAAATTGAGTCCGCTTCTTTTGCTGTATAAGGAAGGTACTTCCAACCGGCTCTGGTCCCATCAGCATCTTGCAATCCTCTGGAGAATGAGGTATTTTCTATGGGATAGCGGGTGTGAAGTTGAGCCAGCGTCAGAGTGTCGACGTCATAGGTTAAACCACCATATATTACTGCAGAGCTAAGACGGCTCTGAGCATCTTTTTTACAGAGTTCCCGCGTAGATGATAATCTTACCAAGTCACAGCTATTGGTGATACTACCTTCGGTTGAAACACCAAACAACTCAATATTTGTTTGTTGCATAAGACCGTCCGTGGCAAAATACACTCGATCACCAGCCTTAATAAACTTTTCCAGAGGCTTCCAGACCCCTTCATATCCAAGATCAGTAATTTGTCCAGTAAACATTTGGGAGCCCATACTGTTTAACCGGTCAATGTATTCTTTGAGACAGATATACTCGACTTTTGGTTCGTTCCATCCCTTTCGAATCACCATTGCGCAATAAGTGTCGTAGTCATAGTAATCATCTAAGAAGAATTCAACAGCGACCTCCTTATCTTGAAGGCTATTTCTTACATCCTCCCATGTGCTTTCAATGGAAGATGTATAAGTGGAAAGAGCGGGGGATGTAGCTAAAAGCCTGTCCTCCAAATCAAGCGCGCGTTGATATAGAGCCGCCCTTTCCGCCTTTGATAAATTGATGGCCGTGTTAAGCCTATTCTTGATCTCCTTGAATTCGTTAACCAAAACGCCAAGAGAGGGGTCCTGGATTTCATTGAGAAGTCTCTCAAGCTCTTGTTCTGATGTAAGGAGCAAGCCCTTCATCATTAAGGCAGAATTAAAAGCTGTACGTGCCATATCAGGTCGGTCTGCAAGTTGAATGGCAAAGTGAGTAGCTCGTTCAATTCTGGTTAGGTTTTTCTCCCAAAAGGATTGCTTATATTTTGTGTTTAGCCCTTTAAGTGATGAGATAACGTTTTGACTCTGTAGATCGAAAAAATGACTTATGTACTGAACGGCTTTATCATACTGACCAGATTGATAATAGTCATCCGCCATTTGGTAATAGGCATATATAATATCAGGAGAATCCGGCTCAAATACGTTTAATGCCAAGTTAAGAGCCGTTGAATCAGTAGCAATGGCTTTATCCGCCATTTTTAATTTATCATAATCAACGGCCAAATTATGTAACGATGCTATATATAAAGGGCTTAATTCTCCATAAAGGTTCTTCCTGATTTCAACTGCTTTCTCGTCAAGTTCAAGTGCCTTGTCATATTGGCCAACTAAATTATAGAAATACGCAAGATTATTCAAAGAATGGGCGTACATAGGATCATTCTCTCCATTCAAACCTTGTCGAATCTCCTTTGCTTTTAATGAGTACTCTAAAGCTGTCGAATAATCTTTCATTCTACAATATGTAACTGAGATATTGTCCAAGGCTGTTGCATACTCTGCCGGATAACTGTCAAAAGAAAAATGTTGCAAAGCCTTATTCAGGTAATGGAGTTCTCTATCATAGTCTCCCAGCTGTTCCAGCGTATTTGCAATATGTGCATAGAGATAGCCGGCATCGTAATCTTTCACATTCAGTTTTTCTAACAAACTGATTGCCTGGTCTCCATATTGAATAGCCTGAGAATAGTTGCCTGCATGGCAATGGAATGAGCCTAAATTGGATAACGCCTCAGCATATTCGCTTGACATTTCTCCATACAACGCCCTAACTCCCTCCAAATATTGCATCCCTAGTTTAATGCTTTGAGAGGATTCCCTTCGCTCATCGTAGAGGCAAGAGAGGTTACGAATGCAGTTAAGTTTATCGTCCTCTCCAAGATTCTCTTTATCAATAATAAAAAGCGCTTCTTCGGTAGTCCTGATAGCATCATCCAACTGTCCCACATTCGAATAAGCAATAGCAAGTCGAGTGCAAACCTGAGCATAAATATTCGGGAAGCCATCTATCTGTTTTGCATATTCCATCGCTCTTTCCGCTGCTACAAGAGCGTTCTTAACCTCCCCTGCCTTATCATATCCATATGACAGAATACAATATGAATTAGCCAGTTGTTGAAGATGTGTAGGATTATCAGGGTTATGCTCTTCGTAATATACAACAAGTTTTCTGCTTGCTATGAATTTTTTTGTGTCCCCAAGTTCATCGTAGATATCAGAGAAACGTTCATATAAATCAACATAATTGTACGGATGCACCTCGTCCCCCCAGGTTTTTATAAACAGCCATAGCTTGTCTTGCATACTGGAGAGCAGTTTGCAGACTATCCAGGTGTTGATAAACCGGAACCATTTTAGACAATGCTTGTCCATATTGGATAGATTTGTCTCCGTAGAAGGCGACATTTCTCTTCAGTATGTCTTGTCCAAGAACTCTGGCATTACTAAAATCCTCGGCATCTACATACCGTTCTAATAGAAACTCCAACGAAGTTATATAATCCTCTCCGTCATCCCCCCATGCTTCTCCAACTATGCTTGCAACTTCCTTTGCCGTCTCAATCGCTTCTTTATGCTGCCCATTATATGAATAATACTCAGCCAAAGAATTCAGCGAGAAAACATAATCAAGATGATCCTCATCCAAATACGCCTCTTGGATTGTTACCGCTTGCTGACAATAATCGACAGCTTGTTGGAAAGAACCTAATGACGCATAACAGGCGGCTATGTGTGCCAGTTGTGATGCATATTCGTATGAACTCTCTCCATATGCGCTCTTTTGAAAATATGCTACCGTCTGGAACAAACCAAGAGATGTTTCAAAATCATGGAGATTTAAATATGAGTTGGCCAACTGACTTTTGCAAGCAATTACTGCCATTGAACTGTCTGGATATGCTTCTCGGGCGGCTTCTAAGGCATTATTAAAGTGAACCAGAGACTGTTCGTAATCCTGCGCTTTCACGCACTTTATACCAGCATTTAGGTGTTTAGTGACAGTCTTATCAATCTGGGCATGCAAAGACAATGGCGCCCAAAGTACAATAAATACTATGACAAGGAGTATTCTCAACATACAGTTATTCAATGATTAAAACACCTTCTCAATGATGTCCTTAGCCTGCGAACTATAGGGACTTCCGGATTCTGAAATCGCTTTTAGCAGTCTCTTGGCTTTTATTATCTTCCCTTGTTTCATTATGACTATGGCCTCATACCAATCAGCCTCATATGACTTTATCTTTATAAGTTCCTGCTCATATTCTGTTTCCTCATTTCTCATCTCATACTTGGTTATGGTAGAATTGGCTTCGTTTATCATATCCTTGGCTTTTTCAATCGTTTCAAGAGCCAAATCCAGTTCATTATTGCCCAAGTGAGAATACGCTTGTTCTAACAAAGCATCAATTTGATTCCCATCTCTTGCTATGGGGACTCCCAATTCTGTATAAGCCAACATCCCATTAGACTCCAAAGATCGGATGGCTGATGAGTAATTAAACCCGCCGACAACAGCTACGACCATTGCTGCAACAGAAGCGAATGTCCATACCACCCTTTGCCCAGAACTGAAGAATACCTGGACTTTCTCAGAGGCTCGCCTAAAGAAATCACTAAGGTCAATCACATTTGCCTTCTCAGTTTCCCTTTGCGCTGCATGTTGGTCTAAGAACTCCTTCATCGCAACTTTTTGTACTGCATGGACAACTTCTTTCTGGCACTCGTACTCTTTGCGCAAATCAGGATTCCTTTCAATTTCCTGTTCAAAGGCCGACCTCTCTGCCTCAGTCATACGGCCAAGCAGGTGATTGTCAATTCTTTCTTCAGTTGAAATATCGTTGTTCATCTCTTTCGTTTTCTAAAAATGACGTGAATGCGAGAAAAGTAACCTACAATCTCCGGAATTGTTCAACAATCGGCTTCAGTTTCTTCATACACTTGTTCTTCTGGGTCTTTACTGAATCCGCATTACTATAATTCATAGCCTCAGCGATTTCCACCCCAGATAATCGGTCCCAATAGAAATGGCGTAAAAGTTCGTCACAAGGAGGATTCAATTCAGCCACGGCTCTTTCAACGAAGTCTTTGAGTTCCTCATGCTTCCGCTCTGATTCCTCCACATCAGCAACATCCATCATTTGTTTTTGCACCCTGATATCCAACATTTCTTCCTCGCCATCGCCTTTATGGTATAAGTTGACTTTATCAAACTCGTGACTCTTTCTGTCAACGGCTTGCATCTTGCGTATTGCGATACCCAAAAGGTATTGATACAAGGAACTGGTCAGATTGGCTTCCGTAAGCTTGCCACATAGAATATTGTCATACATAGCCATATAAGAATCATGGAATAGGTCCATTGAGTAATCTTCAGGCTTTTTGTACTTATTCCGAAAATATGAAACGAACTGAGGGTAAAACCGATCGTAAAAGCCAGCCATAGCTGACTGATCATTGACAGTGAACCTCTTTATGTACTCCTTGTCGTTCATTTAACTAAAACAAATATGAATCTTTCCGATTTGGCGCACCTTCTCCATCTATGTCTTGGGGGTACTTTGATAATGCTTGGAGCTGAGCGTTCCACTCTTTTAATACTTCCGAATAATCTGTAGAGATAAATGCCCTTGCGTCTGATGCAATGATAAAAGAAAGCAGGCCATAATAAACTCCCCCCGCTGCCTTATGCTCGTAGTTAGTTTGGTATGGTTTACAAGCAGCAATGAATAACCAGTCATTCTTTCCGGTGACAAACTGTTTAAGAGAAGAACTATCAGGTAAAATGAAACGTTTGTCTGAACCTCTGACAATGAGTTCATCATCGTCTTCTGCACGTGAACCGCTTCCACTATGACAAGCATCTGCAACTACAACTATTTTACCACGCTCTCCTATACGCTGGCGAAGCGCTTTTAGTAAACCGTTGATTTCATCATCAATGAGGTGGTTTTCACCTTCATAAACGCCTTTCTCATATTCTTTCTTTGCGTCAAAAGGAATCCAGGCTTCATCGAAACCATCCTCTTCGTCTCCATTTATATCAGTAATCTGCTGACCATGTCCAGAGAAATGAATATAAACAATATCACCCGGCTTACATCGTGAAGTGATGAGGGCAAACCCCTGAAGAATGTCGGCCTTTGTAGCAGAAGAATCTTTCAACTGTATAATGTTACTCTGTGAAAAGCCCTGGCGGACCAATGCAGCCTTGATGATTGTAATATCATTGTTTCCGTGAATGGTGTTCCAGCCGGAATCTTCAGGATAGTTGCCAATGCCTATGAGAAGCGCGTGACGGGACTGCCCCCAAGCATTACAAGCAATGAGAGGTAAGAAAACGAGCAATATGAACTTCCATACTTTATGCACCTTTTCCTCCTTAAAATCGAATAAATTTAATAAAAAACGGTTGCATCACCATAAAATCCATCAGAAAATTCACACAAGTCTCGTACCATTAAATAAATAACAACGGAAACCGGGTTACCTTTCTCGATAAGGCGGCATAATACAGCGAACAAAATAAACTCAGAATTATGCCTGCCTGGTTAATCATCATCCTCATTGTAGCGGCAATCGGAGCCGTTATCGGATTTCTCGGAAACGAAAAAGGAGAACGCACCGAAGGTGCAGTTCAAGGTGCAATTGGAAGTGCTATGGGTTGCGGATACCTGCTCCTACAACTCTTTCTCTGGGGCCTTGGGATCATGGTCCTTATCTGGCTGTTTGGTGCCATCTTCGGATAAAAGAGACAAAGCAATAACTACAATTATTTAATCATATCAAAGCCATGAAAAGAATTTTAACGCTGATTGCGGTATTCCTGCTGGCCGCTCTGGGGAGCAACGTCTTCGCCCAGAAAAACAGCACGGACGATTACAACCTCCGGAAGGCATACGAGGTGCTGAAGGAGAACAACGACCGGGACGAAGCTCTCAAATTGCTGGGGGAAACAGCTGGAACTGACTCCCGACAATGTTGAAGCCCTTCTGCTCCAGATGCGGATCTATCGCCAGAAGGATGAACCTGGCAAAGTTTTGGCTGATATTAACCATGCAATCAAGGTTAATAAGCCAAAGGTTTCCGACATCCAGAATTCCACGCTCTATTGGTGGAAAGGCTATGTCTATCAGGATCTGAAGGACATAGAGAAAGCTGCAGCCACGCTGAAAACAGCCTATCAGTTGGCTCAGAAAGATAATCCGGAATACGTGTCGGTAATCGCTTTCGATTACGCGCAGTCCCTGTATGCTCTGGAAGACTTGGATGGTGCAGATGCTGTATACCGGAAGATGCTGGCCGACGATGAGTCCGATGCTGGTGCGATGGTTGGTCTCGCCAGGAATATGATGGACCGTGGGCAGTATGATGAAGCTGAAAAGCAGTTGCTTGCCGCAGCAAAACTGAGTGAGGACTATCCTTCTATCTACAGAATCCTCCTGCAGGTATATGAGAAGAAAGGTGAAATCAACAACGCAATCGACGCTGCAATTGAATACGTCGATAAGGACTCTGATCCCATTTGGAGATATCTAATCAATGTAGGGGAAAAGAATCTCAACTACGCTGTGGCCAATATGCGGGCCAAGGTGAAGACATCCGAGCATCCTATCTATTGGCGCGCCCTGATTGCCGAGTTATATTACGCTGCCGGCAAGTATGAATTGGCTCTCAAAGAGAACATCAAACTGGAAGAAGAAGCCGGCAAGGATGATTGCCTCAACTCCAGAAAAGCCGAATGTTACCGCCACCTGGGTATGCACGAGGCTGCCATAACTGAACTGGACCAGATACTTGCGAAGGAAGGAGACTGGAATGCCTACTGCGAGCGTGGTATCTGCTACCGACTTTTGGGGAAATTCGATTAGGCAATCGCCGACTTCACTGCTGCCATTGAAGAAGATCCTCGCTACGCCTTCCCTTACTATTCCCGCGGCTGGTGCTACGAACTCACCGGAAGAGATGACCTCGCCATAGAAGACTACAACCTTGGCATCGACATCGACCCATATTATCCTTATATCTTCTTGGAGCGCGGTCTTATCCTGAAGAAGATGGAACGACTCGATGAGGCTCGTGCCGATTTTGAAACTGCCATTGCTAAAGACACTGTAGCCACCGATGGCAGCAGCACCCACTACGCCCTTCACGAACTGTGCCGCGAGGAAGAAGCGCTTGCCTGGATGCAGAAGATTATTGACGAAGATCCTTCAGACGCCGGCAACTGGTACGACTACGCCTGCCTCTATGGTCGCATGAATCGCATCGGGGATGCTTTTACTACCCTTGAGAAGGCCTTTGAATGTGGTTACCGCAACTTCGGGCATCTGGAGTATGACTACGATATGGATATTCTACGTAACCATCCTCGTTACAAGGGACTCGTGGCTAAGTACAAAGCCATCCATGCTGAATTCCTGCAGAAAGCAGATATTCCTGTTGCCGAGCAGACGGAAGAGACCATTTCCGAGGTTGACTTCACCCGCCATATTGGTGGAACCTTTGAAGTCCCGTGCAAGATTAACGGCCTTCCTTTGCAGATGATTTTCGATACAGGTGCATCCGATGTCACCATTTCATCTGTCGAAGCCAATTTTATGCTGAAGAACCGTTACCTCTCTGACAAAGACATCAGGGGTAAGAGATACTATCAGGTGGCAACCGGAGAACTCAGTGCCGGTGCCGTGATTACCCTTCGTGAAGTGGTGATTGGTGATGTGCTTCTGAAGGATGTCGAAGCTTCTGTTGTGGAAGACCAGCGTGCGCCTCTTTTATTTGGGCAAAGCGCAATGAAACGCTTCGGAACCATCACAATTGATAACGATCAGAACAAACTCATCATTAAACACTAAAGCTATGCTGTGGTCGATAATTGGCCGTGCTGTGTCCTGCTTCATCTTAGTACTGATTCTTGGCCATCAGGACGAGAAAAATGCCGCCCAGTCTGCGGAGAATGGTCTGATGAAATAACGCCTGGTGGCATTCCGGGAAGCCGGAATCAATCCTGATGACAATATGAGCCAGATTCAAGACAATACCAGGAAACTTTCAGTCGAGACGGCAATGGAGGCCATCCGTTACAACGGCTACGTGCCGGATTCCGATGGGAAATGGACCTGTTTCATTGTTCAGGGGGGGATTCTTTGTAGATGTTATGGGATATCCGGTCGCTCACTTTGTTTACCCTTTTCGCTGGATGTGAACCACAACCTGGAGGACTTGCAGGCAGCAACGGATATGCTTCCGGAAAGAATCATTATGGGGACGTTTCATATTGACAATGACAAACAGGGAATCACATTTATAGTCGATGGCATCGAAAGGAACTACGGGCATTCCCGGGACGCACTGAACGATTACAGCCATCTCCTGTATGAAACCCGAAAGAGACGCAGAGCCCTCTATGAAGAGTTTCAGGCCAAGCAACAAAAGGAGCAAATAACCTTACTGCAAGAGCCCAGGATAGCACTTCCTTCATAATAATCGACACCGGGTTACCTTTTGAACAGTATCGACATAATAATGCGAACAACAAAAAGAATCGAGTCATGAAAAAGCTTATCATCGCATTAGTAGCCTGCCTGATTGCAGTCTCTCCCACTTTCGCTCAGAACAGAACCGCACGATCAGCAGTCAATCTAAGAGCTAGTTCAAACACGAAGTCCATTGTGCTTGACGTTATTCCTCAAGGTGCCCAGGTCTATGTCGTCAATGATCTGTCGACCGGATGGAGCCAGGTCGTCTACAACTATCAGGTTGGATATGTTTATACCTACTACCTGTGGTCCGGCAGTTATTACAATCCAAGACCAAGCTCTGCTGTCCACTACTATACAAATTCTGCCGGCCAGCGAGTCCAGTCACCAACCTATTACCCCTCCGCTCCTCGCGGAGCAACCGCCCGCTGTGTCGATGGAACCTACAGCTTTAGTCAGAACCGCAGAGGCACCTGCTCCCACCACGGTGGTGTTGTCCAATGGCTATAAACAAACACATTAACAATCCCATAACATTTTCAAACTCAGTAATATTATGAATATTATGCAATTCCTTGGTTTCACGAAAAGGGAGCCGAAAAACCAACCGAACCAGTAAGAGTTTCTCCTGCCCTACCTCGCGAACTCATCAACTTCTCTGACAAGAATCCTCGTGCCGAAGGAAAAAAGCGCATCTACAATCTCATCATTCTGGATGAGAGCAACTCTATGGAATCTATCAGGGTTCAGGCTCTATCTGGTGCAATGAGACTATCCAGACTATTCGTTCTGCATAGGCGGAGAATCCCGATGGAATGACGCCCCTTTATGATGCGATGAGTAAATCCATTACGTCTCTGCAGAAACTTGTTCAGGAAGGAGATCATATCCTCGTGACTGTTGTTACGGATGGCCTTGAGAACGCCTTTCACTGGTATACTGCATAGCAGATTAAAGAACTAGTGGATGGCCTCTCATCCAAAGGATGGGTTTTTATCTACATTGGGGCCAATCAGGACCCCGAACGTACTGCCAGCGGCTTAAGCATCCGCAGTTCAATGGATTTTGAAGCATCTGCCGCCGAAACCGGAATGATGTTCGATAAGATGAGCTCAAGCCGCCGGGTACGCAGATGAGCAGAGCGCCCCAGATCTTCGCCCGAGCGTATGGTCTCCCAAATGTGTATCTTCTGGCATCCTTCTGGAAAGTCCTAACGTACAAATATTATAACATATAGTTATCCGCGGCAATGAGGGCCTTCCGCTTTTATGCAACTCAAGATGCTCAAAACAATCCGATTCTTCAAAATCAACGAAGGTCCAGAAGCCGGCTGGTATGCTGATGCTCCTAATCATACCTTGGCAGAAAAGCACGATGCAGTAGGATACTAACTCTGGATATGTAACGTCACCCACGATGTTCTGGGCGAACACCCAAGATCCATCTACATCCACGAAATACCGTAAACATCAAATCTTATATCAACTCATTATGAAAACATCAACTAAAACATTACTCTGGATTGTCAGGGTATCTGCCGTTGTGGCCGCAGCCGTCATTGTGGCATTTAGCTGGGATGATATTTCCGGCACAATCAAAGAAAAGCGCTTTCAACGTCAACTCCAGCGACAAACAGCTTCTGTTACATTCGACTCGACACGAGTGGACAACATCCATAATATCATCCTGATGGATGAAAGCGGTTCGATGTCAAGTATGAAGGCAGAGGCCGTGGATGGCGCTCACGAAACTGTCTTATCCATCATTGCCGTTCAGGATACAGTGCCTGAGTTGAAACAGTATCTGACAACTGCTTCATTTTGTGGAGACAATAGTTTGAATCTGCATTACTCCGTAAAACAGATGCCAATAACAGATGTAAATACAGACTTATCAGAGTATTTCCCTCGTAGTTGTACTCCACTCTATGACGCAATAGGAACAGTCATTCTGGAATATCTTCCCACCGTTAAGGAAAATGACCGTGTGCTGATGACAATCATCACGGATGGCTTGGAAAACGCTTCACGGCAATACTCGGCTGCTAATATCAAGGAACTAATTGGCAACCTGTCTCAAAAGAACTGGGAATTTACCTATATCGGTACAAATCAGGACGCAATGCTTGAAGGAGGCAGGATTGGAATCTACGATTCATATAACTATGATAATACCAAAGAAGGGTATCGTGAGATGATCTGCAAGGAGGGAATACGACGAAATGCGGTGATATCCAGATATGGAGCAGAAAAACGCAGATAGCTATGGAAAAAGAAACTGATTTAAAGAAAACAGCCATTGTACGTGATGTCTTCATCATTGTGGCGGCATCATTTCTGATTCTGGACAATATCCTCCTGATTGCTTTGGCGATTGTAACCTGGTAGTTTATTCGTCCATCACATCTCTCATTTTCCTCGCTTCCCTCATTCGGATTAAGCGAGGGTTTATTTTCAATTTTCTTCATGTCGATGTCTTTGGCCGCTCCGCGCCCGTTCAAGAAAAAAACGGTCACAGTCAGTTTGCTTCGCTAAGGCTGCGCTCACTCACTGTGGTTACGTCCTCCGGGGCACGATGCGCCCCGGCTCCGCCGGTTCCATATGCGAACGTCTGTACTTGAATTGAAGGACGTACTAGTTCCAAGGCAAGAGTCAGAAAGCGGTCAGCCTGCGGCTGGTTTATCACCCACAGCCCCCAGGAGCCATCAGCGCCCGGGAGGCGTTGTGCCAGCGCGACCATCCCTGCCCCAAATCCGAGAAGTTAGACATAATCTTATCGAGATTGTGTCACTCCTCGCATCAAGGGAGTACCACCGCAATAACGGCCTCAATCCTCGTGGGGCAGAAGCCCAACCCGACCGGTCTACCAGCTAGGGTGAGCTCTTTAGGACAATCCTGCCCAAATTACATAAAAGAAATGCGCGTGAAGAAAAGTAAAGGGGCAAGGGTTCTTCTGTAATTCATAGCCGGTCAGCGGCATAGCCCGCGGCGAATTGCGAAGCACTTAAGCAGAGCGGACTTTTGCCGCTGTCGGCGTGGTTGCTTCTGACGTGAACTTTATATAGGATACCAAGAACTCAAGCAGAGGTGTTTTTTCTGAACCAATGAGCATCCTGATAAGTTTGTTGATATTGGTGTAATGAATTGATTGATAAAGGATTGCGTAGGGTGAAGGCTGAATGCAAATATGCTCATCACCCTAATTTTTTTATGGGAGTGAACATATTAGAAAACAGGCCTACACCTGCGTAATTGCTTATAGTACAATGGGTTATAAAGATTTCAGAGGCGCTTGCGCTATGCTCATTGGTTCCAAAATGTTGCCGCCAAGTCACCCTTCACACAACTGCTTCGTGCCGTCAGACTTTCGCCTCCACGACTAACCCCGCCACACCCTTTATCACAAGAATGTTTCTTTCCCAAAAAGTCCCGAAGGGACCGCGCAGGAGGTGCGAGATAAGATCTTTGCCTGACACACGGCACCGCACCCGGCAAATACGCCGGCTGGCTGCTCAAAGCAAACTGCGCAGTTAAGCCCAGGAGCAGCTCCGCAAGGCTGCCAAGTCAGCTGTATGCAAGATCAATATCGACTCAGACTCACGTCTTGCGATGACTGCTGCCATCCGCAAGGTATTCGTTGAGAAACCGGGCGAGTTCGACCCACGTAAATATCTTGGTCCTGCACGTGACGAGATGAAGAAACTCTACGAGCACAAGATCAAAGACGTTCTCGGTTCTGACGGCAAAGCTGAATAATCAGCGGAACATATAAATAAAAAGTCCAGATATCTGTAACGGATGTCTGGACTTTTTATTTGTGTCAGATGGATAATTTTGCGAACAAATTTTTCATGTCGTCTATTGTCTTGGTAGTGACATACGGCTGAGGTGCGACCTTGGTTACTGAATTATGTTGCGTCTTACTTACAACTTCAAGCATTGCGGCCAAATCGTTACTCATAGCCTCAATATGCACAACTTTTCCAGATGGTTTCTGGAATAGTATTATGTTGTAAAACTCATCCATAAAGCTTCGAGTGGTAAACTGGACACCCTCAAAATTCAGTGTGATGGTTGTATCATCCAAATTATTGATTGCATCCAAGATATCCCTCGCGGAAATTCGATTCAATATGTCTCGACCGATTAAGTCTTTAATGTATATAACTGTCATAATTCTATTCTTATTCTACGTAATTGAGATAATAAAACCCATTACCAACATGCGGGATTCTAAAAGCAACGATCGTGCCTTCAAATCTGATACCATATGGTAGTATAAGTGATTGCCCTTGAGTCTTGTTCACTGCAAAAGCGGAGTCGCCCGAGACTAAAAGGTATTCTCCTCCCAACCCTTTTGTCAGCATATTTATAGATGTTCTGAATCCATAGCCTCGATTTTCAGCATCAGGTAGATTCTTTGCCGAAATACCATTAATAGCTGCTTGAATAGCCTCTATGTCGGAAGAAATCTCTGATGTGCGCGGATTGCTTGCGTAGCTGCCTATCAGTGTGTTACCTGTGTCTGCAATGCAGATGTCGGTATAGCCTCCATTTTCATAACTTTGTGCTACAATATAGCCGAACTTCGAATTTGCATGTTCGACAATATTGTCAACAGCTTCTCCGATAATATATTTCAATGCTTGACGAACATTGTTTCCGAATTTCACTTGTCTTCCCAGAATGTTATCAATGCAATCCAGAATCGCATTGCGAGTATCACTGCCGGAGAGATCTGTAGGAAATTTAATAATCGGTATGAAACTTTTCGATGCATATGACTCCATATAGGATTTGAATGCCGAGCTCCTTAAAAAACGGGACGAATCTACGCCGCCGTTTTGAAAAGATACTACGGATAGATAAGTACCTATATTTGTCATATTTGGCCAATATGGCAGATTTTGCAAATATACCATAGCGGGGAGTAAAAATGATGGAGACACAAATCGCACTTCTGACATATCCAAGTCAGAATCACCGGTGTTGCGACTTAATTCTCTGCAAAACTCTATTGCTTCTGTGAAGCCAGAAGACAATTTGTTTGGTTTGACATTGACAATTGGTTTTGCACTCATTATTACTCCTCCTCTACTGCAAATATACTTAATTTCAATTATTTGAGCAATTCTTGTCTATTGTCTGGCCGAATCTTGAAATGCTATGACGGCGTGTGGTGGCTGTCGGAGATGCCGAAATGGCGGCGGTATTCTTGGACTGAATTCTGGAGGTGCTTTTCCACGGCTCTGGTGGAGATTCCGAGAATCTCGGCTATCTCGCTGTGCGTCATGCCCTCAATGCGGCTCATGTAGAAGATGTCCCTCGTACGCTCCGGCAGGAAATTCGAAAAATCCAGAACGTCCGTAATGTCGTAAGCGTCTCCGCGGTAACGTGTTGACGAGTTTTTAGCGGTTCCGTACTTTTGCCCATGGAAATGTCAGGCAGAGATGCAGGGACACGGATGTTTTTTTCGAACAACCTGCATGTCGTGATTTGGTGTATATTCTTGAGTGTCAAGGAGATATAATGAACAACCAAATGCTGGTTATGTGAAAAAGTGGGTAACCTGGCTTTCGCTTTATCTACTAACTGGTTGTGAATCAATGCTTTCGTCTGTTGCGCCAATTTCAGGTTGTTCGGTTTTTCTCTCTGATCATGCCACATTTCCCGATTTCATTTCGCTTCCATAAAAGTTTATTCTTTTGGTAAACTTTTTTCAGGATGATACATTGGGTGCGACGCGTAAATTGCTGATTATTACCGCTTTAGGCATTTTCAGAGTTGTGAAAACATCAACTCTGAAAATGCCTAAACATCTGTTGCTCAGTGGTTTACAGGTTGCGCTTGCTGGGGCCGTGTTGTGGCGCTGGCAAGCCGAGCAGCGGCATGGCCCGCGGCGAATTGCGAAGCACCCTGAGCTGAGCGGGCTCTTGCCGCTGCCGGCATGCAAAGTACAGTCGTCAGAATTGAGTCTCTTATGTCTGAACGATCTGCGTGTCAGAGGTGCTGAAAAAGACCTTGCCGCTGCCGGGGCGGGTGGGAACTCCTAGATCGAAACCAAGGGATCCAAGATGGGATCCAAGATAGGATCCAAGATAGGATCCAAGATAGGATCCCAGATGGAGCTCAGATGGAAGCAAATGATGCCAAGATGGAATCCAAGATGGAGCTCAGACGGAAGCAAAGGGATCCCAGATGGAATCCCAGGAGGAGCTCAGATGGAATCAAAGGAAGCAAAGGAATCCAAGATTGGCTCCCAAGAACGAAACCAAGGAATCCCAAGATCGAATCCAAGCAATCCCCGAGGAATTCCCAGGCACATAAAAAGACCGGCCATAACTGGTCGGTCTTTAAAATCTATCGCGAACTGAATGATTATTCAGCTACAACTTCAAATGAGAAAGTGCCCTTTACATTCTTGTAGCACTTGACTTCAGCCTCGTAAGTTCCGAGAACCTTAACATCCTTGGAAAGGATTACGATGTCTTTCTTGTCAACCTCAACACCAGCAGCAACGAGTGCGTCTGCGAGCTGAGCTGTAGTTACAGAACCGTAAATCTTGCCGTTTTCGCTGACCTTGACAGCAACCTTGACTGCAACTGCTGCAACCTTGGCTGCAAGAGCCTCAGCGTCTGCGATAAGTTTGGCCTCTTTGTGAGCTCTCTGGCGAACTGTCTCAGCGTGCTGCTTCTTTGCAGACTCAGTAGCGAGAATAGCGTAGCCCTGAGGGATAAGATAATTAAGAGCGTATCCGGATTTTACCTTAACGATTTCGTCTGCGTGACCGAGGTTGGCCACTTCTTTCTTCAAAATAATTTCCATATTACTGTCTCCTGATTATTTAAGAAGGTCTGTTACGTATGGGAGAAGCGCAAGTGAGCGTGCTCTCTTGACAGCCTGAGCGACTTTTCTCTGGAATTTGAGAGAAGTTCCGGTGATACGGCGAGGAAGGATTTTTCCCTGCTCGTTCAGGAATTTCTTAAGGAACTCAGGATCCTTGTAATCTACATATTTGATACCTGCTCTCTTGAAACGGCAGTATTTTTTCTTTCTAACCTCTACAGTTGGAGGGTTCAGATAACGGATTTCGTTATTCTGCTGTGCATTGTTTGTCTGTGCCATAATTCTTTCCTCCGTAAATTATTCTGCAACCTCAGCTGACTTTGCAGCAGCCTTAGCCTGCTTGTTGGCTCTTCTCTTCTCAGCATAAGCGACTGCGTCTCTGTCGAGAGCGACTGTGAGGAATCTGATGATTCTCTCGTCACGGTGATACTGGGTTTCAAGCTTTCCGATGAACTCAGGGTTAGCTTTGAATTCGATCAGGTGATAGAATCCTGATGTCTTGTGCTGGATAGGGTAAGCAAGCTGCTTCAGACCCCAATCTTCTTCGTACACAACTTCGCCACCATGTTTGGTGATGTAGTCGACGTACTTGGCAACCGCTTCCTTCATCTGAGCCTCAGATAAAACGGGAGTTGCAATGAAAACGGTCTCGTACTGTTTCATACTTTTAATTTTGTTTGTTAATTAATACTTCCTTGAGTGCACAATGCGCAAAAGGACTGCAAATTTAGTCATTTTTTGTTTTATATCAATACCTTTCGCAAGTTTATTTTATTTTCCGGCATTTTCCGGCGAATAATGGCGAATAATTATTACATTTGAGTTTTGAACAATGACAGGAAAACTATGAAAACAGCATTGATAACGGGAATAGCAGGGCAGGACGGATCTTATCTTGCGGAACTTCTCCTCGAAAAAGGCTACGATGTGCATGGCGTGATACGTCGCTCGTCAGTGGATTTCCGCGAAAGGATCGCCCACCTGGAAGGACGCCCGCATTTTCATCTGCATTATGCCGACATGACCGACTCGATGAGCCTGGTTCAGGTGGTAGGACGTGTGCGTCCCGATGAAATATACAATCTCGCGGCCCAGAGCCACGTCCAGGTCAGTTTCGACTCGCCGGAATATACGGCCAATGTAGATGCTACCGGAGTCCTCCGCGTACTGGAAGCCATCCGTCAATGCGGTTTGGAAAAGACCTGCCGTATGTATCAGGCCTCCACATCCGAGTTGTACGGAAAAGTAGAGGAAGTGCCTCAGAATGAGAACACTCCGTTCCATCCTTATTCCCCTTATGCAGTCGCCAAACTCTACGGCTTCTGGATAGTGAAGGAATATCGTGAGGCGTATGGCATGTTCTGCTGCTCGGGAATCCTGTTCAATCATGAGTCCGAAAGACGTGGCGAGACCTTCGTTACTCGCAAGATTACACTTGCCGCGGCACGCATTGCCCAGGGCAAGCAGGAGAAACTCTATCTCGGCAACCTGTCCTCACTGAGAGACTGGGGCTATGCCAAGGACTATGTGGAATGTATGTGGCTCATCCTCCAGCACGAGAAGCCTGAGGATTTCGTGATAGCGACAGGCGTGCAGCACAGCGTAAGGGAGTTCTGCTACCTGGCATTCAAGCACGTGGGCATTGACCTCGAATTTGTCGGCGAAGGCGCTGACGAAAAAGGCATTGACAAGAAAACGGGGAAAGTCATCGTCGAGGTGTCACCGGATTTCTACCGTCCTACAGACGTCGTGAATCTCTGGGGCGACCCTACGAAAGCGAAGGCGGAACTCGGCTGGAACCCTGCCAAGACATCATTTGAAGAACTCGTGAAGATAATGGTCGATGCCGACATGGCCAAGGTCGCCGGGGACAATGCCAGTGAAAAAGTCCGCACGAACCTCGTGGAATACCTCGAAAAAGGCATCGTAAAATAATCGTAAAGAAGCACGTAAAATACGTAAAACAACTGGAAATGCTCGACAGGAACAGCAAAATATATGTCGCGGGGCACAGAGGCCTCGTGGGCTCTGCAATCTGGAACAATCTCCTGAGCCGCGGTTATACGAACCTTGTTGGCCGGACCCACAGCGAACTGGATCTGACCGACCAGTATGCCGTGGAACGCTTCTTCGATGAAGAAAAACCGGATGCGGTGGTGCTGGCGGCAGCATTCGTGGGCGGAATCATGGCCAATTCATTGTACCGTGCGGATTTCATAATGCAGAATATGAAGATGCAGTGCAATGTCATAAGCAATGCCTACCGCTGCGGAGTGAAGAAGCTGCTCTTCCTCGGTTCCACCTGCATCTATCCGAAAAATGCGCCTCAGCCGATGAAGGAGGACGCCCTGCTGACCTCACCGCTTGAATATACCAATGAAGAGTATGCGATAGCGAAAATCGCAGGCCTGAAGATGTGCGAGAGCTACAACCTCCAGTACGGAACGAATTACATCGCCGTCATGCCGACCAACCTTTACGGGCCGAATGACAACTTCCATCTGGAGAACAGCCACGTGATGCCGGCGATGATGAGGAAAATCTACCTCGCAAAACTGCTGCACGCCCGCGATTGGCATGCCATCGGAACGGATATGGACCGCCGCCCGATAAATCCGGACAATAAGCTCCGCGCCATCATCGGCGAGGGTAATGTGGACGGCTCAAACCCGCGCGAAAGGATATTGGAAGCATTGGCATTCTACGGAATCAGCGACAATAAAGTAGTGCTCTGGGGCACGGGAAAGCCGCTTCGCGAGTTCCTCTGGAGCGAAGACATGGCTGACGCCAGCGTACATGTCCTGCTCAATGTGGATTTCAGCGACATCATCGGCATTGACAAATACAGTTCAGTCTTCTACGGCGCGAGAACCGACGGGGCAGTGAACCGCAACAACAGTGAAGGACGCGGCGCAGCTATCCCGTCTCTCGGCGAGATCAGGAATTGCCATATCAATGTCGGTACAGGTAAAGAACTGACTATCCGCGAGTTGTCTTCACTCGTGGCTGATGCGGTAGGCTTTGGAGGTGAAATAGTGTTCGACGAATCCAAGCCGGACGGAACCCCGCGCAAACTCATTGACGTCTCCAAACTCCACAGCCTCGGCTGGCATCACAAAGTGGAAATCGACGAAGGAGTACGCAGGCTGTTCGACTGGTACAGATCCACATTGGCATAGACCTCGTACATCTTTTCGTAGTACTTCTGGTAGTCGCCGCTGGTGACATTGTCCAGCCAGTCCTGATGCTCAAGATACCACTTGACGGTCTTTTCTATGCCCTCCTCGAACTGAAGTGAAGGCTCCCATCCGAGTTCCCTCTGGAGCTTTCTCGAGTCAATGGCATAGCGCATATCGTGGCCCTTTCTGTCGGTCACGAAAGTAATCAAGTCATTGTCAGCACCTTCCTCACGGCCGAGCAGCCTGTCCGTAGTCGCGATCAGGACCTTGATGATGTCAATGTTCTTCCACTCGTTGAACCCTCCTATATTATAGGTATCGGCGACCTTTCCCTTATGGAAGATAAGGTCAATGGCCCTCGCGTGGTCTTCCACATACAGCCAGTCACGCACATTCTCTCCGGTGCCATAGACGGGGAGCGGCTTGCGGTGGCGTATATTGTTGATGAACAGAGGAATAAGCTTTTCCGGGAACTGGTACGGACCATAGTTGTTCGAGCAGTTCGTAACAATCGTCGGCATACCGTATGTGTCGTGGAACGCCCTCACGAAATGGTCTGACGATGCCTTGGACGCAGAGTATGGCGAATGAGGCTGATATTTGGTCTCCTCCGTGAAGAACTCCTGCCCGTAAGCATGGTGGTGCGCGGACGATGCCTTGGTGGAAAATGGAGTCTCGATGCCCTGAGGGTCAGTGAGTTCCAGTGCGCCGTAAACCTCGTCCGTAGAAATATGGTAGAACCGGCAATCTGTGCACACTTCGTCTCCATCTGCATTGACACGGCTCATCTTCCACGGCTCCTTCTGGCTCTCCCAGAAGATTTTGGCGGCCTGAAGCATTGACAATGTGCCCATTACATTGGTCCGCGCGAAAGTGAACGGGTCCTTGATTGAGCGGTCCACGTGCGATTCCGCGGCGAGATGGATGATGCCGTCCACATCGTAGCGCCTGAGCGTCTGGAGAACCGTCTCGAAGTCGCAGATGTCCGCCTTGAGGAACGTGTAGTTCGGCCTGTCCTTGATGTCGTCGAGGTTCGCCAGGTTTCCGGCATAGGTGAGCTTATCAATGTTGATGATGTGATAATCAGGATATTTGTTCACAAACAGTCTGACGACGTGGCTTCCGATGAAACCTGCGCCGCCTGTGATGACAATCGCTCTGCTGTAATGCTTCATATCTCTTAAAATTCTGTTCCTTTTCTGAACGGTGTGACAAAGTCTTTCAGGAGAGGATGTCTGGTGTCCTTTTCGCTCAATATGGCCACCTCCTGCGGGACTTTCCAGTCGATTCCGAGGCTGCTGTCCAGGATGCTTATGCCGCCGTCCGCCTCAGGATGGTAGAAATTGTCGCATTTGTACTGGAACAATGCCTTTTCGCTCAGCACTGCAAATCCGTGTGCAAATCCGTGCGGGATGAAGAGCTGCCTGTGGTTTTCCTCGGAAAGTTCCACTGCTACGTGCTTTCCGTAGGTAGGCGAACCCTCCCTGATGTCCACTGCCACGTCCAGAACCGTACCCATCACGCAGCGTACCAGTTTGCTCTGTGCATATGGCGGTCTCTGGAAATGGAGCCCCCTCATTACACCATAAGAAGACAATGACTCATTGTCCTGTACAAATACCACGTGGCCGATTTTCTCGTCGAACTCTCTCTGCGAGAAACTTTCGAAGAAATATCCGCGCCCGTCCCTGAAAATTTTCGGCTCAATGACATAAACGCCCTCGAGTTCCGTCTTTATCACATCCATTTTCTCAATTCTTATTGCGTCAGAAACAAATATAATAATTATATTCGCTGAATCTGTAACAATATGTAACAATTTAAATGATTTTTCGATGAAAGGGATTGTTTTGGCAGGTGGCAGCGGTACTCGTCTGTATCCTATAACCAAGGGAATAAGCAAGCAGCTCATCCCGATATATGACAAGCCTATGATTTATTACCCTATTTCCGTGCTCATGCTTGCCGGAATCAGGGAAATACTCATAATCTCCACGCCCCAGGATCTGCCGGGCTTCCGTCGCCTCTTGGAGGACGGCAGCCAGTTCGGAGTCCATTTCGAATATGCCGAGCAGCCTTCGCCGGACGGTCTGGCACAGGCATTCATAATAGGTGAGGAATTCATCGGAAAAGACGATGTGTGCATGGTGCTGGGAGACAATATCTTCTACGGTTCCGGCTTTACCGGAATGCTCAGGGATACCGTCTCATTGGTCGAAAATCACTCCGAGGCCTGCGTTTTCGGCTATCAGGTAAGTGATCCCAAGCGTTACGGCGTGGCTGAATTCGACGCGGAAGGAAAGTGCCTGAGCATCGAGGAAAAACCGGAGAATCCCAAGAGCAATTATGCGGTGGTAGGCCTGTATTTCTATCCGAATGAAGTGGTGGAAGTGGCCAAGAACGTGCGCCCTTCAGCGAGGGGAGAACTGGAGATAACATCTGTGAATCAGGAGTTCTTGTCCAGGGGAAAGCTCCATGTCAAGACTCTCCAGCGCGGTTTCGCCTGGCTTGATACAGGCACCCACGAGTCTCTTTCGGAAGCGTCCACATTCGTGGAGGTGATAGAAAAACGCCACGGCCCGCAGAGCGC
>ERZ780111.95-NODE-95-length-27697-cov-5.09135_pt1 | contig 27697 bp, 27 predicted proteins | sample MGYA00433084_ERZ780111 | MGnify/ENA primary metagenome ERZ780111 (study PRJEB29588, sample SAMEA2144299) | human gut metagenome | biome: human gut; feature: human-associated habitat; material: faeces | place: Denmark | collected 2008/2010 ... | reverse complement strand
TCTCGACTTGAGCGAAGCGAAAGGTTCGCGTTCGAAGATGGCATCGGCTGCCCGCTGCGCATCCTGATAGAACTTATCCATCTGGTCCTGGCGATAACCCTCGGCAATGATGGCGAGGTCAACACAGTCGGCAGCCTCTCCGCTCTTCACGATATAGCGGTAAGGGATGCCATTCTCGCCCAATGGTCGGATGAGGATATCCTGTGGATTGATGGTATGGCGCAGTTCTGCAGTCACCTTCTGATGCTTACATCCACCGGCTTCTTCGGGAACGGCACGAGAAAACTGCTCTCGAATGATTTCTGCAGATGCTTAGCCTCCTGTGTAAGCTGCCATTCCTGGAAGAGTGTTGAGAAAGTATTTACATAGAGCACCTTGTTGGTACCATGCTCATACACGGTCACCTGTCCGTTTCCGTTCAGGAATTTCTCATCCAGTCTTGTCTTTCTGCCCGCCCAGGTAGGGTTGCTGTAAGCCTGTTCGAAATAGATAGCCTGGTTCACGCTATCGCCCGTCACGATGTAATCCAGTCGCAGCGTCTTATCTTCGAAGTTGTCTTCAAAGCGTTGTGCCTGCATCGGCAACGCCATCATCAAGGCGAGGGATGCAGCAAATAAAGTCTTATTCTTTATAAAAGTCTTATTCTTCATAAGCGATGATATTTTTATTTTAAGCAGATGATTCTTATCCAATCCGTACTTCACTCTTACTTCATTCTAACCTCATAAGGGAATCGGCGGGAAGAAGGATCGAGCGAATAATTAGCAGGAGCACCCATCACCACGAGATAGAGCGCCTTGAGAGGCTGGGACTTTGGAGCCACAAGCGAAACCTTTCCATTCATCGCTTCGCCCATCGGGCTGTAGATGCATTCATCGGTATCGGCAGTTACTCCCACCAAACCATAACGGTAACCGATGGTTCGTGCCATCTTGTCCTTGGATGTCTTGAACACCTTACCCTCAGCATCGAGGGCTCTGAAATCTACTGTAACCTTCTTGCTAGCCTTCGGGATTTCCAACTTGATGGCATTGAAACCATAGTTCTCAGGAACCGAAGCTGTATCCGGACGGAGATAACCATTCTTCTGCTTCAGCATCCTGGTATCAAAGGTGCAGGCATAAGGACGGGTCTCCTTACGCGCATAACCGAAATCGAAGTTCACGAGATGACGGTAGCAGTCGAACATCTCATCATTAAACTGCTTCTGAGTCATCTTATACTTCCGCTTGTAGGTAACAACCGGGTCCTCTCCTACTTTTCCCTCACGATAGAGCTGGGCGATGCTTTCCAAACCATGCTTCTCAGCCCACCACTCTATCACGTATGGCGAATGATAGATGTTGTCCAGATGCAGATACCCCTTATGGGTAAGCTGTCTGAAGGCATCAAAATGAAACTTCTCATCCGTCAGCCAGTCGGGATTCACTCTCCAGAGCATCCATTGGGATGTCATCTCGAAGAAACCGCTTCCTCCCCAGGCTTCGCCCGTTTTGTCTGCCATAATCTGAAGTTGGAAACTGTGTCCCAACTCGTGAGCCAAACAGTTGAGTTTCTTATCTTGAATACGGTTAGGTGTTACCCAGAGCGCTCCGATAAAGTCATCGTAAGTTCCGCCGTAAGCAGTTCCTTCCAGCGAATAGTTCACCATCACCATCATCTTATACTTGTCGCAGATGCTGCCCGGCAGAGAGAACTTCAGGGTGTCACGGAAGAAACGATAGAACCGTTCTACCTGAGTCTGTAGATTGCCCAGGTCGAATTTCATCGGCTTACCTTCGAGCGAAGGAGGATTCTGCGGATTGTCTCCGAATGGCTTTTCCCAGAAATACACGATATTCTGGGTCTGTGCACTATGTCGCCAGCACCATCTCTCATCATCCTTGTTGAAATCATAGGGTTTCAGAGAGTCCGGTACGAAGATGAGTTTCTGTGGTGCAGATACGGGATTTACAGGTCTGGTGGCAGGAGCCTCAGATGGGTCCTGCTGTGCCAGGGCTGCAGTAGCCCAAGGCAAGGTTGCCGCTGTGAGTATCAGCGATAAAAAGATTCGTTTCATTTCGGTTATGATTTTTGCGTTATTTATTATTTCGCCACAAAAGTACTGATAATCTTGCAAAAACGCTCGCAATATCGTCTAAAATGATACAAATATCGTATCTTCTCAAAGAACATCTTAGAGATTTGTCAAAAATTACATCAAAATGATAGATTTATGCCAAAAAACTTGGGAGATATTATAAAAAGTCGTATCTTTGCCAAAAGAATTCTATAAAAAGAACAGATTATGAGATTATCAGAAGAACGATATATCAGCTTACTTACCGACTTTGGTTTCAAACAAGAGCTACGAGAATATGAAGCCAGCCTCAAGGCTTACCGAGATATAAAAAATTCGATCGATACTGCGAAGGAAGAAGGCAGGAAAGAAGGCAGAGTAGAAGGCATTGCCAAAGAAAAGTTGGCCACCGCAAAACGTCTTCTCGGCATGGGGCTCACACAAGAGCAAGTTGCCAAAGGTACAGACCTTTCAATAGAAGATATAGAGAGACTTGTTTAAACAACAGAACTTTCGCATGTGGTTCAAGAACGGGCTGAAGGCCCAAAAGCTCCTAGCCCAGGGCAGCGCCCTGGGTAATTACGGAAACAAACTTGTCGCCCTGTAAGGGCAAAAGCTTTAAAATACTGGGCAATATACAAAGCTTTTGCCCTTACAGGGCGCCTTGCTGATTGCTATTATACCCAGGGCGATGCCCTGGGCTAGGAGCTTCTGCCCTTTCAGGGCGTGTGGAGTTCACTTGCGAAACTTGAATAAAGCAAAAAAAATCCCAGTCAGGATAAAACCTTGACTGGGATTCTTATTTAAAATCTCTCTCTCTCTTATTTTTCTCATCTATAAAAAGATGATTACTTCAAACCACGGTTGATAAGGGTTGTGTTGAGAAGCATCACGTACTTACGATACTGACTGTCGTTCAAGATAACGTGCATGTACTTGAGATCCTTCAAAACTGCCTTGTCAATCATTGCAGAACGATCCTCACCCTTTGCTGTTGCAGCATTCATCATGTCTGCGGTGAAGTTCTTGTGTACATCAGCTACAGCCTCTACCTGATCGATGTTCAAGCTCAAAGCATCTGCCAAGCTAGACATCTTTACATTCATGTTGTAAGCTGCTGTTGCATTTGTCTCCTCTTCTGCTGCGAAAGTAGTTGTTGCCATTGCAAACATAGCTACTGCTAATACCATAATCTTCTTCATAATCTTTTTACCTTTCTTTACTTTGTGAGTCCTGCACATCCGTAGACGCCGGCTCTGTTAAACATTATCCTATAGTCTTTTTCTTTAAGACGCTGCAAAGATACGAACTTTTATCTGTGTGCGCAAACATTTCTTGGGATATTTTCAGTTTTCTGCCTATTTCTTGACTTAAATCAACAACCATACACCGAAATAGGCGTCAGAACGTTAGAGATATTACATTTTCTCTATCATTTTGTAATATCATCGAAAAAAAAGCCCTTTTTCTTCGTTTATACCAATTATTATTTGTACCTTTGCAAAAGATTCAACCTATAAAACAAGCAAAATGGTACAGGAAAATCATATAGACAAGGCACTCGCCTTTATGGAAAGTCTCGAGAAACTGGGCAACCAGCTCAAGGCGGCTGAGGAACACCAGAAACAGCTCATCGCCCGAATGCTGGATCTCAAGAAAGAGAATCTGACCGACGGCGAGGAATATGCTGAACTCTCGCAGAAGAGCAAAAGTCTGCAGGACATCATCGACAAATGGCGACCTATCTATCTGGAGCGCATGGAGATGGTAAAGAGCGTAAGCATTCAGAAAAGAAAAAGAAATAATAAAAAATAAATATAGAAATGGAAACAAACAACAAAAACAAGTTTATTGTAGTTTCATACGCACTGTATGATGTAACTAATGGTGACAACGGCGAGGAGATGCTCATCGAGCGCACAACCGACGAGCGTCCGTTCATCTTCATCAGCGGTATGGGTGTTACCCTGCCAGCTTTCGAAGAGAAGGTGGTAGACCTGGCTAAAGGTGAAGAGTTCGACTTCCAGCTGGACCCAGAGCAGGCTTACGGACAGCACTATGATGAGCGCGTACTGGAGCTCGACAAGCAGATTTTTACCATCAACGGCCAGTTTGATGCACAGCACGTACAGGTAGGCGCTATCATCCCATTGCAGAACGAGGATGGCAACCACTTCAACGCAGTAGTGAAGAACATCAGCGATACAAAGGTAACCTGCGACCTGAACCACCCATTGGCTGGCTTGAAGCTCAACTTCTGCGGTCAGATTCTCGAGAGCCGCGAGGCTACTGCTGAGGAGATTGCCAAGATGGCTCAGATGATCAGCGGCGAAGGTGGCGGCTGCTCAGGTGGCTGCGACAACTGCAGCAGCGACTGCAAGGATGGCAACTGTGAAGGTGGTTGCGAAAGCGGCTGCAACAAGTAATAAACACCTTTATAATATATAAGGTAATGAGGAATACATTTGGCAATCTTTTCACTCTCACTACGTTTGGAGAGAGTCATGGAATAGCTGTAGGAGGCGTTATTGACGGATTTCCTGCAGGCATAGAAATCGACATGGACTTTATCCAAAGCGAGCTGAACCGCCGACGCCCAGGACAGAGCCACATCACTACAGCCAGAAAGGAAGCTGACAAGGTAGAGTTTCTGAGTGGTGTGTTCGAAGGCAAATCAACAGGAACCCCTATCGGCTTTGAGGTACGTAACCAGAACCAGCATTCTCAGGACTATGAGAACATGCGCTGTCTCTTCCGCCCTTCTCACGCTGATTTCACCTATCACGAGAAGTATGGCGTACGTGATCATCGTGGTGGCGGCCGTTCTTCAGCCCGTATCACCATTGCCCGATGTGTAGGAGGAGCCTTGGCTAAACTTGCCTTGCGACAGTTGGGCATCAGCATCACGGCTTATACATCACAGGTGGGCAGCATCGCGCTGGAGAAAGATTATCATCTGTATGACCTCAACACCATAGAAGATAATCCGGTGCGCTGTCCGGACCAGCAGAAGGCGAAGGAGATGGAAAATCTCATCGCCCAGGTTAAGGCTGACGGCGATACGATTGGTGGAATCATCACTTGCGTCATCAAGGGTTGCCCGGTAGGATTGGGCGAGCCTGAGTTTGACAAGCTTCATGCCCAACTGGGTGCTGCCATGCTTGGCATTAACGCCGTGAAGGGTTTTGAATATGGCGAGGGATTTTCCGGAGTTACTGCCCGCGGAAGTGAGCAGAATGATGTCTTTATCCCGAAGGCTGATGCTGCAGAGACGTCAGAAGATGCTGCTGTGAATCAGGATGTTGCTGCCCGTATTACAACAAAGAGCAATCATAGCGGAGGAATACAGGGCGGTTTGAGCAATGGTCAGGACATCTATTTCCGTGTTGCCTTCAAGCCGGTGGCTACTCTTCTGATGGAGCAGAATACGGTAGATTTGGAAGGAAATGCCACCACGCTGACTGCCCGCGGTCGTCATGATCCTTGCGTTTTGCCAGGAGCCGTTCCGGTGGTTGAAGCCATGGCAGCCATGGTGATTCTGGATAATTATCTCTTGAATAAAACAGTCAGAATCAGTTAATAGTTAATAGTTTATAGTAAATAGGGCTTTCTTGCGACAAGCAGAGTTCTTATTTACTATAAACTATTATTTTTTATCAGCTTCCCTCTACTTTAAGCTAGTTTGCTATACGGCGAAGCCGCTATAAACTATTAACTATTAACTATTTCTAAAGTTTGCTGTCCTTTAATAGTTTGGGGCAATATTCATTAAAAAAGCATTTATCGCAGAGCGGTTTCGTACTCTTGCAAATATATCTGCCATGCAGCAGAATCCAATGATGCGCATTCGGAATATCCTCAGCCGGAATGTGATTCATCAGATAATCTTCTACTTTTCGGGGCGTATCTGCCGTTTTCGGCACCAAACCCATGCGATGACTCACACGGTAAACATGCGTATCCACTGCCATCGTAGCATGACCGAACCATACGGCACGAATCACATTCGCCGTCTTGCGCCCCACTCCTGCCAACTTCTCCAAATCATCCGCAGCCTCAGGCACCTCACCTCCGAACATCTCAACCAACTGGCGAGACATTTCAGCCAGATGCTTCGCCTTGGCATTCGGATAACTCACCGAACTGATCAACTCATAAATATCTTCTTCGCTCGCCAGTGCCATGTGCTGCGCATCAGGATAACGGGCAAAGAGAGCAGGCGTAACCATGTTTATGCGCTTATCGGTGCATTGCGCAGAAAGCAAGGTAGCCACCAGAAGCTGAAATGCGCTACCGAACTGCAACTCGGTAGTTACATTCGGCAGCGCAATTCTGAAATGATTCAATATAAAATCGTATCTTTCCTTACGAAGCATTTCTCTTACTTTTTAGCAGGAGCAGCCTCCTCTTTCTTCAGCTTTCCCTTGTAAGCCTTGTTCAAGCCGGAAATCACCTCTTTTGTAATATCGTAAGCCTTGTCAGCATAGAGCAGGTTATCGCCGCTCTTAGAGAAGATAATGCTATACTTCTTGTCCTTGTTGTAGCGGGCAAGATAGTTGGCAATGCTGTCGTGGAGCGCCTTGTTGTACTTCTCCTGCTCAGCAGCAAACTCGTTGCTCAAGCGCTGCTGCAAGCCCTGCAGGTCGTTGTTCTGCTTCTGCAGTCCAGCCTGGATAGCCTCAGCCTGCTCGCGAGTGTAAGCATTCTGCTGAACCTTCTGCTGGAAGTTGGCTGCTGCAGCCTGAAGCTGCTGACCCTTCTGCGCAATAGTAGCCTGAATGTTCTGACCCTTCTTCTCCAAGATAGAAGAATACTCCTTAGCAAAGGTATACTGAGTCATGATAGAGTCTACCTCTACATAAGCAATCTTCAATTCAGCAGGAGCCTTGCTCTCTGACTTAGCCTCTACCTGAGGCTGAGATTTGTTGCATGATGCCAATGACAGGGCAGCAACAGCTGCAATTGCCACTGAACTCAAAATGTTCTTTCTCATTTTTTCTATCATATTATATTATTACTATTTTCTAATAAGCCTTGTTGGCTTCCCTTGCCTCGCGGTCCTGATCCACCACACAATGAATGCCCTGCTTGCGCAAGCCCGGATTGTCGTGCACATGCTGGGAAGAGAACTTGCCGTTCTTCTTAAAAATCACCTTTACGCAAAATAATGCCATGCAGATAGCAATTATTAACACGCTTAATAACATTAATTTTATCATTTTTATTACCTTTGCAGTGCCTTAGTGCACTTTTGGGTGCAAAGGTACTATTTTTTTGGGAATAACCAAAACAAAATAGCAGAAATAAATGTTTTATCAAAACAAAATAATAGAAAATAAATGAATAAAAGTGAATTGAAGCCTGCTCTCGTGTTCGAGCAGTTCGCAAAAATCAACGAAATACCTCGTCCTTCCAAGCACGAGGAGAACATGATTGAGTTTTTGAAATCTTTCGGAGAGGCTCATCAGCTCGAAACGCTGGTAGATGAAACCGGTAATGTGCTCATCCGTAAAGCTGCCACTCCAGGCTACGAGCATGCTGAAACCATCATCTTGCAGAGCCACATGGACATGGTTTGCGATAAACTGGTAGATGTTGATTTCGATTTCCACAAAGACGCCATCCAGACTTACGTAGACGGAGAATGGCTTAAGGCAAAAGGCACTACATTGGGTGCTGACGACGGTATAGGCTGCGCCATCGAGCTGGCTATCCTGGCAAGCAACGATATTGAGCATGGTCCTATCGAGTGCGTCTTTACACGTGATGAAGAAACCGGACTGACCGGTGCTCACGGTATGAAGGCGGGCTTTATGACCGGAAAGATGCTCATCAATCTTGACTCAGAGGATGAGGGCGAAATCTTCGTATCCTGCGCCGGTGGTCAGACAACCCATGCCACTTTCCACTTCTCACGCGAAGAGGCTCCTGCGGGTTATTTCTTCATGGAAGCTTCGCTGAAGGGTCTCAACGGTGGTCACTCGGGCGATGACATCAACAAGAAGCGCGCCAATGCCATCAAAATTCTTGCCCGCTTCCTCTTCCTCGAAAATGAGAAACTGGATGGAAGTCTGCGCCTCGTAAGCTTCAACAGCGGCAAAATGCACAATGCGATTCCTCGCGACGGAAAAATTGTTTTCGCCGTCAAAAATGCTGATAAGGAACAGGTTCGTGCCGACTGGAACATCTTTGCATCAGAAGTAGAAGATGAATTCCACGTAACCGAACAGGCTATGCTGTTCAATATGAGCAGCACCGATGCTGCACCTGTCATCGAGAAAGCTGTAGCTGACAAGTTCGTAATGGCTCTCCAGGCTGTAGACAACGGTCCGCTTACTACCTGTCAGGATGAGGCGATTGCCTGGATGGTAGAAACCTCAAGCAATGTGGCAAGCGTGATGACCGATGAAAACAGCATCAACATCGTAGCTTCTCAGCGAAGTAACGTGATGAGCAATCTGGAGAACATGACCAACACCGTAAAGGCAGCCTTCCTTCTGGCTGGCGCCGAGGTAACTGTAGGCGACAAGTATCCAGCTTGGAAGATGCGCGCCAACAGCGAGCTTACCGACCTGGCTGTGAAGGCTTATGAAAAGCTCTTCGGCAAAAAGCCATTGGTAAAGGGTATTCATGCCGGTTTGGAGTGTGGTCTTTTCTCAGAGCGTTATCCTGAGCTCGATATGGTAAGTTTCGGTCCTACCCTTCGCAATGTTCACACCCCAGACGAGGCTCTTCTCATTCCTACTGTAGAGATGGTTTGGGATCACTTGCTGGAGATTCTCCGCAGCGTGGCTAAATAAGCAAGCTCGCTAAATAAAACAACGAGCTTAATAAAAGCAGTGCGGCTTAATAAAAAAGAAGATGTCTATGATAAAGAAAATGATGTTTTTCATGGTTTCAGGACTTGTGCTGATGTTCACCTCGTGTGGCGATCAGCACAAGGCTCAATCTCTTGTCAAGGATTTTCTTAATGAAAACCTCGTTGAGCAGGACTGCAGCTATGAGCGGTTCTCCCGCCTCACTCCTACCGCCATGATCAGTTTCGACCAGATGAAGGTGATGCGACAAAATGTCAGCAAACTGCCTTACGTCAAGAAGAATATTAATTATAATGATGCAGCTTATCCCGACACCTTATTATATTTAAGGGCTACATACAAGCTGACCAACCATCAGGGCGAGAAGCAGGAAGTAACCCAAACCTTTTATCTTGATAAAGGTTTGACAAGAGTAATCGGGTTTAAGGAAAACTAAAAAAATAGTTAAGAATTGCCTTTCAGCAAGGCAGTAAGAATAAACAGAAAGAGTTGACTAGCATTTTAACTAGCCAACTCTTTTTTCATATAATCTCTTATTTCTTTTCTAGCCAGAGTCAGACGATTCTCAGCCGCTTTATATCCGAGGTTCAGACTTTGGGCAATCTCGCTCACCTGCATTCCTTCGAAGAGATTCAGGCGGTAAACCTTGCTTCTCTTCTCTGTGAGCCGGGCAATGCCACGCTCCAGAATCTCGTTGGTCTGCTGGGCAGAGAAAACTGATTCGCCATCAACATCATATCTTCCCATCCAGTCGCTAGCTCCCAGGAAGTGTTCATACTCCTCAATCTTATGCTTGCGCCGGTAATAATCGATAATCAGATTCTTGGCAATGGTGTATACAAAACAAGGTAAAGTAACAGGCGTAATCATCTTATCGCCTCGAAGTAATCGCACAAAAGTATTCTGCACGATGTCTTCAGCCTCGTCTGCCGGAAGCGAACGGGACATGACATACAACTTCAGCTCGTTGTAGTGTTCAGAGTAATAATCAGCAATAATGCTGTAATTTGAATTTGTTTGTTCCATGATGGCGATTTTTTTTATCATGTTTTTCGTTTATCGATATTGCAAAGGTAATAAAAAAAAGGAAAGCCACCAAAGGAAAGCGAAAAAAAAATGTGCTAAATGTTCGTTTTGAAACATTTAGCACATATGATAGAAACAATTTGTAACATGAAATGTTACGCATCGCAAAGTTTTATTTCTTAATTCAAACCTTTTTACAGGTTGGATTACTTAATCATGTCAACGCTTCTCTTGAGGAATGCGTCGAGCGATGCACCCTTCAACATACCGTTCTGAAGCAGGGCAAGGTCGATGAGCTGGTGAACAATGTTGTTGTTCTTAGCATAGCCCGAGATGATTTCGTTGCGCTTAGCCTTCTCATCGCTGATGGCCTTCTCTGTATTGTGAACATCATCCTTCTCCTGCTGGGTAATCTCTTCAGGCTTCTTCTTGTTCTGCTCCTGATGGAGTACGGCAAGGCGAGCTTCCTGACCCTTGATTTCTGCAAGGATTGGCTTCAATGTTTCAGCAGTGTTGGCCTCAGCATCTTCCAATACCTTCTTTACCAGAGCATGGTCTGAGTTCAGTACGATGTTGTAGCTGTCTGGCATCTGACCGTAGAAGTTCATGCCTGCCTGGAACTGGCTCATCGCCTTCATACGGCGCATGTACTCGTTCTGAGTGATGAGCACTGGCTGGTTCTGTTCGCCCAAAGCCTGAATTTCAACAAAGAATTCTGCCTTGTCAAGCTGAGGCATCTGAGAGCGGAATACTTCTGTCAAGTTGTCAGACTGCTCTTTGCTCAAATCGGTCTTCTTAGCATCTTCCTTCACGATGAGGCGGTCGATGATGTCGGCGTCAACACGTGTAAAGCGGCTCTTCTCCAGCTTCTGCTCCAGCATGTTTACCATCGGCGTATCGAGCTGACCTTCCATCAGGAGTACAGAATAACCCTTCTGCTTGGCAGCCTCGATATAAGAATACTGCTCTTCCTTATTGTTGGCATAGAGATAAACCAGGTTGCCGTCCTTATCGGTCTGATTGTCCTTAATCAGCGTCTTGTACTCCTCGAAAGTAAAGTACTTGCCCTCAACATCTTTCAGAAGTGCGAAGTCCTTTGCGCGCTCGTAGAAATCTTCCTGAGAGAGCATTCCGTAGTTGATGAAGATCTTGAGATCATCCCATTTCTCTTCAAACTCCTTGCGGTTCTCCTTGAAGATAGAGTTCAGACGATCGGCTACCTTCTTGGTGATGTAGGTAGAAATCTTCTTCACGTTGCTGTCGCTCTGCAGGTAGCTTCGGCTTACGTTCAGCGGAATGTCCGGTGAATCGATTACACCATGAAGCAATGTGAGGAATTCTGGTACAATGCCTTCTACCTGGTCGGTTACGAACACCTGGTTGCAATAGAGCTGAATCTTGTTGCGCTGCATGTCGATGCTGCTCTTGATGCGTGGGAAGTAGAGAATACCCGTGAGATTGAATGGGAAGTCTACATTCAGATGAATCCAGAACAACGGGTCGTCCTGCATCGGATAAAGGGTGTGATAGAACTTCTTGTAGTCCTCATCCTTCAGTGTGCTAGGAGCCTTGGTCCAGAGAGGCTCCACATTATTAATAATGTTATCCTCATCAGTCTCCACATTCTTGCCGTCCTTCCATTCGGTCTTCTTGCCGAAAGCAACAGGCACTGCCATAAACTTGCAGTACTTGTTCAGAAGTTCCTCAATCTTGTTCTTCTGCAGGAATTCCTTGCAATCATCAGCAATATGGAGGATGATGTCTGAACCACGCTCAGCCTTGTCTGCATCTTCGATTTCGAAAGCAGGTGAACCATCGCAGCTCCACTTTACAGCCTTGCTTCCCTCTTTGTAGCTCTTAGTGATGATTTCTACCTTGCTGGCTACCATGAAAGAAGAATAGAAGCCGAGACCGAAGTGGCCGATGATGGCGTTGGCATTCTCCTTATACTTGTCGAGGAAGTCAGTTACGCCTGAGAATGCAATCTGGTTGATATATTTATCGATTTCCTCCTCAGTCATACCTATACCATGGTCGCTGATAGTCAAGGTTCCAGCCTTCTCATCGAGAGAGACACGAACGGTTGTGTCGCCTATCTCGCCCTTGAAATCGCCCTGAGCTGCAAGAGTCTTCAACTTCTGTGTAGCATCTACGGCGTTTGAAACCATCTCGCGGAGGAAGATGTCGTGATCTGAATATAAGAATTTCTTGATGACAGGGAAAATGTTCTCTGTCGTTACACCAATATTACCTTTCTGTGCCATAATATAAAATGTTTTTATTCGTATTTACTTTATTATTGTTTGGCAAGGGGACTTACAAATAGCGTGCCAAAATAAAAGCCCTCTTACCAAACAGAATAAAATAGCTGAAAAACATTTTATGATTCAGCGAAGCATTTTATGACTAAATGTCTCTTGGAAATCCCTTTGCCAAACCGCCTTCGCTTGTTTCCTTGTAAAGCGAAGGTAGGTCATGACCCGTCTGTCGCATTACTTCAACTACACGGTCGAAAGATACGGTATGATGGCCATCTGAGAAGGAAGCGTAGAGGTCTGCATCCAAAGCTCGGGCGGCAGCAAAGGCATTTCGCTCGATGCAAGGAATCTGAACCAGTCCGCAAACCGGGTCGCAGGTCATTCCGAGATGATGCTCCAATCCCATTTCGGCAGCATATTCTACCTGAGCCGGACTGCCTCCGAAAAGCTGGCAGGCTGCACCCGAAGCCATGGCGCAGGCAACACCTACCTCGCCCTGGCAACCTACATCAGCACCACTGATAGAAGCATTCTGCTTTACGATGTTGCCCACCAATCCGGCTGTAGCCAAGGCTCTCAAGATGCGCTGTTCACTCATATCATGAGAAGTAAACATGTGGTAGAGTACAGCTGGCAATACACCACAGGCGCCACAGGTAGGAGCTGTAACGATGGTACCACCCGAAGCATTCTCTTCGCTCACAGCCAGCGCATAAGCATAAACCAAGCCGCGGCTCTGCAGGGAAGCACGGTAACCCTTCGCCTTTATATAATAGGTGGCAGCCTTACGCTGTAGCTTCAGCGGACCCGGCAAAACACCTTCATGGTTCAAACCATTTCTGATGCTCTGCTTCATCGTTTGCCAAACCATGTCGAGATAATCCCAGATATCTTCCGATTCGCATTTCTCAACATACTCCCAGAATGAGCGTCCGTTATCATAGCACCATTGCTTGATGTCGGCGAGCTTGTTCAGATCATAAACATCCTTGGCGCCCAGCTCTTCGTTGCCGGCAGTACCATCTGATATGGCTCCACCACCAATACTGTAAACGGTCCATTCATCGATAATATCGCCGTTCAGATCCTTGCCCACAAATTTCATTCCGTTGGGATGATAAGGAAGGAAAGTCTGTGGCTGCCAGATAATATTCACAGTTTTATGAGGTCTGAGCACTTCTTCTATTGCCACATCAGTCATGTGTCCCTTACCTGTAGCAGCCAGACTTCCATAGAGGGTTACTTCATAATAAGAAGCGTTAGGGCAACGCTCCTGAAAAAGTTTGGCTGCACGCTGAGGCCCCATAGTATGACTGCTCGATGGCCCCTTACCTACTCTATATAATTCCTTTAATGACTTCATTTTTCTCGTATTTAATATTTTTACTTATCGATTTTTTCTCTTTTAATGGGCTCAGTTACTTATTTCTTCAGTTTACCATCAGAAAGTTACTTCATCTGCTTGGCTTTCAGAATGATGACATCCGTGAGAGGTCTGTCGTTGTTCGTCTTATCGGTAGCCACATTCTGAATCTTATCAACCACATCCATGCCTTCAAGCACCTCTCCGAATACAGTGTAGCCGTTGTCAAGGTGAGGAACACCACCATGCTTGATGTAGCCCTTTTGCAACTGTTCTGAAGGAATGGCGTAATACTTGCCGTCCCGTTTCAGTTTTTCTACATAATATTCCATCTGCCGGGGAGAAAAATTTCTGCCCCAGGTGATGTAGAAATCAGTAGACGCCGAAGCTTTGGCCGGATTTTCATTATCTCCTTCGCGAGCAGCACAGAGCTGTCCGCGCTTATGATAATATTTAGGATAGATGATTTCTGCCGGAACCGTATAGTTTACATCAAACTTCTGCGGCTTTTTCATGTTCACCTTTCTGCATGAATAATCGCCACCCTGAATCATGAAATTCTTGATGACACGCTGAAAGATGCAACCGTCATAATAGCCCGAATTAACAAGTTTCAGGAAATTATCCCGATGCTTGGGAGTATCGTTGTAGAGAGCCACGAGAATGTTACCCATCGTAGTTTCCAGCAACACCTGAGGGCAAGTTGGATCGTGCGGTGTTTCCCAGTCGAGCAGAGAATCGGGCTTAGACGCCACAACTTTTCCGGCTGGTTCTGATGTGTTCTGATTGCCTTCACTCTGAGCGAATGTCGTAACAGGCACCGTAAGAAGAGCGAGTGTCAATAATCTGATGATCTTCTTCATATTTTTGTATAATTTTACATCTATTTATGTTATCGGATGCAAAGATAATGATTTTATTCTAAAAAATTGATTTTTTATGCGGGAAAAGTTCCTTTGTTTCATACATTCTTCATATCTTTGCAGCAGAAGACAGAAAATGCAATCAATTATGAAGAAAAAAATATATATTATCATCGCTTTTTGCACATTCCTCACTACAGAAGCAAGTGCACAGCAACAGGTAAGCTTCGGACCATTGCACAGTCCGGACAGTCCGCGTGAAGAATGGTTGCTGCCTGGCGATACGGTTTACCAGGCAGGAAAACCTATGATTTATCAGGGAAAACCGGTGAAGAATGCATATATGACTCCTGCCCGACTATCAGATAAGAAAGAAACTCTCGGCAAAAACGGATTACTGGGTGATGCTTCGCTAGACAGCACCTATTATAATAATCCCATCTCCAACCTTACCAACAGCTTGAGTTATCCGTTGGGCTATGGCTGGGGGCTGCACAAGGGATTGAATCTCTCGGTAGATCTTTCTGCCTTTGCTACATTCGGCAAGAATGTGCCTCACAGAGGCGGTTTCACCCAGACCATCGATGCAACCTACCTGACGCCACTCACCAAAGACAACAAACTTTGGTTGGCTCTGGGCACTTATATCAACAACGTAAACTATGGTGGAGACAGTTATCATGACGGTGGAGTCTACGGCATTCTGGGCTACCAGTTTAATGAGCATTGGGAGGCTTACGTTTACGGTCAGCTTAGTGTAGCCAACAATTACAATTCTCTTTACGGCCGTTATGGCGGTTATGGCTATGGTCCCTACGGCTATTCGCCTTGGGGCTACGGAATGTATCCTTGGGGTATGGGAAGAGGAATCATGCCGGGTGGCTACGGAATGGGAGTACCTGGCGCCAACGTTTTAGGAGCCGGTGTAAGATACACTAATTCCAAAAAGACTTTCTCTATCGGCTTAAACGTAGAAGGAGTATGGTATGATAATAAGACGCCAGCCTATTTCAAGCAATACGACTATCCTGTGCCAAAGGCGCCTGAAAAGGATTAAGAAAAAGATAAAGCATAAAAAGAAAGAGGTTCACTTTTCAATATAATCATATTGAAGTGAACCTCTAAGTTTATTCTGAAAAGAATCAGTTTACATAGCATCATCTCTCTCCATGAGATTATACGCTATGAGTTTAGATTCTATTCAGCGAGAATCTGGACTATTCTTTCTGCTGAGCGGCCATCCCATCTGTCAGGAATGCCCGCTTTCTTCCATTCACCCTTCAGAAGTTTCTGCATAGTTTGCTTCAGTAACTCCGGATCTTCAGCAACCAGTTCGTTTGTACCCACCTTTACAGTTTCAATATGCTCAGTATAGCTGTTGAGCGTAATGCAAGGAACCCCATTGAAGGTAGCTTCTTCAGCCACATTACCCGAATCGGTAATCACACCTTTGGCGTGAGCTGTAAGATAAGCAAACGACAGATAATCGAGCGGCTGAACCACCTGGATTCCACTCTGATGATTACTCTCTTCCTGATAAGCCTTGAATGCGAGCACGAAGCCCAAGGCTTTACCTCGAAGCGGAGCAATCACCTTCACTCCAGCCTGGCGCGCCTCTTCATCTATGACAGAAATGAGCGATTTCATCTCATCAATGTTATTGACGATAGCCTTGCGGTTCAAGGTCAGAACCATATATTCGCCTTCTTTCAGATGAAACTCGTCCATGACTTCAGGCCGCTGCATTTTAGACTGAAGGAAGCGGATGTTGTCGATAAGCACATTTCCTACCATGTAAACCTTAGACAATTCTGCACCTTCCTTGTTGGCGATGCTGTTGTTTGAAATGCCAGCGGTAAAGAGAATATCTGACAAGCCATCAATCACCAGACGGTTGATTTCCTTTGGCATGGTAATGTCAAAACTGCGGGTTCCGGCTGCAATATGAGCAAGCTGCACACCCTGCTTCTTGGTAACAATAGCCACAGCCATGGTTGAAGCCAGATCATCAACCACAATGACAACATCTGTAGCATTCTGCTGCAGATAGCACTCAAACTGACCCATCACCTGTCCGGTAAGTTCGTTCATGTTTGGACAGTCTACACCGAGATAAGCATCCGGTTTCTGAATGCCTAAGTCATCGAAAAGAGAAGATTCCAGTGTCGGGTCATCCTCTTTTCCTGTGTAAACCAACTGATAGCTGATTTCGTTACCAGCTTCCTGAGCATTACGAATTGCTCTAATTACGGGCGCAACCTTGATAAAGTTAGGTCTTGCACCTGCAACGATACAGATTTTCTTCATTTTTATCCTGTTTTATATATTTACTGAAGTTACAGTTTACTGATGTCTGAGTGCTTTATTTCTTGAGTCAAAGGGCATTATCCATCGACTCAGAGGTCTTTATCCCTTGAAAAGGTCTTTGATTCCTCCTATAGAACCCAAGAGATTGGTTGCCTCGTATGGCAGATAAACCACCTTATTATCCTTACCCTGTGCTACTTCCTGCATCATACTGATGTATTTCTGGGCCAGGAGATAGTTGGCTGGATTCGTACTCTGTCCTACAGCTTCCGTAATCTTCTGAATGGCAATAGCCTCGGCCTCAGCCTTACGGATGCGGGCAGTAGCCTCACCTTCTGCATTCAGGATAGCCTGCTGTTTGGCAGCCTCAGCCTTGTTCACGATGGCAGCCTTCTCACCTTCTGAGAGCAGGCGCTGCTTTTCCTTCTCACCTTCTGAAGTCAGGATGGTAGCACGCTTGTTTCGTTCAGCCTGCATCTGCTTTTCCATGGCCTGGAGCACACTCTCTGGAGGTGTAATATCCTGCAACTCTACTCGGTTTACCTTGATTCCCCACTTATTGGTTGCATCATCCAAAACTGCACGGAGTTTGGTGTTAATCGTATCGCGGGAGGTAAGAGTCTGGTCAAGTTCCATCTCACCTATTATATTACGCAAGGTAGTTTGAGTCAGTTTCTCTATGGCATTTGGCAGATTGTTGATTTCATACACACTCTTGAATGGGTCCACAATCTGGAAATAGAGCAACGCATTTATCTGCATCTGGATATTATCCTTAGTGATTACGTTCTGACGGTCGAAATCGTAGACCTGTTCACGAAGGTCGATGCTGTTTGTATAAACGTATCTTCCGTTTCTCATAGACACAATATCCTTGGCATGGTCAATGAAAGGAATGATGACATTAATACCCGGCTTGAGCGTAGCAAAATATCGTCCGAGACGCTCTATGATTTTCGTCTCACTCTGAGGGATGATAACGATGGTTTTCTTAACCACTACGAGTGCAAGTGCTACTAGAGCCACCAGCACATAAATTCCTATGTTCATGATGTTTATACGATTAAGTGAATAATGTTGACTCTAAACTTTTCCTACCTAAACTTTTTCTACCTTGAGGATGATAGATTCGTGACCTAAGATTCGAACCATATCGCCTACAGCAAGCGGTTCGGCAAGATGTGGAGCTTCCGCTTTCCAATCATCTCCATCCAGCTTTACCCTGCCGAATCCTCCGGCAGGAATCATCTCTGTCACTTCCCCTATCTGTCCTGCCAGCGCATCGGCGTTACTGCGGCGGTCTTCCCCACCCTTGTGTAGCGATTTCAGCAGATGCGGACGAACCAACCAGATACTAAGCATAGAGCAGATAGCCCAAACCACTACCTGCACCCAGAAAGGTGCTCCTACTAATGCCACAGGAATACTGATAAGCGAACCAATGGCAAAACAAGTAACATAGAAATCGCCGGAAGACAATTCTAAGATGAGGCAGATGAACATCACCGACGTCCATACCAACCAAAGGTTATGAGATAAATACTCCATACTTAACTATTATAATTTGATTCTTCAGATTCGAGAGATTCGAAAGAGAAGATGAATTCATTTCTTCAGATTCGAGAGATTCGGAAAATTCCTTATTTTCTGCGGGTTGTAGTCTTCTTTTTGCTACTGGTCTTCTTGGTTGTAGAAGTCTTGCTCGTAAAACCTACCTTATAAGTTGTCTGAGGTTTATAATACTTCAGCGCAGTAGGCATTTCCTTCTGCAAGGCAGCAATACGCTTGGCGTCTGAAGGGTGATCACTGAAAATATCGCTCTGATTGCTGCTAGAACCCTGCGACATTCGCTGCCAGAAAGGAATGGCCTGCTGAGGATCGTAACCAGCCATAGCAGCGAAGATAAGCCCCATGTAATCTGCCTCGGTTTCATTATCACGGGAATACTTCAGATTGCGGAATGAAAAATACTGTCCGGCAACTGCACTTGCCACATTACCTACACCATTACCTACTGTCTGGTTTAACACTGTTCCCAGGATACTTGTACCGGTTTGCTGATTCTGCTGTTTGGTGAGCTGCTCAGCACTATGTTTAGCCACAGCATGAGCTATTTCGTGACCCAAAACGATTGCCAAACCGGTTTCATTCTGAGTGTATGGCAAAAGTCCTTCATAAACCACGATTTTACCGCCAGGCATACAGAATGCATTGGCAGACTTATCTTGTACCAGATTGAATTCCCAAGAATAATTCTTCACATCGGCTTCAAATCCATTCTGCTTCAAATAGAGTTCAACAGCATTGGCAAGTCTTTTTCCTACCCGCTGAACCATCGCCGTATTGGCTGCATTGGTCGACTTCTTGGCAGAAGCCATGTACTTTGTGTATTCCTGATTAGACAGCCTGAGAACCTGCTCATCGGATACAGAGATGCGATGAGTGCGACCGGTCAGAGGCACCGTCTGAGTAGTGCCGCAAGATGACAGCGCAAGGACTGCCACAACCGTCAGAACTAAAACCTTAAACTTTTTCATCTTAACTTACTTATGTATATTAAATATGTTTATTCATTAAGTTTATGTGCTGTTTGAAACACATTTTCTCTGCAAATATACTATTTCTAGTTGAAACTACCAAAGAAAAATGAGAAAAACATGAAATATAACCTAAAAATAACACAAGATAACTGACAAAAAGGGGTGTACGAAAAAAAAGATGGCAAAAAATAAGGTGTGGCACAATCTTTGCAGTTTCGCAAAACCGTCAGACTGCCAGATGACAGCTGCCCGAGAAAGCAGCATTATCAGCAGACTGAGTTTAAGAAGTATAACATTAAAATATTTTAATATGAACGCAAAGAAGGAAGTGCCTGTATTGCTCTTGACAGGCTACCTGGGTAGTGGAAAGACAACCCTTCTCAACAAGATTTTAGCTAACGAAAAAGGTATTAAGTTTGCCGTCATCGTCAACGATATTGGTGAAGTCAATATTGATGCAGCCCTGATAGAAAAAGGTGGCGTAGTAGGTCAGAAAGATGATTCGCTCGTTTCTCTCCAGAATGGTTGCATCTGCTGCACATTGAAGATGGACCTGGTAGAACAGCTCAAGGAAATCGTAGACATGAAGCGTTTCGATTACATTGTCATCGAGGCTTCCGGAATCTGCGAGCCTGCTCCTATTGCACAGACCATCTGCTCTATCCCATCCCTCGGTCCTCAGTATATCGAGAATGGCATTCTGCGCCTTGACAGCATCGTTACCGTAGTAGATGCTTTGCGCATGAAGGATGAATTCTCCAACGGTAGCGACCTGATGAAGAAGAATATGGATGAGGAAGATTTGGCTTCGCTCGTCATCCAGCAGATTGAGTTCTGCAACATCATTCTTCTGAACAAGGCTGCAGAGGTTGAGCCTAAGGAACTGGAGCACCTGAAGCAGATTATCCGTGCCATCCAGCCTAAGGCAGAAATCTTTGAATGTAACTATGGTGACGTTGACTTGAATCTGATCGTCAACACCAAGAAGTTTGATTGGGAAACCGTATCCACTTCAGCCGGTTGGATTCAGGAGATTGAATCAGAAAGAAACGAAGAGCATGAAGAAGATGATGAAGAAGAAGCACATGAACATCATCACCATCATGATCATGACGAGGAAGAGGAAGACGAACATGAGCATCATCATGACCACGATGACCATGACCACGATCATGACGAGCATGAACATCATCCTCATCACCATCATCACGACCATGACCATGATCATGAAGGCGGAGAAGTTGAGGAATACGGAATCGGTACATTTGTCTACTACCGCCGCAAACCTTTCGACCTGGGTCTCTTCGATGATTTCGTAGCAAGAAAATGGCCTAGAGACGTGGTTCGCGCCAAGGGAATCTGCTATTTCGATGATGAGCGCGACATGTGCTACGTGTTCGAACAGGCTGGCAAGCAGAAGACTGTAAAGCAGGCTGGCCAATGGTTGGCTACCATGCCGAAAGACGAACTCGCCCAGGTCTTGATGAATAACCCACAGCTGCAGAAGGAATGGGATCAGGAATTGGGCGACCGCATGATAAAAATCGTATTCATCGGTCAGCATATCAAGGAACAGAAAGATGCTATCATTGCTGAGCTCGACAAGTGTTTGGCGTAGAATCTTATTCACCCGGCTTCCTAGCAAAAGCTAAGGGAAAATAGCTCAAAATGAGCAGAAAACAAGAAAAACGGAGGAAAACGAACAAAAAAAGTGAAGTTTTTCCTCCGTTTTTTAGTTTAATTCGTTTTTTTTTGTTAATTTTGCACCCGAATAATAAAAGCGTAATTAATATGAAGACAAACTTCAGACCGGCGTACATAAAGGACTTTGCTGCTTGCTGGAAAGTCATCGACCAGGCTCGCCAAAGTATGATAGAATCGGGACGTCATCAATGGACTGAGGAATATCCATCAGAAAAAGACATCAGAAAAGACATAGAAAATGGCAATGCATTCGTTCTGACAGTAAACGAAGAGGTAGTTGTCTATGGAGCAGTCATATTGAATGGTGAACCCAAATATAAGAAATTAGTAGGCAACTGGATTACTGATGGCGATTATTATGTAATACATCGCTTTGCCACGTTGCCTAGTTTCCAGCGTGAAGGTTTAGCGCGTATTTTCATCAGTAAGGTGAACAGCATGTGCGAGGTAGAAAAAATACCTAGCATCAAGGTTGACACCAACTTTGACAATACGCCGATGATTAACCTTCTGTCTTCGATGGGTTTCTGCATCTGCGGACGTGTAAACTATGGAGGAAACAGAGGTCAGCGTTTCGCCTTTGAAAAACTCTCCATAGCCATGGAACCTGCAGAATAATTTTTTGCCATCGAAAAACACAACATTTAATTAACATCCTCAAGCATTCATTATGGAAGAGAAACTATTGCAGATGAAGAGCTTGGTTGAAAGACTCAACCAAGCTTCGGATAGTTATTATAACGGAAAAGGCGAACTCATGACCGACTATGAGTGGGACGCCCTTTTCGACCAGCTAAAGAAATTGGAAGAGGAAACAGGCGAAATTCTGCCTGACTCCCCTACTAATCGCGTGTCAGAAGATTCTATCGTAGGAAAGAAAGAGGAGCATGAATTTGCCGCCCTCTCTCTAGCAAAGACCAAACAGGTAAGTGATCTTGTAAAATGGGCAGAAGACCGCCCTATCTGGATTTCATGGAAACTGGACGGACTGACCCTCGTAGTAACCTATGACGGCGGAAAACTCACCAAAATCGTTACCCGCGGGAACGGACACATCGGCACCAACATTACCCACTTGGCTCCAGCCATTTCAGGCATTCCTGCTACCATTTCAGAGAAAGGACATCTTGTAGTAAGAGGAGAAGCCGTCATTTCGTATACTGATTTCGAACAGTTCATCATCGAAAGCGAAGGCGATTACGCCAATCCACGCAACCTCGCTTCAGGTTCACTCACGCTGAAAGATATTGAAGAGGTGAAGCAGCGCCACATCCAATGGATTCCGTTCACCCTGGTTTATACTGAGCGGGAACTTACCTCATGGGGCGAACGCATGCAGATGCTGAAAGACCTGGGAATGAATCCTGTAGAACGTGAGCGTATTGACCACCCTACCACAGAAAATATCCAGCTGGAAATAGACAAGTTTACGGAGAAGGTGACAAGCAAGAAGAATCCTTTCCCGGTAGACGGACTGGTGATTTGCTACGATGATACGGTTTATGCAGCTACCGGTTCGGTTACAGGGCACCACGCAACGAGGGCAGGATTTGCCTTTAAATGGCAAGATGAACATGCTGACACCGTACTCGACCACATCGAATGGTCGTGCGCAGCCAGCACGATTACGCCTGTAGCTGTTTTCAAACCGGTAGAACTTGAAGGAACCACCGTGCAGCGTGCCTCGCTCTGCAATGTAAGCGAATGCGAGCGTCTGGGCATTGGCGACAAGGGAAGCAGACTGCAGGTCATCAAGGCCAATAAGATTATCCCGAAGGTAATCAATATTACAGAGGTTGTAGGGAGTTTTGTCATTCCCAACGAATGTCCGGTCTGCCATGCGCCAGCCGTAGTGCGCGAGAGTGAGAGCGGCACCAAGACTCTCCATTGCACCAATGCAGCCTGCCCAGCCAAACAACTTAAGAAATTTGCCCGCTTCGTCAGCAAGGAAGGAATCAATATTGACGGAATCTCAGAACAGACTGTCTGGAAATTCATCAATCATGGTTTTATCAGGGAATATGCAGATTTCTACAAACTGAAGAATTATGCGTTCGAGATTTCCTGTTTCGAAGGATTTGGCAAGAAGAGCGTAAGCAATCTTCTGGAGAGTGTAGAGAAAAGCCGCCATACTGATGGCCGTCATCTGCTCTACGCCTTGAATATTCCACTCTGCGGCGGTGATGTGGCTAAAAAACTGCTCAGCCGTTACAAGGTGAAGGAACTGATAGAAACGGCGCGCCTGAGCATGTTCGATGATGAGTTTGCAAGCATTGATGGTATTGGACCTGAAAAGAGTGCCAAGTTTATCGCCTGGTTCAAGGATGATGTTCATTTCCAGCATGTGCAGCATCTGCTGTCCGAGCTGATTATCGAGGAGCAGGAGCCTGTAGAAATGGGAAATAAATGCCAAGGGCTGACTTTCGTCGTAACCGGAGATGTGCATCATTACAAGAACCGCAACGAGCTGAAGGCTTATATTGAAAGCCAGGGCGGCAAGGTTACGGGAAGCGTGAGCAAGAGTACTAACTTCCTGATTAACAACGATGCAGCTTCGCAGAGTTCGAAGAACAAGAAAGCCCATGAACTCAATATTCCAATCATTACTGAGGATGAGTTCATTGAAAGGTTTCAGGAGTAAACAAGTGAATTAAGCGAAATAAAAAGCGAAAGCCAGATTCCGGATTACGGACTTGGCTTTCGCTTTTCTAGTTTTAAGAACCTGCAAATTCTCTGTTATTATTCTCCCAGGAACTGACCCATGAAGAGAATGGCGCCACTGTTACGTTCGGTAATGAAATAAACGAATGGACGGTTGGCATGAAATTCTACACGCTTCATCTCGTTAGGACCCAGTGATGTCAGCATCACAGCAGCTGTTACGGCAGCAGCCTTTGTTCCACGCTCGCTTACCTCAATCTTTGCCTTCTGCAACATCTTCGATACGTAGAAGCTGCCATTGGCAAAACGGCTGAAATCTGCCGTACCTGGCTGGAAGATGCTTGGAGCGCCCAATTTACTGATAATCTGATTAAGCGACAAATCCATCTCTGTGGTAAACTTTGGGAATTTCAAATCTACCTGGCAACGGTCCATGTCATTACTCAACTTCTGAAGTTTATCAGCATCCATCTCCTTCATCACCTCGCTGATGCTCTTGCCAGCCTTAGGAAGAAGAACGGTCATCTGATAACTTCCATTTCCGTATGGCAGCTCTACAGCCTGCAACATATCGTTTTCTGTATAGGCAAACTTCTTGTTCAGGTGCATCATGTTCACCTTCTTAATATCGCGGGTGTAACCGCTGAAGTTCTCGAGTCTAGTGTTCTTCGCATCAAACTTCTCCTGCCAGATTCCATTAAAATAAATAGCATTCAGAAGGTAAGAAACGGCTGCAGGGTCTACCTGGTCGATGATGCTAGGAATCATTCCTTTAGTCTGCTTCTTGCACCAGTCATTAATGCGAGTGGCAGATTTAGGAGAGGTAAAGTCCATGCTCTCCACGCCAGCCTGATAAGAATCAGCTACGGTACGAGCGAAATCGCTGTTCAATGTGAAATTCTTGTTGATAGCGATAAAATTGGCCATGTTTACGGTTGTCTGCTTGTCAAGCTTGCCAGCCGAAAGCATCAGCGCCTTATAACAGTCGTTGAGTTCCTTCACGCTCACGCCCTCGCAACCGATTGCCTTCAGAATCTCCTGCTGAGTCTGGCCGTCGGCACCATTGGCAAGCATTCCCATCAGATAGGCGATGCTCATCGGCGAAACCACCTCAGAATCCATGCCGCTGATCTGTTGATAGAGCTTGAAAGCGAAATCATTATTCTTCTTCACGATGTTCTGCTGAGCCTCTGAGAGGATAAGATAACTCTCGTCCATTTTTTCATCTGCTGACGGACGGGCAGCCTCTGCCTCCGTTATCTTCTCAGCCTTTGTTGCGTTCTCATTCTGTGCATTCTTGCTTGAGCTGCAAGAAGTCATTGCCATTGCGGCTGAAGCTAAAATAGCTGCACTAAATACTGTCTTATTCATATTTCTCTAATTTTTTGGTTCATTTTAATGACTCAACGCTCCTGAACCCAAAGGAACAGTTCCTCTTAAAAAGGCTGTTTCCGAATCGGAATCTGAATCGTGAGTTCTGAAGATAAAATGAAAAATCGGCTAATCCTTGCACGGGAAAAGTCGATTTTACTATTTCTTAACAAAAAACATCTATGTTCTTTACAAAAAAATCAATGCAGCGGTGCCTCTTCCGAAGGTCTGCCAGGCTTTATTCTGAGATGATATCTGTTTCCATCATATTCCACGCGCATGATGTTCGTCCTATTGGTCTTCATCTCATCGCTCGAATTAGCCACAAGATGTTCGTAGAGATCTATTGCCACATGACCCATCGTTCTGCGCAGATTGATTTCGATGCAAGGAACCACGCCCAGTCCTGTTCTGTTTACGTCCTCACCTTCCTGATTCAGCACAGCCTCGCAGAATTTATCCTTCTCCCCTTTCGTGCAGATCATCATGTCAACGCCGAACGGACCACTGTAAATATCCTTCAGCGCCGGCTCCATTACCCCGATGATGCGCTGTCTGATTCCGGCAAGCTGAGCCTCGCTAATGAGCGGTTTCATCATTTCCACCTTATCATCTTCAGAGCAGAGCACATTGCCCGAATAGGCGTTCTTGATAGTATCGAAGAGCGAAAGACCGCGATAGAGCACCTTGCCATCTTTCATTTCAAACTCCATGGCGAAATCTCTCACCTTATTATATAAGGGTTCTACGGTTACGCCGCCCTGATGATAAATCATGTTTGCCACCCATCTTTCGAAGGAAGGATAATCTCCGGCTGTTCTGAAGTCCTCAGCACTCACATATTTCACACCCCTCCCGCTGCTGCTCCAGGGAGCCTTGACAACAGCTTTGCCGTGCTGGAGAATGAGTTCTTTGACGCGAGTCGTCTCAGCAACATATTCCACGCCTCGCTGCAGATGAAGGGCAGCCCATTGCCTGCTGCTCACCTCGCGTACCTTATTTAATATAGAATCAGTCGGCAACATAATCTCCGGCATTCCCAAACGCTCCAACTCACCTTTCAGCGACAGGTTCCATCCCCAGGGATGAACACTGTCCAGAAATTCTGTCTTGAGCAGATGCTTCAGCTGAGGCTTGGTGATGAACTCAACCTTGCTGTTCAGTTCAGCCCCAAAATGGCGCACCCTGTTCTTCGCAAAATCAATATCATCCACAAGTACGAGGTCGCCCTCTTCCGCCCAAAGAGCCGGAATGAAAGCAAGATCACTTCTAAGTTGTCTACCCGCATGAGGCGCGGTGAACTGTTTCAGATTTGCAGCCAAAGCCAAATCATGTTCTGGATTGAAAATATGTAATTTCATGGTGCAAAGATATAAAGAAAAGTGCAAAAAAGGGCAGAAAATCCCCATTTTTACTTAGACAAGTGCTAAATAATGAAAAAAAAGTTACTTTTTGCTATCTAGAGTTTGCAAATTAGAAATATTTAATTACCTTTGCATCGTAAAAACAATTAGAAACGATATAAACTCATGGAAGAAGCATTCTTCAGAACACATACATACCTCGTAGAGCATACGAACGCACCAGTAAGACGTACTCTGATGGACGAAATCGACTGGAGCGATCGTCTGATTGGCATTAAGGGAACACGCGGTGTAGGAAAGTCTACATTCCTCCTTCAATATGCCAAGGAACACTTTGGCCCTACTGACCGCAAGTGTCTGTTTGTGAATATGAACAATTTCTATTTTCAAAGCAGAGGAATCGCAGATTTTGCAGGCGACTTTGTTCGCCACGGCGGCAGAACCCTTCTCATCGACCAGGTCTTCAAGCAGTCGGACTGGAGCAAGGAGTTGCGCAAATGTTACGACCTCTATCCAGAGTTAAGAATCGTGTTCACAGGTTCCAGCGTGATGAGACTGAAGGAAGAGAATCCTGAGCTCAATGGAATCGTGAAAAGCTATAACTTGCGAGGCTTCTCTTTCAGAGAGTTTATCAACCTGCAGACTGGCAACAGTTTCCAGCCATATACACTCGATGAAATCTTGCGCAATCACGAGCACATCATCAAGCAGATACTGCCCAAGGTGAGCCCGATGAAATACTTTCAGGACTACTTGCATCATGGATTCTATCCATTCTTTCTGGAGAACCGCAACTTCACAGAGAATCTACTAAAGACAATGAACATGATGACTGAGGTAGACATCCTCCTCATCAAGCAAATCGAACTGAAATATCTCACCAAGATCAAGAGGCTCTTCTATCAGCTAGCTGTAGAAGGTGCCAAGGCTCCCAACGTGAGCCAGCTTGCCGAAGAGATCAACACCAGCAGAGCTACGGTAATGAACTACATCAAATATCTTGCTGATGCGCGACTTATCAACATGATTTACCCTACCGGGCAGGAGTTCCCTAAGAAACCATCCAAGGTGATGATGCACAACTCCAACCTGATGTACGCCATCTATCCTATCAAGATAGACAAGCAGGAGGTGATGGAAACATTCTTCGTCAACTCGCTCTGGAAAGACCACAAGGTAAGCCAGACCGGCAAGGACCACTACTTCATTGTAGATGGGGAGAAGAAGTTCAGAATCTGCGATGCGCAATCTCCAAACAAGGTGCGCAACAATCCCGACATCATCTACGCCCGATACAATACCGAGGTAGGCAAGGACAACAGGATTCCGTTATGGCTTCTGGGTTTCCCATATTAGGGAATGT
>ERZ780111.88-NODE-88-length-29234-cov-5.33761_pt1 | contig 29234 bp, 45 predicted proteins | sample MGYA00433084_ERZ780111 | MGnify/ENA primary metagenome ERZ780111 (study PRJEB29588, sample SAMEA2144299) | human gut metagenome | biome: human gut; feature: human-associated habitat; material: faeces | place: Denmark | collected 2008/2010 ... | reverse complement strand
TATTGAAGCATCAACAAAAAAAGACGGCCCCGCTCGGCATCCGAAAGCGCCTCCATGGCCTCGGCAAAGTCTGTATAGACTTTAAGATACTTCATAGCCTTGCTTCTCCTTTTTTGTTGGGGCGGTATCACAGCTCCGCCCCGGCGCTGTTTTTATCTTCAGGCGACCAGACCATAATCTATATAGATTAAATTTGCTAACGTGCGGTCGCTTAAAAGCTTTTTATCCGCCGCGGCTTGTGTAAACGGCATTGATGTGCTATAATATCAATGCGGTCTTTAAGACTGCGGCTTTATCTGGCTCACCGTTGTTAACTCCCTCGGTGGGCTTTCTTTTTGCCCTTCGCCGCCTCCTTGCGGCAGATGTCAAAAGCAATCACCAGCAGTATAGCCTCGCCCGCCAGCATGTACACCCATAATGCGATATACCATACGTTCATCTTTTCTTCCGCCTTTCCGCGTCGATATGTGCCGACCGCACCCAATACGCTTCCTTCTGTCCGCGCAGCTTGTCCTTCATTCTGTCCGCCACGGCGCGGGCGATAAATTCAGCCCTCGTCATCTTCGCCATAGCTTACCTCCCTATAATGGCAAAATCAGGGTATTTCTGCTTGCGCGTCCTGCCCGTCTCTGCCATGTGCGCCATGCTACGCACCATCACCAGCGGCTTTTCCCCGCCTGTGCCTGTCAGCCGCCCGTCAGCCAGCATCCGCCGCACGGTAACGGGGCTGACATTCAGCAGTTCAGCGGCCTGTGTGGTGGGGACGTACTCCCCGTGCGCCCGCACCATGCGATCTTCCACCGCCGCGGCATCGTTTATACGCTCGTCCACGGCTTGCTGTATCATCTCCCGCAGTATCTTTTCAAAATCCACTGCCCTCGCCCTCCCATTGTAGCTCTGTAATCTTTACTCCACGGTATATGGTCGCTGCCCGCTTCCACTTCTCGCCCACCGGCTCTTGCTCTTCCTTCCACTTCTCGCCGGTGATGCGCTCAAAGGCTTTCCTGCCGGATAGAATCTGAATGTGCTGCCCGTACACTGTGTCCATGATATCGCAGTCATAGTCGAGGGTCGCGCAGGGTACAATCCCGCACTCCCTCAGCAGCCAATCAGCTGCTCGCATGGTGGATATGGCATCCGCTATCATCCCGATCGCCATATCAAGCTTCTCCCTGTCGCGCTCGCAGTCGCAGCGCTCTCCGCTGTCAAGGTTCGCCCCGCAATTCTCACATTTCCTCATTTCCTCTTTCCTCCTTCTTTATGCGCTCTTTTGGTAGATTCTCACGCTACCTCGTCTGCAAAAAAAATTTCTATTGCCACGCTGTCACTCATACCCAACACGCGGCGCAAGGCGAACATATCATCACTATTGAATGATTTTCGCCGCATTTTAGCGCAAAACGTTGAAAGCGGCATACCTATCTTCTCGGCAATACTTCTCTGGGTTTCACCTTTTGCCACAATCACGCCATGCAGCGCCCTTGTATCAACCATCCAAACACCTCCTTTGGTTTCTTTTTACGCTACCATGATACACCATCCGGAGTAGCTTGTCAATCACTTTTTTGCACAAAAAATATAAAAAATTGTTGCTTTATAATCGACTATATAGTATTATATCAATGAGGTGAAAAAATATGTTAGGTGAAAGAATTAAAATGGTAAGACTTTCGAGAGAAATGACGCAAGAAGAACTCGGAAAAATTATAGGCGTTGGCAAGTCCACCATAAATAAATATGAGCTTAATAAAATTGCCATACCCTCCGCGAAGATTGAAGCCCTGGCAAAAGCGCTTAACGTTCCGCCGGGTTATCTTATGGGATGGGAGAGCGTGCCCGAAAATGTTAAACAGGCGGCAGAACAGGTGGCTTTCCGCATAGAAATTGGCGACTTCACCGCCGAAGAAATGTATCTTGTTCGGGCATACAGAAAAGCTTCGGACTTTGAGCGTGCTTTTCTTGACGCTGCTGTATACCTCGTAAGCCGCGGATCTGCTCCGCACCCACAGGAGGAAGCCAACCAAGACGGCCTACTCGCGGCGGCTTCCCTGACGCGGCAGTATTTACAAGCACAGTCCCACAAGGAAACTGCGGAGAAGTAAAGTGCGTTATGTGCGGCGTTTCGGGGATGCTGACATAAATCCGTTCCATTTGTTTTTCCTCCGTGAAAAAATTGTTAAGATATGATACCATATCACAGACACCATGCATCATATAATCTATGGTGGGTGGAGGGGGGCGGTGGAGAAGCAAGGTAAGGATGCGCCGCCCCCGGGTGCGCCCCTATGCGCAAGTATAAAATACTACACACACGGCAAAATGGATATGACCAAAAATGGCGGAGCGCGTCGGAAATGGAAATAGCACATTCAAAAAATAGAAAAGGGTAATACCGAAAATGGGGGAGGAGAGAGAAATGGGCATTTTTGAGGACAATAATCGGAAGTACGCGGAAGCATTTGCACGGATGCGCGAGAAAAGTGGATTGTCTTTGCAGGAGGTGTCTAAACGTAGCGGTGTAGCATCGTCCACGCTTACCCGCACGCTGCAAGGCACGACCGGAACGCCAATGGCAACGTATGAGATACTTGTCACCAAGGGGCTGGGTGCAACCATGCACGACTTTGTAGATGAGATTTACGGAGCCGTGCCGCAGGAGGCCGAAGAGCCTACACAGAGGTATACAGCCGCAGTCAGGCTACTGCTTGCCGAAAAGGATAGGCGCATACAGCATCTTGGCAAATGGCTTCGGTGGGCGGTGATATACAGCGTAAGCGTAACTGGGATATTGATAGGGCTGTTTTTGTGCGATGTGTTAAACCCCGCCGTGGGATGGCTTAGGCAGCACGCAGAAGCTGCGCAGAGCATGAAAGGCTCAATTTTGTAAAAAGACAAAAGACAGGAGGAACGACATGACAAAAAAGCTTGCAAAAGTCCGCGAAAACAAGGGCAAGGCCGTGAATGCGCTGCCGGAGGATTTTGTTGTGCTGGACTTGGAAACAACCGGACTTGATCCGGAATGGGATTGCATTATTGAAATCGGCATGGTGCGCGTCCGCCACGGCGAAGTAGCGGCGGAGTATAGCACGCTTGTGAACCCGGGCATGCCGATAGATGATTTTATCGCCGAGCTGACGGGCATCACAAACGATATGCTTGCGGCCGCCCCGGCGCTGCCGGAGGTGCTTCCCGCCGCCCGTGACTTCTTGGGCGACGATATAATTTTAGGCCATAACATCAACTTTGATATCAATTTTATCTATGATAATTGTGAACGTCAGGGTTTAACGCCCGTGAGCAACGGCTATATAGATACCATGCGCATATCGCGGCGAGTGCTGCCCGACTTGAAGCACCACCGGCTTAGGGACATTGTGAATGCGCTTGGCGTTGACCACGCGCAAGCCCATCGCGCCATAGGTGACTGCCATGCTACGATTGACTGTTATAAGGCGTTGCTGGCACATATAGACGCGGGCATAGGCAGGGACGATTTCACGGCGGCGATGGCAAGCCATGGCAGCACCCGCCCAGACTTGCACGCACTTACGGCAGACGGCACGGCGGTGGACGAGATGCACCCGCTATACGGCAAGCATTGTGTCTTTACAGGGACGCTTGCCAAAATAGTGCGCCTGGATGCGGCGCAGGCCGTGGTAAATGTCGGCGGGCTGTGCGACAACGGGGTTACCAAGGACACCAATTTTTTGATTTTGGGCGCGAGCGATTACAGCAAAATCAAGGACGGCAAAAGCAGCAAGCTTAAAAGAGCTGAAAGCTTAATCGCGAAGGGAGCGGACTTGCAGATAATATCAGAGAATGTATTTTACGATTTGATGGGATTATAAAAATTCCGTGCGGCTGCAATCCGCACGGTACAAAGGAAAGGGAGCGAGATATAGCCGAACTACGCTCGCCCCTATTATATCATAAAAAGAAGGAAGGGGCAATGAAATGGTGAAGCAAAAAGATGGGCGCTACCGTGCAAAAATAACTGTAGGCACGGACGCAAGCGGGAAAAGCATAGTCAAGTATGTATCGGGCCGCACAAAAAAAGAGCTTGAAGCGGCTAAGGCGGCGGCGCGGGAAAAGTACGTCACGGGCGCAAACGCCGCACCGGAGGGAATACTTTTTGACCGATACGCGCTAAGCTGGTATGAGGTATATAAGCAGCCGCATATAGGTGTATCCGCGCAAATGTCATACCGCACGGCACTATATAAGCATATCTTCCCCGCGCTTGCGGGGCGGCGGCTGACGGCAATCACCACGGAGGATTTGCAGCGGCTGCTGAACGCCAAGGCCGACACGTGCGCGGCCATAATAGGCAACATATCTACAATCCTGCGCGGGGTATTTCAGCGGGCGTATAGTCAGGGGCTTATCCCGCGTGACATCACTGTCGGGCTTACAATCCCATCCAAGCCCAAGGAGACGCGCAGGGCATTAACGGACGCGGAGACGGATGCGGTTCTGCGCCTGATGGACGAGGACGGCACGCTGATGCTTGCCCTGCTGTACTACACGGGTATGCGCTACGGCGAGGCTTGCGGCCTGCAATGGCGGCACGTTGACTTAAAGGCGGGGACAATTCACATAGAGCAGCAGGCGGCCGGCAAGACAGGGGAAATAGATGCACCCAAAACTGATAAGTCCGTGCGGACGATTCCCATGCCGCGCGAACTGGCGGACAAGCTGCGCCCCGTGCGCGGTCTGCCGCAGTCATATGTAGTACCGTCGTCCACGGGGTCATATCACCGCAATGCAACGCGATACCGCCTATGGGACGATTTAATGGCGCGGCTGTACGATATCGCGCCGGAGATTGACGCGATTGAAAAGGGCGGGCGGATGATATCAGTCATAACCCCGCATTACCTTCGGCACAATTACGCCAGCGTGCTGTATAACGCGGGCGTGGACGTGCTTTCGGCGCAGAGGTATTTAGGCCACGCCAATGCAAAAATTACGCTTGAAATATATTCACACCTTTCGGCGCAGAAGGAAAAATACAGTGCAGAACAGTTACAGGGCGCATTTGAAAAAAGTTGCCGTAAAGTTGCCAGTCCCAAAGCGCACGGCAACGGCGGTAATTAAAAAATGCCTAATTTACTAAGAAAAAGCACCCATTTTTATGAGTGCTTTTCTTCTTTGGTATCCGGCAGCTACAAGGATTTTTTGTCCAACAAAGTACGCCATTGTGCCGAAAAACATAGATATTTAGGCATTTTTGCAAAAAGTCGTTAGCGCAAGCGGGCAATAAAAAGTTGCCGCAAAGTTGCCGGAGGTTGGTGTAAATAGGTTACGCCTTATACATCTCCTGATACCTTTTTACACGTTCCGTCTTGTCTATCTGCTTGCCGTGTAAATAGTTATACAGCGTCAGCATATCGGCGGGTGGGTCGCCATGCTTGGCCTTGTAGTCCGATATGGCGCGGACTACAAGGTCGTGCAGCATGGATGCGTGGGTCAGCTCCTGCCCCGATATGGTGTACAGGGTCTGCGCTACGGTCGGCATATCGTCCTTGACCGCGAGCGCCCACTTAGCATACTTTTCAGCGTCCGCGATTTCTTCGCAAATCTGGTCGGACAGGTCGTTAATTAGCTTCATTTTTTTGCCGCCTCCGCCACGGCGGCGACGGCTCCGCCAGTCAGACCCGTCAAGTCGTTATTCGGCGCACAAGGCGGGTTGCCGAGCAGCTTAAACGTCCCGCCCGTGGGGGTGGTGGATACCACGGTGCTGTACTTGGTGCGCTTGCGCATGCTGCACGCAGTGACTTGTGCGCAGCAGCGGTTGGCAAGGGGATACTGTGCCGTGCCTGTGCCGATGGTGATATATACGGGCGCGGATATGGTGGTAGTGTCCGGTATGCTCTGCGCCACGACGATGCAATATTTTTCGCCGTTGGCGTACACTCCTGCGGGCAGATTGATGATAAGCCCAGTACCTGCCACAAATGTCACGGACTGGGATATAATCAGGCGGGGGCAAAGCTGGCATATATTTTTACAAGCCATAATTTTCTCCTTTCATAATCAAGGGGCGGTCTAAGCCGCCCCGATAGTCACGGCAATGCCGGATGGTGTGTCATGCGTTAGCAACAGGTGCTGCCACAGCCGGAGCCGCAAAACGGGCTGTTCCCGGCGTTATAGGTGTAGCCGTTGGGGTAGCGTACCACGCCCGTCAGCTGCTCACGGACAAAAAGCTGGTTATTAGCCTGCTCAAGCTGTGCTATGCGCTGCTCAAGCTGCGCCTTTTCGAGCGCCGCGAATTTTGCGTCGATATTGGCGTTGATGGCATCCATGCCGCGCTGCACGGCGCAGCAGCACTCCGCCATCTGGGACTGTATGCCGTTTGCGGACTGCATAACGGTCATATTCGTCGCATTCTGCGCGATGGCCATTTCCTTGCCCAGCTGGCCGATATTGCCCTGCATATCGTAGCCAAGGCTGCATATGCCGTTGCCGATGTTGGTCAAGCGGTCATTAAGCTGGCCAAAATGCTGGCCGAAAAGGATTTCCTGCTGCGTCGCTGCGGTCGCGTACTGGCCGTAGTCACCGTTGCCACGGTTGCCCCAGCCGCCAAAGCCTCCGCCCATCATGGCCAAAAGTACGATAAGAGCGAATATCCAGAATCCTCCGCCCATGCTGCCGCCAAGGCCGTCGTTTTTGTCCGTTACGGCGGCGATATCCGCCAAAGAGGGTACATTATCCATTGTCTTTTCTCCTTCATAATTTTATTTTTTTGTATATAAATCGCGCGTGATTTATCGTATCTGTGATAAGATGCTTTCAGGGTCTATGCCTTTTTGCTGGCACAGGCTATAAAACATCTGCTGGGGGTCACGCCCGCCGAGCATCCGCATTACCTGCTGCATTTGCGCGGGCATTCCCATCATGCTTTTCGCCTGGGCGATTAGCTGTGGGGATATTTGCGGGGTCTGCTGGCTTCCAGCTTTCATTGCTTGCAGTATGGGATTCGGCATTTAATTTGTCCTCCAATTTTGATATTCTCGCCGCGAGGTCATTTATGTCCACGGGCGGTGCGGGCTGATATGGTGTGATGGTGTACGGGGTCAGTGTAGGATATCCCGCGCTGTCGGTACACTTGTGCCAAACTATGGGCGCGGTGGTATCCAGCAGCAGGATGCTGCTATTGGGCGCAAGGCTGTATGCCTTCGCCCCGCCCTCGCCATTGACTTGGGCAATCTCGGTGCGCTGCTGGTACTGCTGGGGCTGCTGATAGCCGCCAAAAAAAGGGTTAGGATTCCACATTTTTTCTCGCCTCCTTATGCCTTAATTTTCGCAAAAAATATGCCCCGCGCTCAGGGCGCGGGGAGGGAATTTAGCGGGCATTTAGCGGGCAAAAATATTTTTAATTTTGTCAAGTAAACACTTGACAAAAATGGAATTGCATGCTATAATAAGGCCATAAGATAAAGCAAGGGGCAATGCCCCGAAGGGAGTTAAAAATTATGAAGTACGATGTAACATTTTCCTGCGGCCATACTGCAACGATAGAGCTGTTTGGATCCGGCAAAGAGCGTGAGCGCAAGATCAACTGGTACGAGACGCACGGCGAATGCCCCGAATGCTACAAGGCCCGCAAGCAGGCAGAGCGCGAGGCGATTGACGCACAGGCGGCGCAGGAAAGCAAGAAAAAACAGTGGCCCGAACTGGGCGGAACCCCGAAGCAGGTCGCATGGGCAAATGCAATCCGCAAGGAAAAAATAGACGATATAATGGCCCTTGGCGCTGACGAGGAAGGAATGCGCTGTATCACATGGATTGTAGAGACCTTCACCGCCGCGAAATACTGGATAGACAACCGCGACAGGACATTGCGCGGCGAATGGGGGCGCGAGGTAATCAATGCCTACAAGGCAACAATGAAATAAGGAGGAAAGAAAAAATGCGAGATGAAGCAGTAAAGACACTTGGGTATATCTACGGGCTGATGTGGCATATCAGCCCCGATAAGTTTAGCGAGCCAGCGCTATTCGCGGAGGCGCAACGCCGTCCGGCACATGGCTTCGCGCTGTCCATGCGGTGGCTTATGGCCGCCCGCAAAATGACGCACCCCCTTGAACGCGCCATAAGCGACGCATTACAGCCGCTTACGCCCGAGGACTTTGACGACGGCGATAAAATCATAAGCGCGGAGCAGCAATGTATGTGGGACTTGGCTTTTTATCGCGGCAAAGCAGCCCCCATCCTTGAGGATTGTGACTATCTGGCGGCAAAAATGCGCGAAAAGGGGCTAACGCTACAAGACGTTGGCGCGGCCTGTGGTATAAGTCGTCAAGCGGTGCATGATTGGGTATGTGGCACAAGCCAAATCCGCGAAAAGCACAAGGCCGCATTGGCAGAGGCTTTCGGCATATATATGTAGTGCAAAAATATTTTTAATTTTTGTCAAGCAAACACTTGACAAATAGTGCAAGCCGGTGTATAATATAGCCATAAGATAAAGCAAGGGCGACAAGCCCCGAAGGGAGTTAAAAAATGAAAGCATACAAAGCGATTGAAGGCACAAAGACCCACGAAAAGTACGGCGACGACATCATCACATCATTGATTGTCGAGCAGGACGGTTTCCCCCGCAGCGATGTGCGCATGGCGACGGCAGATGAACTGATTGACGCAATAGACGACGACCCCGACAATGAGACAGGCCTATTGGAGATGCTCTGCGAGATGGTTAACATCGACCCCGATGATTATCGAACCGCCACAGCCGCATATCGGACAGCGATACTGATAAACGTCGGGACGAAATGGCAAGAAGGCCGACTGTAAGATTGAGGAGGACAAAAAATGGAAGCAAGAATGCCAAGAACCAAGGCCACGCTGATAGCCTTAACCGAAAAGTACCACATGGAATTTTTACGCCACTACATCACGGACGAGGGCTACGGGGTGTACTGCGTGTCAGATGAGCGGATACCGGAGCTGGATGCACTGGCGGCTGATAATGACTGGGGTGATGCCTGGATATTCGACTGGCTCAACTGGAGGAATCCGCCCTATATGTACCGGATAATCTGTCCCAAAAGCTGGATAAATCTTTGGGGTTGGGTGAAATAGCTGGAGAAAGGAAAAAAGATGCACGGCGGCGCATCTTTTTTCTTAGGCTTGAAAACCTAAAGTCAAATGTTTCAATCCACATCCGCAAGCGGGTGACATGCGTCCCAGACGCAAAAAAACGAAAAATCAAATATTTCAATCCTCATCCGTTGCCGGATGGCACTATTAAAATACCACAGCATTAGGCATATGTCAAGCCCCCAAAAAATAAAAAAGCCCCCATAAGGGGGCATATTTTACCGGCGACGGATCTGGTCATACTCTAACGGCGCATCGGTGTACCGCGCCTGATACTCCGCTGTCAGGCGGTCATACGGCACGCCGTCAAGCAAATGCCGCGCTACAAGCCAGCGGTCACGCTCGCTGAAAATCCGCTGATGGATTATCCCTTCCCACTCCGCACGGGAGAGGGCCTGCAAAATATTTTTGTCCACCACACAGGCCAGCTTCTCATTGGCCTATCACCTCCGGCAATTTTTGTCGCAGAGGGGCGGCGGCAAATTTATTTCTTGTCGCGGGCTATGGCATCATACGCGCCATTCGCGGCCAAAGATACTACCACGGCATTTATCACGCATAGCGCACCCGCCTCAAGGGTCAGGCCGCCCGTGAAAAAGGTGGCGGCTATAAGCACCACAAGCGCGATTACATAGCTGGTCAAGCGGGTAGGTATCTTGTCGATAAAGCCCACACCCTTGATAAGCTGGGTTACAAGGCTGGTAGCAAGGGTCGCCCCCGCATAAGTCAAAAGCACTGCCCAAGTAAAAAATTCGTTCGTCATTTTTATCTCCTTTCGATTATGTGCTGTAAAAGTTCTGCGCGGGCATTTTTCAGCCCGTCAATTCCGTTTCCGTCTATCTCGTGATTTATAAGGGCCACAAGGCCGGTTATAATGGCCTGATTTGTGACCTCCTGCCGCGCAAATTTTGTGTTGATTTCCTCAAACCGCTTCAAATCATTTGTATCATGCTCAAGCACCTTCTCCAGCTTCTCCCGCATGGTCAGCGCGGGGGCAATTATGTCCCTTATCGCCTTGATCCCTTGCGCGATAAGGACAATCGCCCCCAGTATTGATGCACACCATCCCCACCATTCCACGGGCTATACCTCCGTATGCGCCGTTGCAAAGGCCCTTACAGCCGTCATTGTGGCCTTGCCGCATATTCCATCGGCCTTGCCGCAATCGTAGCCACAGGCGTTCAATGCGGCCTGCATAGCCTTGACGTTTTCGCCGCGCATCATGGGCGAGGTCAGCTTAAAGACGGTTGGGGCGGTATCCTCGGCCAGCGCGGGGTGTCTGCCCTGATGTGTCCAGCCGCCGAAGGACAGGTGCAGATTCACCACGCCGTAATCGCGGCCTTTAGCCTCTATCACCATGCCATTGCCGACGTATACACCGACGTGTCCCATTTTGCCCTTGGCGAAGCTGTACCTAAATACAAGGTCGCCAGGCTGCATCTGCCACGCGGCAAGCTTGCCCTTTTGGGTACATTGCCCGTATAAGCCTTGGGCGCTTGTATCGCCATCGATAAGCCCTTTTATGTCACGCAGCCAATGAATTATAAGGCCGCTGCAATCAAAGGCGTACAGCGGCGTTTTGGTGGCTTTTTTTATGTATGCAAGGGCGCGGTCGGCTTCGCGGCGTGAAGTTTCCTTGCGCCGCACCCATTTTTCGAGGTCAGCGCGGTTGTCTACCCTTTCGCCCTGTGCGCCCCAGACGTAAGCGTCGCCGAGGTGGCTTTTGAGGTATGCCACAAAATCGTCTATCTTTTTGCCCATACTCTTACTCCCAAGGCCAGCGCGACAAGAATCATTATATAGCCTATATACACGGGGGCGGAGCCGGTCTGCGGGAGGTCGGGTGTGCGCACTACCACGCTATCAGCACCCCATACCGCCGTGGCCTCGGCTTTGATGTGCTGCCCGAGATTTGCCACAAGCGCAGCATCGTCCATGTATATCTTGCCCGCGTAGATATCGTCCAGCGTCATGCTCAGCGCATTCAGCTCGCGGGTCAGGTCGGCAAGGCCGCCCGCTATGGACACATCTACCGCCACGCCATTGCGGCGGGTGAAGGTCAAGCTGCCTATGGTCACGGTATCCCCGCTTATGGTCACGGGCTTGCCGTCATAGGTCAGCTCCGCCAATGGGGTGGTATACTCGTATACCGCCCGCACGGCGGGGTATGAGCCTGTGACTATCGCGGCGACTACATCGCCGTCAAGATACAGCACGTCCATATCCGTAAGATTGATAGTGCCCTGCACGGGACTGCCTTCGGCATCTGCAAATTTTGCCGTAAAGTACACCACCGTGCCCACGGCGGCGGTTTTGCCCGGTGCAGGGGTATAGGCCGCGCCGCTGGTGGTCGCCACCTTGTCCAGCTTAGTGACGGTCACGGTATAAGTCGGGGGCGGATTATCCGTGCGCCCCCAGCCCATAGCTACTGCGCCCGTGCATAGGCACAGCAGCACAATGGCAAGCAACATTGCAAAGTATCTTTTCATTATTTTTTAGCCCTCCTTTGGCTTTATAATCTCTCTGATAGTCTCCAAAAAGGCCGCAAGCTTTGATGCGCTCGGCAGCCCCGTCATGCCATCTACCGCCTCGCGGTCTCCCCCTCGCGTATGCGGTCAAGCTTGGCTTGCAGCTCGTCCCGCTCCGCGCGGTCGGCCTTTATCCTGCGGTTATAAGCAAGGATTTTTTCACGAAGTTCGTCCGTCATTCCGTCGCCCCCGATAAAAGCATATTTAACGCTTCTTCAAGCGTTGCAATTCTTTCTTCCGCCGTGGGTTCGGGTGCGGGCTGTTCTGCCGCAAGCCGCTCAAGCTGGGCTATTTCTTCCGCAGTCATATCTATATATGAGCCATTTATATATTTTTTCATCGTCTCACTCCTATTACCGTCACCTTGTCACCATCCTGAATCACAGACGTATCAACGAATGTCAGCGTTCGCTCATAAGCCGTTGGCGGTAAATTGATCGGCGTTAGCGTTTGCGTTGATCTAACGTTATCAGCAGCGTTAGTGTTGTTGTTTCGCAGCGTGGCCGATGAAATAACATTGCTACTAACTTCTGCTGAAAAATCCCAGTAAGAATATCCGTACTCCGCTGCTAAATATCCGCAAGAATAAAATGCGGCGGCTACATTGTTTTTCTCCACAACGCGGCACCACACGTTCTTGGCTAGCCCACTGACATATGTCGGACGCCTCATGATTACTTTTGCTTTACGCCACACTGCGAAGTCAGCAAGCACATACAATGCCGTATCTGCACGCAGTTCAATATCTGCATCCTTTTCCCAGCTCTCGCCACCGCCCGGCATATCCACTGCCTCCCACTCGGTCGGCTTGCCGTCCTGCACGGCCTTGACTTTGATTATCTGGCCGGGGGTGGCGGCGGTCAGGCCGAGAGATATAGCCGTATCGGCCTTGTCAAGGCTTGTCTGCACATCCTGCTCAAGGTCGGATTTTGGGATGCCGGAGGCGGGCTTGGTGTACGCCCCGATATTCGTTCTGGCCTGTGACTTCTGCTTGTCCGTCAGGGTTTGCGGGGTGTACGTTACTGCATCTTTACTGCCCCCGCCCGCTGCCGCCTCGTTTATCGCCGCGACGAGGCTGCTCTTGTCCTTGGTGGTCAGGTTGGCAAGATTGCCCATGTCTGCGCGCAGCTGTTCCTCCGCCGTGGGCGGGATTGTGGGGAAGGGATTACCCTCTGTGCCGCCTGTCGGGGCTACGCTGATATGCGCAATGTTTGTGGTAATGCGCGGGATTACCTCCCCATCCCGTGCGGAGTTGCCCACAAGCCATACGCGCCAGTCGCCCGCTGTAAGGTTAAGCTGCTGCTTGGCGGCCGTTTATCTCCCCGCCTGTCACGGTCACTTCGTGTACCGTGCAGCCCTGCCCAAACATGGCCTTAATCTCGCGCCCTGTCCAGTCCTCTGTCTCGCATATCACCTTTGCGGTAAGGTACTGCACAGATTCAGCCGCAAGGGGGAGATATTCGGCGGTCAAAGATTGGTGGTTGGCGGTTAGGGTGATGTTGTAGGTCATGTGTCCTCCTTATCCGTTGGTCAGCTTGGTACGCGTGCCCATGCCGACCTGATACCACAGGGCATTATTATATTGTGCCCATAGCTGTATATCCTTCGTTTTGTCGTTGGGGGCAAAGGCGTTTTTCAGCTTGGCTGTCCGCAGCGACGTTATACTTATGCTGATATTCGCGCTGCCGTCAAAGTCAGCTGTACCTTCCACGTCGCCAGTCAGTCGGATTTGTCGGGCAGTACTAAGCTTATTCGCGCTGCCTGCGGTGCTTGCCGTCCCTGCGTTGATTGCCTTTATCGGCCGGCCTACCACATATTCAACAACATATGTGCCGTTATCCTCCAAAATTCGCACGCGGTCGCCCGCGTTAAAAACAACGCCGCTGTTAACCTTATAATGCTTTTGGGATTCGCTGCCGTCGTCAAATGCCAGCGTCACCCCGTCGTCATACACGGCCTTTATGGTAGCAAAATTCATTCCGTTATTCTCCTTGCTTTGTGCCGCATCTTGCCGCCCACACGCAGTTCCATGCTCCACGCGGTCTCTTGGTAAATCTCGTTTATGCCAAGCACCTCGTGCTCAAATTGGTACACGTCCTTATAGCCATGCATGGGCATAAGCCCCGTCGCAAAGTCTATGCCGTGCAAGTCCGCCTCGGCTTCGATGGCACGGCGGCGCACATACGCATCGAGCTCCGCCTGTGTGCTTATGTCGCGCAGTTCGATTACTTCCGTTACCACTTGCCTGTTTTGGTGCTTAATGGCGACTGTGGGTCGGCGTTTTCATACACCGCGCGCATAGGCGCAACTTCGGGGGACGATACATAGGCGATAAATCTATTTGGCGTGTCAAAGTAGTCTACAGCCTCTTTGGCCTCGCCCATTATCACGCTATCTTGCTTGGTGCTGTACTTGTACGCAATATCGCCCAGTTCAATGTCCCTTTGCTTGCGCGCGATAAAAATTCCGTTTGCGTCGGGGTGTATTGGCGTATAATTTATTGCCGCTAAAAGCTCGTTGATTATATCCAGCCGATATGCTCCCGGGGCATACTCAACCGCCTCGGCAATGGTATCCTCTGCGCCTTCGATGTTTGCGCGGGTTATGCCCGCGCCATACAGCACGTTAAGCACTATGTCTGTATAGCGCGTCCCTGCCGGATAGTATAGCCGCGCGGATATGCCGTCCGTCTTTAGCAGCTGGTTAAGGTCGTATGCCTCCACCGTGCGCGATACCGTCTTTGCTTTCGCTACGCGCTCCGGCGACGACAACACAAATACCCCCAGCGGCCACTCTGCCCACGTATCACCCATGCGCAGCCCAAAGACGGGGCGGACGCGCGCGCTGAGATAGTCTATTTCTTCATCTCGCATTTCAAACAGCGCCGTGCGCATAATCGCTGCGGCGCTGTCAAAAGTTATAGTTCCACTGGATACGGTCGTTATGTCGCGCTTATATTGTAAGTCGCGCCCCAGCAGTTCGTAGCGCACGCGGATTTGCCGTGTAGGCGCTACAAGTGCCGCCTGTATCTCTGTATCCGTATATCCTGCCCGTGCAAACTGCATCATACTACCTCGCTATATTCGACTTCGTTGATGACAAACGACAGATTGTATATCATGCCGTAGTAGTCCGCGGGCTGGTCGGAGGGGCTTATGCACACGCCGTACATCTTCATCCGCGCATTTCGGTACAGCACTGTCTTGCGCTGCCGTATCACCCGTTCGAGTGCCTTGTATGCGTCCTTGTCATTTGTGGCAAAGGATACGCTTATGCTCCTTTGCGCTATCTGCCCAAACTCCGCCACGGGCTTTTCGCGGCCCGCGTATTCCATCATGCTAACGTCATAATCGGTATGATACCTGTCCTGCACGTTGTAGCGTACCTCGAAGGCGTGCGAGGGGTCGTCCACGGGCGTAAGCCACCCCGTTGTCAGCTCGAACACTGTTTGCTGCTGTGCGGCCTTGCTTTCGCCGCTATCACTTACGGCTATGACTTTATAGCGGACATTTCCGGCCATTACAGACCAGTCCTTATATTTTTTTGTCGTGGTACTGCCAATGCGTATAAAATCCGTATCGCCGGGGGCAAAGCGGTATATATCGTATCGCAGTATCCCCGTTTGGTTGTGGCTTATTATTATCTCAATGCTATCTTTTTTTTTTGAAAGCAAGAAGGTCGGCGTGGTAGGTATTATGTAGTTCGCCGTTATAGCATCCTCCGCCCACGCGCTGTAGTGCGCCGCCTCGTCCCGTGCGGATACGCGCACGGTGTACTGCTCCCCGTTTTCAAGCGCGACAGGGATATCATAAAATTGGTCGCTGCTCTCGGCGGTGATGTCCACTATATAGGTTGCGCCCTTGAGAATTTGCACCTTGTATGCGCTCTGTGTGAAGGTGGTCGTCCATATCAAGCGCGGTTTTGCCGCTGTGAATACGCTGGTCACTATGCTGGGCGCGGTCGGAGCCGTGCCGTAGTATGCATATGCTTGGTCGCTGTAATCGCTGGGCGCGTCGTCTGTGTCTATGGTCTGCACGCGCCAGTAAAAATTACCGCTTGGGATTTTTGCAATCGGCACATCGGCGTATTGGCTGGTGCTTGTCGCGGTGATTGTCTCCCACGTCAGGCCGTCACCCGATATTTGCAGATTGTAGCCCTTTTGCGGCAGATTGCTCTGCGGACTGGGGTTATGCGCCCAGCTGAAGCGCACCACGCCGCCGCTTGGTGGGGCCCCCCCCGCCGTTGGGCGCGACCGTCTCTCCCAGTATCGGGCTTTTTACGGTCGGGGTTTGCGGGCAGTCTGCAATTACCGTTTCTATGTAGCTGCGGCTTGATAGCTCCTGATCGGTATAATTCGTCCAAAAATGTGAATAGAAGTCATAATAATATAGGCTATCGGCTGTATACTTATATGCTATTTTTGCCGGTATCCTATTATCTGTCGGGTTAGATATCGGGGTATATGCCGACATCTGCGCAAGATATATACTGCCATCGCTCGGTATGTCATATCCTTGCGGCAGGTCGAGTGTTATCCAATCTCCACTTGCCACCGTGTCCGGTAAATCATCATAGCTTTTTACGATGTTTGCGTATCCCGCAGTATACTGCATGGCCGCAAACCCGCGTGCCGGGATTGCAGGCGTCGGGTATATATATACGTAGTCAGGGTTGCTTGTTGTGTCTTGTATTGTATAGCCGTCTGGCGGAGTCGTGCTCTTGCTGCGCTTTGTTCCGTATTGTTCGTAAGCTGCACCAACGTGCAGCTTTACGGCGTGGGATATTGCCTTCTTTCCTGCGGGAACAATCAGCCCGCTATAATCAAGCCTTGTTATCCCCCTTGCATACTTTTGGCATTGTTCGGCAGAGCCGTCTACCCGGATTATGTTGTCTAACCCTGTGCCGCCTGTAAAATATGTCTTTATGGTTGTTTTTGCCATTACTTCGCCCTTTCTGCCTGCCTCGCGCGTTTGAATGTTGCCGTCATTGCCGCCACGGTTTCCATGTCGCGCGATTGCACGGTCAAATAATAATTATTCGTGCCGCCCATGTTGCGGCTGTCCTCTGCGCTGTATACCCTGCTCCCCTGCGGCAAGGATACCAGCTCCGGCCCGCGTTCGCCGACCCATGTCAACCCGCCGGGCCAGTAGTCCGTGCCGTCCGCGTTGCGGCCTATGTTTTTGCCAAAGCCGACGCTCCACGCGCGGGCACTCGCCCCCTCGTTGCTAAAAACCTTGGCTATATTTTCGCCGTAGCGCGTAAGGTTGCTGTCGTCAAAGCCCTTGCCGCTGATAAGATTAAACAACTGCTTAAAAAGCTCTATCACTATGGCTATCGTGTTGGCTACTATGGTCAGCGCGTCGGCCAGAACGCCCAGCGCAAGCGCAAGGGTTTGCAGCACAGGCACGCCATCCTCTGCCGTGCCGAAAAGCACATCAAAAAGCGGCTCGAGCGCGGATACCACGTCAAGCAGCGCACCGAAAACCTCTAAAATGCCCGACCCTTCGGCGGCTTCTTGCAGCCGCACGAATAGGTCGGTTCCTTTTTTCATTAGGTTTTCGACTGCCGGAGCCATGCCGACGGCAATCTGATTCTTGAGGGCTTCGCCTGAGCGGTTCATTCGCTGTAGCTGGTCGTCAACCGCGCCCAAAGCATCTAATGCCTCTTCGCCCATTACATAGCCTACATTGTGCGCCTCTTGAGTAAGTTCGCGCAAGCCGTCGCTGCCGGCTTTTATTAGTGGGTTTAGGTCGCGTGCGGAACGCCCGAAGATGGTCATTGCTATCGCGTCGCGTTCCGTTTCATTGCTTATAGCCCCAAGCGCGTCTATTGCATCGCCAAAGACATCTTGTGCATCGCGCAGCGTGCCGTCCGCATTTTGCACGCTAATGCCCAGCTTGTCAAAGGCTTCCGCTTGTTCTTTGCTGCCGCGCCGTGCCGCATCCATGCTCCTTATCATTTTTGCTTGGCTTGAAGTGAGCGTATCCAGCGATACGTCCACAAGCTCGGCGGCATACTGATATTCTTGTAGCGCTTCGGCAGATAGCCCCGTCACCACGGATTGCGTAAGTATTTCGTCCGCGTATGCCGCTGATTCTATCGTCAGGCTTATAAGCGCTTTTTCGGCTTCTACAACCGCCGCGGCCACTGCGGCAAAGCCCCCCGCAAGCACAAGTGTCTGCGCATCAAGGTTAAGCATGCCGTTAAGGGTGTTGGTCATTTCCTTTGGCAGACTTATGCCAAATTTGCTGCCGATATCGTTAAGCGCGTCGCCAAGTCCCTGCGCTTTGTCTGCCGCGTCGTCCTCGCCCTCGCCGAAGTCGTCCAGCGCCTTCGTATTTTCGTCAAGTGCGTGCTGTTGCTTTAGCAACGCAGTCTCTGTTTCTACTACGGCCTTGCGCATACGCTGCGTGCGGTCGTCGCTTTCGCCATAAGCTTGTGACAGCTCTGCCAACCGCTTTTTTTGCAAGTCCAGTTTGTCGCTAAGAGATAAGACTATCTGGTCAAGGTTTTCATTGGTCGCGGTCAGGGCCTCAAGGCTATCTTCGTTGCCCTTAAATTGCTCTTGCAGTTTTTTGCTTTCGGCATTAAGTATGCCCAAGCCGCTATTTATGTCTTTAAGCGCTTGCCTATACTCTTTTTCACCTTCCGCGACAAATCGTGTTCTAATATTCGGCATCGCTTTATACTCCTAAGTATTCCGCAAGGCTTACGGGCTTCCCAGCCTCTTTCGCCTTGCCTATCTCTTTATACGCTGTTAATATTTTTGCTATGCGGTATGGCGTTGCAGTTGCCCAAAAATCACGCTCGGGTAGCCGTAGCGCCATCACCCACACAGCAAGATACCATGCAAAATTTAGCGGTTCGCCGCTGTCTCCGTTTTTTTTCTGTGTCCTCGCCTTTCAGCGCATCGGTCACAAGGGGCAGCACAACGCCGCTTATACAGCCCAGCTGGCTTATAGGGATTTCGCGCCCTACCTCGCGCACGGTCAAGTCGCCGTCCGTAGCGTCATTTATCATTGCCGTCAAAAATGTCAGCGTTGCCCGTATGGTGCTGCCCTTAAACGCACGGGATATGTCGCCGCCGTAGGCTTCCTGCACGTCCGCCAAAACGTTCATGTTGCAGCACAGTTTTATTTTTTCTCCACGCCATTCAAACGGCGCGGTTTTAAGTCTAATATCGTCCATGCGGCCTCCTTACGCGCTCGCGCCAAAGCAAGCATTTATCCACGCTATGGCATTGGCGGCATCGTCAAGCACGGCCACCTCCATGATGTCCTGCGTTTCCGCGTCGCTCGGCAAAAATTCGCCCGTAGTCGTCGGGGTCTGAAATTGTATGTTTTCGCCTTTGGTCTGCAAATTCATTGCGGGCTGACCGAAAAGCACTTTATGCACAAAGCAAGCCGTTACCTTGTTCGAGCCGTCCCGCATATCGGGCGCATAAAAGCCAAGGCCGACATACTTGGGTGTATCCTTCGCCGTGGTCAAAAGGCTTTTGGTTGCCGCGGTAGATATGGTGCGGGATTTTTCGGTTACGCCGAACATCAGCTTCTGGGCATCATCGGGTATGTACTTCACGCCCGCGGATATTGTGCCGCCCGTTACCTGTTTCATATATTCGGCGAGTTTGCCTTCTGCATATAGTCTGCCTTCGGCGGACGTAAGATTAAGCTGCACGGTCATAGCGTCGCCCATGCTTGTGGGGGTGTCGTATGTCACCGTGCCGCTTGCGTTTTTGTACTCGGCCACTTTCAGGCCGCGCAAATCAAAAGTAGGCATTTAATTTAGTCCTTTCTCATTCAAAAAAATGTTGGTTTTTTGATTCACAAGTTCTTCGTATTCTTTGCGGGCTTGTTCTTCTGCTTCCGTCCAAAAGTGTGTGCCGGTGTAGTGTGATCGGCCATAATTCAGGACAAAGGCAATCTGGGCATTGGTAGTGCCCGTCTTTCGTTTCCCCGCCGCTACCACATCTACATACTTTCGCCCCTCTTTGTCTTTGGCTTTTTGGATTTTTATCGACCGCAGTAAGATGCCCGACCCTGGGCGGACGTGCCCATGGCGCAGTATACTTTGTTCTACTTTTTCTTTTGCAATTTCTCCGCCGGCCGCAAGCAAATCGTCCACAAAGTCCGCTATGCCGTCCTCGGTCGTGTGCAAGGCGTTTTGTATGGCGTCTATGCCATCCACATACATCTTAGCCATATATACCGCCTATATGCGTCGCCGTCATGGGGATATGATATAGCCCCGTATCCGGCTCGTAGTCCTCGGCGTTCACGGTGCAAGTCCATCCCGCCGCCTGCAAAAGTCGCTTGATTTCAAGCAGTTTCGTCTCAAACGGCACGTTCTTGGTGTAGTAGTCTACCGCATACAGCACGGACGTTTCCGCCTCGGCTCCCTCGGCGTACAGCGTTGTCGATTGGGTGATAAGCTGATAGGTTACGTACTCGGTCGCGTCGCCCATGTAGGGCGGGTGGCATACGGTGTATTTGTCTTGCAGTATTTCCGCAATCGTCATGCCGTCACCACCCTTTGTACCTTGATTTCCAAAAATTCGCAGCGGTCATTGACGTTGTTGATGCTTAACACCTCATACGGATCCGTGTCTCTCTCCCGCCATATGCGGCTTTTGACCGTCACCAACGGCGAATAGCGCATGGTTATCGTTGCGGGTTCGCGTAAATGCAGCTCGGCGGCTTGGTATATTTCTGCGCCGTGCGCGTTAACCCACTTGCACCACACAGGCCGCGTAAATGCGTTCACAAATTCTTCGCGGCTAAAGCCGTCCCTTATGGTATATACGGGGTTTTTTATGGTGATTTTTGTTCGCATCTCGCCCGCGTTTGCGCGTGCCGCCATCAAAACCACCAGCCTTTGTATTGCCGCAGCATGGCCTGCGCCGCCGTGTCAACTTCGCTTGTATTTGCGGTTGTTGCGGCCTCGCGGTTGGCGTACCAATGCCCAATCAGCAGCAGCATTGCCTGCCGTACCATAAACGGCACATACCCGCCCGCCGTGTATGTGATAGTCGCATTGGGTTCGGTGACCGTCACCGTTCCGCGCCGCAAGTCCGCCGTATACTCCACGGCCTTGCCATCTACCGTCACGCTGTCAATGCTTTTTATCGGGCAACGCGGTAGTTCGGTTGTTCCTGCCGCGTCCGTCAATGCGGTTATCTTCTGCGGCGCAAACGCGCGGCCCGTATAGTTTTCGCAGTATTCTCGCGCCGCAGCGATAAGCGGCAAAATTATCAGCATATCCTCGCTGTTATCGTCGGGGTTAATGCGTAGATGCATCTTTGCCGCGTCGAGAGTTACAGCCTCATTTATTATTGTTTGCGTCAAAATTTGTGCCGCCATATCTAACCTCCGTTCTTACGCGGGGCAAACCGCCCCGCGTGTTCATTTTATGAGCCCTTAATTTTAAGGCGGGCAAACGCTTCGCCTACCACGGGCGCGCCGTCGCCGAAGTACTCGACCAGATAGCCGATTGAGTTATTCGGCGCATACAGCTCGTTGAGCACCTGTATGTACAGGCCGTCGCCGTCGCAAATCATGTAACCCGTCCTAAAGTCGCCGTATACCGCGGCGTACTTGCCCGCCGTGTAGGTATTGGGCGCGTATTCGCTCATGTACACCGGTGCTCCGAGCAGCCTGTCGGGCTGTCCCATCTGTACGGACGGCTGCCATATATACTGGCCGTCGCTGCCCTTGAGCTTGGCCAGCGTCTTGCACAGGTCGCGGTGCATCACCCAGGACGCATTGCGCGTATACTGCCCCTTAACCGCGTACTTGGTTTCGATCATATCGTCTGCGGTTATTGCAGTCGCGGCGCTTGTAATGTCGCGGGCTTCGGGTACTCCGTTCGCGCTTGCAACAAAAACGCCGAGCGGGCTGTTAGTGCCCGCGCCGTTCATGTAGGCGTTCTCCTGCGCGGCTTCGACCTTATAGAGGATCCTGTCAAGCACGGTCTGGTCGGGCGAGGGCGCATGCCGCATAAGGGTTCGGGATATCTTTATCAGCTTCGCAAGACGCTGAGGCTTGAACTCCCTGCGGCCAAACGAAATAGTTGCTTCTTCGGGCGCTGCCGCAATTTCGGTTGTCCATTCGATGTCGGACGCATCGGCGGTGAGCGTCGGGTAACCAAGGCTCTGCGCATTGCCGATAGGGCCGACAACATCACAGATCTGGCGCATGAACATGTCGTTTTTAAGTCCGGCTATCAACCTGTTCACAAATTCAACGGGGGCGGTCAGATAGCCCGCGTTGGCATTTGTGCCAAGGGTCTGCGTGGTGTTGCGATACGCAGCTATGTCGCCCTGGTCGCCCCGCAAGGCGCGGCCAAACATATCCACGATTTTGTTTTTGGCATTGTCCCGCTGTACATCGGCCACTTCTCCGGCAGCCCGCTCGCGCTCAAGCTGCTTCTGTTCGCGGGTTATGCTCGCGTTAAGCTTGTCAAATTCTTTTTCAAGCCTGTCATACGTCGCCTTATCGTCCGCGTTCATTTCCTCCGCATCATTGCGGTTCATCACCTCGCGCAGCTGGGCGGTTATCTTCGCCCTTTCCTGCATCATCTCGTAAATTTCTTTTGCCATTTCATACCTCCAAAATTTTTAATCTCATGGCCTTAAATCTTTCACGCTGTTCCGCCAGCGCTGCGTTTGTTGTATCTGTTGTGGGCTGGATTTCTCCCCCATTATCAGGCTCATTCATATCGGGCGCGTTCTTATAACGGGCAAAATACTTGCCCGCGTTTGCGCACGCCGCTATTTTTTTATTCTTAATCAGCTCATCCGCAAAGCCCGCTTCCTTCGCTTCCTTACCGCTCATCCACGTCTCCGCGCTCATCATGGCCGCTATTTCGTCCTTGCCCTTGCCCGTGCGGGCGACGTATATGTCCGCAATCTGCCCGTTAAGGCGCTCAAGCTCATCGGCGGTTTTCCGCAAATCCTCTGCGCCGCCGCCTGTGTATGTCCATGCGTTGTGTATCATCAGCGTGGCGTTTTCCGGCATTTTTATGACATCGCCCGCCATTGCTATGACGGATGCAGCGGAGGCCGCAAGGCCGTCTATGTGGACGGTCTTTTCCGCTTTATGCCGCTGCAAAATGTTGTAAATGCTGAATCCTGCAAAAATGTCGCCGCCGGGGCTGTTTATGTAGACATCAAGCGCGGATATATCCCCAAGCGCCGCAAGGTCTTTCTGGAATTGCGCGGGGGTAACTTCGTCACCAAACCATGACGTATCGCTTATTTCGCCATATAAAAAAAGCTCTCCGGCATTGCCGAGGGCTTTGAACTCCCAGAATTTATGCACCTTTTGTATCTCCTTTCACCTGTGCGCTCTTTGGCGCGTTTAGTTTTGCATTTTCCAGCGGCAGCATATTGCCGTTGATAAAGTATATCCGCCCCAGTCCGTCAGGCAGCGGGTTCATGTCCTCAAGCTCGCGTATATCGTCCGCGCTCATTATGCCGTTCTGCCGCATCGAGTTATAATAGCTTGTGCGTGACGCAGTGTCGCCGCGCAGGAGGCCGTTTGTGTTGAATTTGTAGTAATATTCACGCTGCTCTGCCGTTGTCAGCAAGTCGCGATAAAGCGCTTGCTCTATGCGCACGGATAACGGGTTTATGCAATCGCGCACAAATTCCGCGCTTTGCTGCTCAATGTTGCTGAATGTGGCCTTCTCCAAGTCCATGCACATATGCGGCGGCACGCCGAATATCCTGCATATTTCCGTTACCGCCCACTTGCGGCTGTCAAGCAGCTGCGTTTTCTGCATATCCCTGTCCCACGGCTGTGCCGTGGAGCCGTTCTCTAAAAACATCCACTTGCCTGCGTTCTCCACGCCCGCATAATTGGCCTTAAAGTCCTCCTTGAAGCGTTCGTATGCGCTATCGGATAATTCGCCGGGGTATGTTATATACCCGCCCGGTGACGTGCCGCTGAATCCGCGCTGTGCATACTTTGTCATGCTGTCGTTTAGGCCAAGCACCCCCGCCGCTATGTCCATCGGGTCTTCCGGCGTTCGGCTTGCAAATCTAAACCCCGGTATAAACACAAAATCGCCATCCCGCAGCGTTTCGGTTATGCCGTCCGCCGTGGCGTATATGTACTGCTCCCCGTTGCGGCTGTTGGTATAGACTTGCGAACAGTTTGCCGTGGGCAGATTCTTAAGCGCTGTTATTACTCCGCTGCGGTTGCGTACTATGCGCAGATATCCGCCGCGTGTCAGCAGTATGTTTGCCACAAGCATCTGCATCATTTCATACGCCGTCGTGGTCGGGTTTGGCAGTATATTTGTAATCTTGTATAACGGATGGTCTTTGGCCTTCTGCTTGCCGTCGTTACGGTCGCGGTACATATGCAGCGGCAGCGCCGCCATTGTCTTACTTATCAGGTCAACGCACCGGAAAACCGCCGCAACCTGTAATGCCGTATCTGCGCTTATGGCGCACCCGTTGCCCATAAGGTAATCCTGCCATGCCGTATCGCTGGATACAGGCGGCAGTTTTTCTACATTTGCCGCGCGTATCTCAATTATTTTGCCGAATAGCTTGATTTTTTTCATTCCCACCTCATATTACGCGCAAGCCGCGCTGTTCGTATACGCTTCGTTTGGGTTCCAGTTTGACCGCCGCCGCCATTGCGTCTATAAGTGCGCACATGGGGTCAATTCGCTCGATGCTCTTGTTTTTCATCGGCTTTATGTTCTCGTTGCCGTCCTGTGCTACCACAACGTTGCCAAATGTCCACCGCCCGCACGGGTTATGCTCGTGCGTTATCTCGCCGTCCATCATCAGGCGCTCCAGCTCCTTCATGGCGGGCGACATTCCCGCCATTGTCTGGGGTATGGTTATAACCTTCTGCTGTGCTACTTCCTGCTGCATCAGCGGGCGCAGGGAATCAATTCGCCATTGGTCGGCGGCGATATACTTTACATCGTAGTCCAGCATCAGCTTGTCAAGATAATTGGCTATATAGGCATAATCGACGCAGTTGCCGGGCGTTGCGTGCATATGCTCCGCTTTAACCCATCTACCAAATGGTACATGGTCGCGCTGCTCGCGCTCGCGCATATTGTCCTCCGGTATCCACGCATCCACAAAAAACCGCCATTCCGTCTGCTCCGGTAGCGGCGGGGAAAGCACCGCCACGCCCGTGTGGCCTTGCGTGTGCGGTGGGGGCGGAAAAACCCCCGCCACGCCCGTAAGGTCGGTCGTGCTTGACAAGTCAATGCCTACATAGCACTCGCGCCCCAGCATATCGGATTTATGCCAATCGCCTTCGGTATCGTCCCATAGCGTAATCGGCATCCACCCCGTGCGTTTCAGCGATATCCATTGATTCAGTCGCAGCCAGCGGAAAAGCTTCTCAGCCGCAGGGCTATTCCGTGCCTTTAATGCCTCGCTGCGGACATTCTCTATTTTTATCGACACGCCAAGCGACGGATTAGCCAAATACCAATTAGCTTCGTCATATATATCCGCCGTCTCCGGAACGGTATATATTTTTGCGTAAAAGGTTGGGTCTATAAGTTCGCCGCTTATAATTTTCGTAGCTATGTCATGCTGCTCCCAACCAACGCTTTTTCTGTCGGGGTCGTCGCCCGCCGTAGTGATGCACCAGATAAGCTGTTCGTCTCGCGCCGCGCCCGTGCCGAAGGTCAGCACGTCCCACAAGTCGCGCTTGGGGTGTGCGTGCAGCTCATCAATTATTACCACGGACGGGTTAAGCCCGTGCTTCGTGGCCGCTTCAGCCGAAAGCACTTTGAACCGCGTGTGCGTGCGGAGGTTTAGCATTTCTTTCGTACTGTCCTTGATTTTTATAATCTTGGATAGCACCTTACTCTGCTCCACCATACTCTTTGCCGCGTTAAAGGCTATGGACGCTTGATTGCGGTCGGCTGCGCCGCAATATATTTCGCCTCCCGCCGCATCCATCACAAGATGGTAAAGGCTGAGTGCGGCTATAAGCTCGGTTTTGCCGTTCTTCTTGGCTATCTCCAGATAACCCGTTCGATATTGGCGCTTCCCGTCCTCATTCACTGTGCCGTATACGGCATTTATAACGTCAATTTCCCACGGCAGCAGCACAAAAGGTTTCCCGTAAAAATCACCCGTATGCTTTAACGCCTGCACAAATTCTATGACCGCAAGCGCTTTTTTTGTGTCAACCATCGTATTTGTTCAGATAGGCCGCCATTGGGTCGCTTTCTGCTTCCTTCTTGGCGGCCGCAACTCCCATTCTTGCGCGGCCTACCGGGGACAGGCACAACTGCTCTGCGTATTTCGCTATGTTCTGTCCCTCCCGCCGCATTATAGTGATATACGGGTTTTCTGCGGGTCTGCCGTCCGCATTCATATAGACCAGCGGGCGGTTCTGGTATTCCTCTTGCGCCCTGCGGTATATTGCTACGCTTTCGCAGTACGCCATAAGGGTCGATATGTCCAAGTCATTGATTATCTTCGCGTCAAGCTGGCGATACAGCTTAACTATGCGCTTCCACTCTTTTTTCGCCTCGCTTGATATGGTTTTGGGCGGCGTTAATTTATCGGTACAGCCTTCCGGTTCGCCGTTCTGTCGCCCGTCAAGCGTTTCTTTTGTGTGCCTTGCCTTGGCGTTGTCCACCAGTTTCAGCGGGGTTGGTTTTCTCCCGGTCGGCATACTGTTCTCCTTTCCGCGTTATTTGTGCCTATAGTATTCCTCGCGCTCGCGCAACAGCCGTTTAAGATACTTCTGTGCGTCCCTGCGCGCATAGCCCGTGCTTTTGTCAATCCGTGCGCGGGCTTCTGCTATCTTTTCGTTGTGTTCATTTATTGCTTTATTCATATTTGCGTGTCCATAGCCTTTCTACTTGCGCGTATGTGCGCAGATATCGGCTCGGCAAGTCCGCAGGGGTAAAGCCGCCGAAAAGTTTATCCATGTCAAACAGCTTAGCTAGGACGGCCTCTTTCTCCGCGTTGCTTGCCCGCCAGAACTTCGGTGCACGGCACAGGCGTTCTATGTTTTCACTATCGTTCTCGCTTCCCCTGTGCGCTAATGCGGATAGCATGACGGTCGGCAAGCCCTCTGTTCCGCTGCTCTCGACTGACCATAAGGATTTGCCTTGGTATATCAGATTGCCTTTTAGTCCATTCCCAATCGTCCGGGATATTTCACCCCTAAAGTTACGCTTTGCCATCGGCGCACACGCCATAGGCGTGGCGGGCATTGCCCTGAACGGCGTGTTATGCAGGACAATAGACCATTGTTTTTCGCGTTTCTCCGCTATATCATCCGCAAGTCTTATATCCTCGGCAAACTCGCGCCAATCATCCTCCGTTTCAGACGGATAGCCGCAAATGTTGAAAAACTTGATTTGATGTGGCTTGCCGCTGTAATTAAGCATGGCGTTCAAAAATTGCCGCAGGTTCTCTCGCGTTATGGGTTTGTTCACCATTTTGCGCAACCGCTCGCTGAATCCGTCTATGGCCGTTGTACGCAAATGTGCCCAGTCTATTTCCTCTTTCCCGTTTATCATGTCAAGCATGGCGCGTTCCTTATCTTCCATGCCGTCAAACAAGCCGCCGGGCATTTTGTATACGTCGCCCAGGGACGATATGAATTTTCGCTGCCATGTATAGCCGCAGAAAAAGCATTTGTGGTTGCACCCTATTGCCCGTTCTATGTATTCCTTCTTGTCGGTCAACCGGATCCGGTGTGGGTACATACAATCCGTTTGCGCCACTCTATATATTTTGTCGGGTGAAAAGGTTCTAACATCTATTACGCTTTCGTGGTCGTATCCGCCGTCGCGTTCTATGCCATCGATAAGCGGGGTCATAATGTGTTCGCCGCGTCCAATTACTGCAAAGTCGAACCAGCGCAGGAACGGCGTAACGTGCAATACGCCCGCCCCGCCGACAATAATCTTGTAATTGCCTTTGCGCCATCTTAGGCGTTCCCTGATGAATGTCCACCAGTCGCAATCGCTTGTAAGGCTAACCAGCACTATATCATATTCATGCACCGTGGCTATTCCGGCATACTCTACGCTATGCCCCGTGCGTTCCAAGCTGTCTATTATCACTTTTAGCCCGGCAAACTGGCGCGTATCTAAGCACTCTTTCTTATATGCCGTCTTTGCGTATTGTTCTTGTACGTATGCACATATCTTCATGCTATACCTCAAACACAAATCCGCACTTAGGACATTTAACGGGCTCTTTTTCACCATTGCCGCCGTCCCCGCAATCAAGTAATGAATCCACGTCCACCGCCTCTATCTCGTCAAACCCGAACTCCGTCATGTCAAACCCCGTCAAGCCATCCATTTCTGCGGGCAACAAGTCCCAATCCCATTCGGCAAGCTCGCCCACCTTGTTGTCGGCAAGGCGGTATGCCTTGACCTGTTCCGGCGTTAGGTCGCTTGCCACTACGCACGGCACTTCGTCTAACCCATTTTTCTTGGCCGCCTTTAGCCGTGTATCTCCCGCGATTACCTCGTCGTTAATGTCAATCACTATGGGCTGCTTAAATCCAAAAGCCTTAATGCTTGCCGCTACCGCGTCAACCGCCTTGTCGTTCTTGCGAGGGTTGTTCTTGTACGGTTTCAGCTCCGCAACCTTTCTCATCACAATCTGGCTATCCATTTATCCCATATGCTCCCTTCAACTTTTTATGTCCCTTTACGCTGTTGCAATGTATGCACGCAGGCTGGTGGTTGGATTTGTCCCAGAATTTCGGGTCGTTCGCGCCATTCGGCGGGTCGATGTGGTCAACGCATTGCGCTCCAATCGCGCAGCCAGCATCCAGCCGCAGGGCGCAAAGCTGGTTCTCCGGTCGGGATAAAAACCACTTTGAATATCTGTCCCATCGTGCATCGTACCCGCGTTCCCGCGATGTGCCGCGCCTGCCGTCACGCCTGCGCAGCTGTTCAAGCTTTTTCTCGCGCTCCGCTGCTTCGCCCGCCTCGCGGTGGTCGGCGGAATATTTGTCGGTCGTGGCGCCGGTTTCTGCGCCATATTAGCGCCGCCCCCTCCTTGCCGGATACGGGCATTCCTTCACCCCGCACCGCCTTTTATTTTTGTCATAGTGCTTGCACTCTTTGCAGGTGGCGGGTGTGTGTATCCACTTTATAGGCTCCATATTCGCTCCATACAAAAAGGCTCCCTCCGCGGAAGCCCTCTTTTGATGATATCAGTATAGCATATAAATCGTGTTTTATCGTGTTGACTTTTATGGGGCAATGCGATTTATAAGCCGCTCCACGCCGTGCCGCTCTAAAGCCTTTGCCCAATCCTGCGATACGTGCATCCGCTGCGCCACCTTTTCCCAGTACCCGCTTTTCGCCACACCATACTCCACATACCTAAGCTTTATCACCTCGCACTCCAGCGGCGGCAGACACATCACCTCAAATTCTATCATGCCCGCGTGATAATTCAGCTCTTTCAGCTCAGCTTCAAGGCGCTGCTTCTTGCGCTTGAGCCGTTTTATCTCGCGCGTGGCCTTTAGCGCCGCATTGTATGTGGCATCAGATATCCCGCTCCCGTGCGGCATACCCGTCAGCCTTTGTGGGTGAAGGTCGTACAGGCTTTCTATCTCTTCGTCCACCGTC
>ERZ780111.79-NODE-79-length-30918-cov-9.55685_pt1 | contig 30918 bp, 26 predicted proteins | sample MGYA00433084_ERZ780111 | MGnify/ENA primary metagenome ERZ780111 (study PRJEB29588, sample SAMEA2144299) | human gut metagenome | biome: human gut; feature: human-associated habitat; material: faeces | place: Denmark | collected 2008/2010 ... | reverse complement strand
CAGTTATTATCATATCAATGGTAATGATGAGTGCGGCTGTTGTGCTGGTGTTCCCGTTATCGAAGCGTAAGAGAAAACGCTAAGCAGCATTAATATTTTATTGTCACCGGGCGGCAGTCAGCCTGCCGCCTTTGTGGTGGCGATTAAAGGAGGAGAAAGATGAAGAAGAATCAACCATATCATTCTCAGGTGCAACTACGGCTTACCAATCGTGATACCGGAGAGGTGATTTGCTTTAAATTCAAATCGGAATATTCGGATCCGAAAGTTATTTGTTGCTTTGCTATAAATGAACATCTTAAAGAGGGCGACTATTTGATAGAGATTATGTAAGAATGCTTGCTCGAAAACGTGCTATAGGTAGCACATTTAAAGGAGGGCGTAATGGCAAATAAAAACAAATTGCGGCACAAAAACAGCAAATCCGTCTTAAAGACCGGTCTTATACTTATCTCCGTTATAGGTGTAATCACATTCCTGATTATATCTTATCTGATTTACAGCTTACAGTGCTACGCATACGACAACAACATATCATCGGATAATTTAAATTTGTCGGTACTGATAAAATCTATGCCATATTGGACTAATCCAACTTTTACAGCACCTTTTGACATCGGTGCAATAATGCAAATGCACGGTTCTGTTTGGTATATTTACGTTGTTGCTTTGTCACTGCTTGCACTTATGCTATTCAGTAAAAATTACGATGATTACAAAGGCGTGGAAGCCGGAAGTGCCGATTGGGCAACTAAGCGTGACGAAAAGGACAACAGCGATGAAACCGGTATTCCAATCGGAAACAAGTTCTATGTTACCGTTAACAATCCGCATGGACGTTACTATGAACCGCATAATCTGAACGAAATACTAATCGGCGGTCCCGGTGCAGGAAAAACATTCAGAAAAATCAAACCTGATATTATTCAGATGTATGGAAGCTATGTTGTGACCGATCCCAAAGGTGAGCTTTACAGAGATACTGCAAAGCTACTTATGGATAATGGGTACAAGGTGCGTGTGTTTAATCTGATAAACATCAAAAAGACCAACGCATACAATCCGTTTGTTTATATCAATGATGAGCAGGATATTGTTGTTTTGGCAAACACCTTTATTAACGCCTCTGCCGGCGACGATGATAAAGAAGATTTCTGGTCGGGGTCTGCAAAGTCATTGTTGACTGCGATAATGATATATCTTTGGAAAGCTGAAGGCGAGGTGAAATGCTTTGGTCGTGTAGTCAGACTGCTTAACAGTATCACATATAAAAATGGAAGAATAGACGAATTGTGCGAATTGGCTCGTTGCCTTAATAAACACTCAATCGAGCATCCTTGTGATGCTGCTACAATTAACTGGAACGGTATTAAAGGCACTCCCGAAGAAACGATGGGCGGCATAGCTAAAACGTTGTCTACTCGTCTTGACTTATGGGCAGTAGAAGATGTCAACGACCTGACTGTAATTGATGAAATGGACTTTGATAACATCGGCGTTGAAAAGACGGCTATATTTCTGATAGTTCCTCCTGCTGATACAACGTACAAGGCTATTTGCAATATGTTCTATTCACAGCTTTTCTCTCGACTTATGTACTGTGCTAATTTCAAGCATAACGGCAGATTGCCATTGCTCGTGTCAGTCGAACTTGACGAGTTTGCAAATATAGGACGGATACCGAATTTCGATAAAATCACTGCCGTTATACGTTCAAACAACATCAGGGTTTGCGTTGTCTTGCAGTCGCTTCCTCAACTAAAGGCTTTGTATAAGGATAACTGGGAAAGTATTATAGGTAACTGCTCACTGTTTACTTATCTCGGCGCACCTGATTTAGAAACCCGAAAGTACATAGTAGAAAAGCTCGACAAGACTACTGTACGAATAGACACAAGGGGACACAGCCAAGGAACAACAAGCGGCGGCAGCAGTTCAGATAACGAAAGCTATCAAGGTCGTGATTTACTGACTACATCTGAACTGCTAAGAGCGTTCAAGGCTTCACCGAAAATCAAAAAGAAATACGGCGGTTATATGATCGAGTTTCTCGACGAATATCCGCCGTTTTGGTTATATAAGTTTGACACATTATCACATCCGCTTATCAGTAAAGTCGGTAGCTCTTTTCCGAGCGGAATACCAAACAATACCGATATAAATGAGATGTATTCTGATAATGAGCAAATACAGAAACTCAAGGAGGTGAAAACAAAAATGGCACAGCTTATGGAACAGTCAGTGTCAGAAGAAAAAGCAATGCGTGAGCAGTCCGAGCAGAAACAGGCGGAACAAGAACGTGTCGAACAAGCAGAACTACAGCGACAGTTTGAAGAAGCCGCAAGAGATGCTCAGCTTAGTGAACATCAGAGCGTGCTTGCTGAAATCGACGAAGAAGAATTGATAGCCGATTATGAAATTCCGACTATCGACGAATTTATAGGATAGGAGGCATCTATATGGCACCAATGTTAGAAGATGAGATTATGCACGATGCTGAAAAGATGAACAGTAAAGTTGCCGGCATAGCTCGTACAGGCAAACAGATATATGACTTCATCGAACAGTTGAAACGTGCGAAAAATGCTGCTCCGGAAAATTTAGATAACGGTTTACCGTTTTCTTTTTCCGGTCAGATTACCGACCTCAGCTATTTCAATACGAATGATATTCTGCCAAAAGAGGTTATAGACAGTATCCCTGATGCTGAACTGAAAGAAGCTGTCATATCCAATCTCGAACTGGCGGAAAAGCAAGGTTTGATTGATGTAGATCTGAATAACGGTAATATAACGTTGACAGATAGCGGCAGAGAGTATATCAATAATCCAAACTTCATTCGTGCGGCTAACATAGACAAAGCACGATCGGCTATTCGTGCAATGGAAATTCAGCACGGATTGGAAAACGATACAATCAGATACGGTATAACTCTTGAGGGTACAGATCGAGATTTGCAATTCTTCCGATTTGCGTCTAACCTCGACCTTGAAGAAATCACGCTGTCGCCCGATAAGAAAGCGGCTCTGCAAGTTATGGAAAATATCTCTAAATGGGAAAAAGACGGGCTTGTGCAGTACAATTCTGACAACACAAGCATATCACTTACAAAGCTCGGTCAGAAAAAGCTATACAGTGATTTGGCAGACGGTGTTGATTTGATTGACGAATCGGTAATAGCACCAAAGAATCTTTCATCCGGAAGTTTATCAAATGCCGGTGCGGGTAGTATGGCAACGCAAGCAACTTCTCAAACTGCAGTTCAGACTACACAGGTTGCTTCGGCAACTGCTACACAAGCTACTACAGCCGGCGCAACTCAGGCAGCTACTACAGCCGCCCCCACACCCACGAAACCCCCCCCCCCCCCCCCCCCCCCCCCCAGCCACAACAGCGGCTTCGTCGGCTGTACCGGTTGCCGGTGCAGTAGTGGTTACAACAAAAGTCATTTCAGATACGGCTAAAAAAATATCAGATGCGATAATTCGCAGATAAGGAGATTTTATTATGAAAAAGGCATTCAGAAAAATAGCAAAGGCAATTTCAATCACAACCACAATCCTTCTTTCAAGCGTATTCCTTGCGTTTTCAGCATTTGCCGAAGGTGGTGGCATTGGCGATGCACCCTCTTCTGTAAACACTGCTACATACAAGACCCTTGTAACACTCGTTTTTTGGGTTGTACGCATAGTCGTGCTCGGTTTAACTGCAATACCGGGACTGGTTAAGATTGCACAGGGCGTCGGAAATGAGGATGTGCGTGAACGCAACGGCGGCATATCGCTATTGGTAATCGGCGGTGCTCTTTTTGCGGCAACATTTGCGATTGAGGCTTTATTCTAAGAGAGGTAGATATGAAAAAAATCAGCATCTTTCTTATATGCAGTCTGCTGATGATTTTCGGTTTATCATTTTCTGCCTGTGCGAATGCAGTAACAACCGGTGGAGTAACAGCAACAGCTGTTGCTCCAAGAGCGGTTGACAGCTCAGGAAATATAATTGATGTATCAGAAAATATAAACCACGTTGAACATACGGCTTTTGCAAAAGAAAACGCCACAACGACAGAAACCACCACCACTAAGCCTGCATATAATCAAGAAGAAATGAAAAAAGATCTTGAAGACCTTGGTAAAGAAGATATGGCAGCTTCGGCAGTAGGTATCTTTGCTTGGGTAAAAGGTCTTGTTGACTGGACACAAGGTATTATAAACACACTGGGAATATACATTAAAGCCGGAATAGATAGTCCTTGGGGATTCGATCTTAACGGTTTCGTTGATTTATTTGCACCGTTTTTCAAAACTATCGGATATGGCATACTTGTACTGCTGTTCGGAATTAATTTAATTCATTCTGCTATGCAGTTTGAATTAGTTAATTACAAAGGTGTTATAAAAATTCTTGTAGGGCTTTTATTGGCAAAGTTATGGGTAGATTTATCAACAGATATTTGTATAGCCCTTATCGATACCTGTACAGATATTGCGTCAAGTGTATTTACAAGTGCTGATGAAATGATAGTTTTTCCGTCATTTGATACGCTTAAAAGCACTGATACGGGATTATGGATTATCGGCGAACTGCTTAATCAGTTATTGGATATTGTATTGCTTGCTCCAATTATAATCGTCGCCTTAGCAATATTAATTATATGCGGGCTCATAATGATAAAATTAATGCTCCGTACTTTTGAGTTGGCGCTATATTGCAGTGTATCACCTGCTTTTTTTGCATGCCTGTTAGGTGATGCGACAAAGGGATATTTTAAGCGTTTTATTGACGGCTTGCTCAGCTCGGCGCTCTCGCTTGTATATATGGGATTAATATATCTTGCAGGATCGTACTGGTGCAAAGTTCTCACAATGAATAATGTAGGTGTAGATTCGCCTATGGACGTCTTGGTTTGGCTGTCTTCGGCCGGACCGAAAGTTTTAGTAGTGCTTGCTATGGGATTTTTAATCTTAAAGCCACCGCTTGCATTACGTCAGCTTACAGGAGGTTCTTAATGATAAAATGCAAAGTAACAAAGAAAATTATGCAGGAACCCGGAACTGTAATGGGCTTTTCAATAGGGCAGGTGATAATGCTGATTGTAGGATGTGCTGCTACAATCGGCACGTTGCTTTTGCTGTGGCTGGTGCTGAAAATCAACATTGATATAATTATGTGGGTCGTATTTTTGGAACTCGTTTTATTCATCGGACTGGGAGTAGTCCGTATTCAAGGGTTGACTGTATTGCGATTTATTGCTTCAAATCCCACAAAAAAGCGACCGTTTGACAGTAAAGGAGTATTCAGTGATGTCGATAATCGATAATTTATTTAACGGCTGGGCTAAAAAGAATGTGCCGTTTGGTTATGAAAAACGAATTGTTATGCCAAAATCCGCACAGGATACAATACCATTTTATGAAGTGTACGATAATGGGTTGTTTCTTACCGGAACAAACACATTTACATTGATATTCGCATTTTCAAATATAGATTATTCTTTGCTCCGTGACAAAGAGCAAGAAGAAACCTATCAGCGTTATCAGCGTTTATTGAATGCACTTCCGGTCGAAATCAACTTTCAGGAATTTATTATGAATTCTTCTGTTAATACCGCAAAGCTCAGGGATATACTGATAAGCAACAATGAAGAGATCTCCGGTGATTTACTGGATGATTACAATAAAAATCTTGAAACGTATATCACAAAGTCTGAAGACGCAACAAGTGAGAAAATAACTCTTGTTGCAATGTCGTACACGCCTAACGAAACCGTAGATAATGTAAACATACTGTTTCGTTACTATCGGGAATTGCAAAATTTCTATGCGGCAATGGGCAGTGAAACGCATCAGCTTATGCCTGAAGATGTGTTTGCTGTCCTTTATGAATACTATCACCCATTCGACAATACTGAATTTCTTTTGCCGAATGATATATATTCACGTGGCGGATCCATAAAGGACTATATTGCACCATCAATGTTTGCATTCCGCCCCAAAGAAATTGAAATCGGTAATTCGTATACAAGAATAATGTATATGGCTCGATATGACCGCACGTTAGACGACGAGTTTATAAGAGATATTCTTGATAACAATTGTAAAGTTGCCGTTTCAAAGCATATTAGGCATATAGACAAATCCGAAGCACAGGATAAGGTTAAAGACAACATATACTCACATCAAGGCAAAATTCAGGCACGCCTTGAAAAGAATCATAAAAAAGGTCTTAATTTTGTGCCATATCATTGGATGGAGCGTGAGCGTGAGCTTGAGGATTTGCAGGAGCGACTTTCCGATACAAACTGTGAGCTTTTCAAGATAGGCGTATATATCTCACTGTCTGCGGCTACAAAAGATGAGCTTGACGAGCTGACAGAAGCAATACGCTCTAAAGGTAAAAAACATCAGGTAGTTATTGATTGTTTGGTGCGTCAGCAAGAAAAAGCGCTTAATTCCGTCTTACCGTTTGGAATAAATCATTTTGATACCGCCAACGGAAACAGCGTTAACACTTATGTGTTATCGGATGCCGCAGGTATACTGATACCATTTTCTGCACGGTCATATTTTTCAGACACCGGTCTTTGCTACGGTATGAACAAGCATACAAACGCTATCATTGTTCTTGATCGAGCAGAAGAAATGAACGCTAACGGCTTCATTCTCGGTACATCGGGTTCGGGCAAATCTATGTACTGTAAATCCGAAATCATAGATACCATCATACGCTACCCGAAGTCAGAAAAGATAATTATAGATCCTGACGGAGAATACTATCCTATCATCAAACAGTTTGGCGGAGATACGCTAAAATTATCGGCTGATTCCGAAACGAAGATTAACATATTCGACACTGATATAAACATCAGCGAAAACGGCACTTCTGCTGTTGCAATGAAATCTGAACTGATTATGTCAATCATAGAAACAGCACGAGGCTTTCCCCTGTCTGCGGCAGATAAGTCAATCATCGACAGTTGCGTCAAAGAAGTTTACGCTGATTATGTGCTTAATAACGGTAATCCGGAATTCATACCTACGTTTGTTGATTTTTATAATGCTCTTATAAACAAAAAGCTACCTGAAGCAGATCAGATAGCTCTTGACATTGAGCTGTATGTTAACGGCAGTTTTAATACGTTTTCGGGCAAAACAAACATTCATACGGATAACAAATTGTTATCAATTGATATATCCGATATGGGCGAGCAGTTGCGTCCTGTAGGCTTGCAGGTTATTCTTGAGTATATATGGCAACGTGTTCGTGACAACAGAACAAAGGGCGTTCAGACTTGGGTATGGGTCGATGAATTCTCAATAATGTTCAACGATGGCAACGACAAAGAAACAGTGCGTTCTGCCGACTTCTTTCAAAAGGTTTTCAAACGTATAAGAAAATACGGCGGTATTCCTACAGGAATAACTCAAAATATTACTGAAGTGCTTGAATCGGGTCAGGCGAGACTTATGCTGTCAAACTCAGAGTTTGTTGTTTTGCTTCAGCAGAAGAAAACCGACCTTGATAAGGTGATAGAGCTGTTCAACTTATCTCCGTCACAATCAAGCTACTTGAAGACCGGCGAAAAAGGCACAGGATTGATTGTAAGCGGTAAAAAGATTATACCGTTTGACAGGCGTATATCAAAAGACAGTTCTATCTATAATCTTTGTCAGACTGATTTTAGGAGAGATGTTACATGAAGAAATTCCAATTGAAATACTCTGCACCTAAAACAAAGGTTAACTCCGCCGGAAAGGTTGAGCAACAAAATCAGAAAAAACCGGACCGTTATTGTGATACCTGTAGCACAATAACGGATATAATAAGCAAAGAACCGCAATCGGAAGAAAAAAGTTATAAACTGACAGGTTCGGCACTGTTTAATAAGATGTTTTCGGATATAAAAAAAGCTCATATCCCTGTATGCTCATTTTCCGTTTACGATAGTGATTTTACTTTCTGTTACGGAAATGTGATAAACAACCGAGCTGTCCTTCTGAATTATTATTCATTATCATCAGTTGCCGTTATCACGGCGGCTGATGGTATTCTTTCAGATCCGGCTCTGCGTTCTCAGCTTGTTTATAGGCTTTACCTTTCGACAAACAGCTATCTTATGATTATATTTGATTCGTTTGCTTACGAAACATTTAAAGATGAAAATCTAAAGATTATATCATCAATGCTTGATGAATTGAAAATTACACTAATACAGCAGAAGGCGGTGAATAAATGAACCTCGTTATAATTGCGGGAAAACGCAGTGTGCGTCCTCTTGAAACGGCTCTAAAAAAATCGGAGCAAACTGTAACAGTGGGTAAATATACTGCTGTCAAGCCGAATACTGCGGCTGAAATATTCGAAAAATACCGTCCTCACGGTATTTTGATCAGTGATGATGCTGCGTCAAAAGGCGTGTCGCTGATAGACTTTCTTAGCATTGTAAAAATGCGTTACGGCTATATGCGTGTTATATTTGTTTGCAATAACACCGATAGCTTTAACAAATACGCCTCTGCTTTATATTCGATAGGCGTATATGATATTGTTATGGGCTATGATCCTGCCGCTATAGATAATGCTATTTTATTTCCCAAAACGGATAAGCCTGATATTTTGATGTCAGAAAAGCCTTGTGATACCGAAATACATTATCCTAATCGGCAATTCTGCGAATACAGCAATTCCTTCGGAAGTATGAATTTGAACTATAAAGGTGCTTGTGACAGCTCTTATTCGGGACAAACAGTGCGATTAGATGAAAGCTATGAACGAATCCAAAGAGGAAATGTTATTATATCGGTATTCGGCTATTATTCTCGTTGCGGATGCACATATACAGCATTTGACCTTGCGTTTTACTTACGCAAATATGAAAATGCAAAGGTGTGCGTAATTACATCAGTGACAGAAGAATTGTGTAACTATTTTACGGTTGATATTAATGCAGTTAATCAGAACGGTTTGAACATTGATGATGTGGTTATCTATTCGGACTTCAATAAGATAAGCGGAACTTTTGATTATATCATCTGTGATGACAGCACTAAGTATAACAATAATGCGTACATACACATTTTGCTGTGCTCAGCGGCAGATTGGGATATGCCGATTTTAACGAATTATATCAACGATGTTATTATCCCGAATAAAGTAGACGTAAATCTATGCTTTTTTCCCGTAACGACAAATAAGTTTATTTCCATTAATAAACAGTTGATTAAGTCGGGATTTAAAGCGTATATGCTCGAGCCTTCGGACAACTGGATGGCAACCAACGCAAATAACAATAACGTTTACAGCAACATTCTAAAAGCCTATATTATAAGTTGATTGTGCTACAGGTAGCACAATCCGGAAAGGAGAAATTATGATAGTAATTTATGCCGAAAAATACAGCCTCGGTCGGACAATAGCCGAGGCTTTAGGTGCATACAAAAAAACAGTGAATCCTAAAGAATCGTCTATTGCACACTGGGACTTAAATCTTAACGGTGAGCAAGCAATCCTTTGTCACGGTGCCGGTCACTTATGCGGTTTAGCTCCGGCTGAAGATTATGACGAACGTTATAAATTCTGGAGCTTCGATAATTACCCGATTATACCCGAATATTTTATTACAAGAGTAAAAGATAATAATTATTCCAGGCTTGCTTGTGATTATGTTAAGCAGTTCTTTGATAAGGCGGATCTGATAATCAATGCCACTGACGCAGACCGTGAAGGTGAATTGATTTTTGCATATTTATATGAAGTCTTACATTGCACAGTACCATACAAAAGAGTGTGGATAACAGATTTAACGCCTTGTAAAATCAGAAAAGCATTTGCCGAGTTGCGGTCAGCTCAAGAGATGAAGCCGCTTGAAAATGCAGGACGCATACGGTCCGCAACAGACTGGCTTGTGGGCATTAACACATCTGTTGCAGCCACATTGAAATTCGGCGGAGCTGACAATGTGTTCGCCTGCGGACGTGTAAAAATGCCGACACTTGCAATGATTGTTAAGCGTGAACGGGAAATAAGAAATTATGTTAAAAAGCCGTTTTATAAAATAGTTGCCAATATCGAAGCAAATGACGGTACAAAGTTTACTGCCGAAGCATCAGATAAATACGATACCGAAACGGCGGCAAAGACTGCTATAGATGAAATTAAATCAAATACAGCAAAAGCGATAAAAGTCGAGGTGTCGCAAAAGCAGACAGCCGCTCCGCTTTTATATAACACTACACATTTGCTTGCTGATTTATCAAAGTGTACGGATCTCACAATTGATATGCTTACAAAGCTCGTTCAGAGCTTGTACGAAAACAGATTGATAACATATCCACGCACAAGCTCGGAGCATCTAACAGATGCAATGAAAGATGAAACGGTAAAGATAATAAAGCTACTGTTTGAAATGCCCGAATTTGCTAAATATGCTATTCCTGTCGACAATTTTGCACCCTGTACACGTCGGCATTATGATGACAGCAAAGTCGATTCGCACACCGCTATTACACCGACCGCTCTCGTACCGAATGATTTAAGCGGTATGTCAGAAAATGAGCGCAAGGCATATACTTTGCTTGCGTTATCAATTATCCGTACTGTTTATCCGAAAGCTGTCACAGAAAATGTCAAAGCCGTTTTTCAGATTGATAATCAGCTGTTTACAGCAACCGGAACGAATATAATCAATCCCGGTTGGTTTGCTGTTGATGCAACGCCGGAGGTAACCGGGTTGCCCGAAATCGTTAAGGATAACGATTATAAAGTTATCGGTTTCGATGTCAAAGAGGGACAAAACGAGCCGCCGAAATATTACACCGATGCGACATTGCTTACAGCAATGGAGCTTGCCGGAAATAATATCACAGACGAGCAGACACGGAGCTATATAAAACTGACAAAACGTGGTCTTGGTACAGCCGCCACACGTCAGGGCATAATTAAGGAACTATATGACAAAGGATATATTGCCCGCCGAACCCGGAAAAACGGTAACGCTGTCAAAAGCATTATGCCGACCGAAAAAGGTATGTATATAATCAATACGCTCGAAAAGATAGTACCGGATATGTTGTCTGTTGATATGACGGGCGATATGGAAATGGAACTTGATAAAATTTCCCGAGGAGAATCTGACGGCAATAATTATCTGAATGAATACAAGAAACTTGTGATTAAGTGGGTCGAACAGATTAAAAACAGTGACACATCAGCAATGACGGGCAATACGCTTATTTGTCCGTTGTGCGGTAAACCTGTAATCAAGAAAAAAGTCGGCTGGTGCTGCACCGGTTACTCTAAAGATAATCCGGACAGTTGCAAGTTCTATATTGCAAATGAGATTTGCGGTAAAAAAATATCAGACGTAATCGCAAAAGAGCTTATATTAAAACGTGCAACATCTATTATCAAGGGCTTTACATCTCAGAGCGGAAAATCATTTGATGCAAAGCTAATAATCAAAGATGATAACACTATTGGCTTTGAGTTTCCCGAACGCTTAAAATGCCCGATTTGCGGAAAAGAAATGGTCAAAAGTTCAAAAGGTTGGGTCTGCACCGGCTATAGAAGCGGTTGCAGTTTTTTTATAGCCGGAACTATATGCGGAAAATGTATCACAGAAACGATTGCGGCTATGCTGTGTGCAAATAAACGCACAAGGATAATAAACGGGTTTACATCAAAGGCGGGCAAAGCATTCTCGGCGGCTCTTGTTGTTAAAGACGGCAAGATTGATTTTGATTTTCCCTCCAAGTCGCAGAAACGGAACAAATAAAACCTATGAGCGTTCTTATAACAATTTTATTAGCCGTAATTATAACACAGGCATTCCGCATTCGACGTCTGAAAAAAGAAATCATCAAGCGAGATACTGCCGATGAATTTTGCCGGCAATGGTACTGGAGAGAAGAAAATAAAACACAAAAGCAACGACAACCTCAGAACAAGAGGAAATCGTTGCTTTCTTTTTTAAGGAGCTTTTTATGAGTTTTTCTAAATCTAAATCGAGTAACTATGTTACGAAAGAACAGATAGAGCGTGCAAGAAATGTTGATATGGTGGAATTTCTTGAACGAACAGAAGGCTTCAGCGTAAAGAAAAGCGGTAACGGTTATCGCTGTGATAAGCACGACAGCCTTTTTATCACGAATGACCGCAGAGGGTGGTACTGGAACAGCCGTGACGAAGGTGGCAACAATGCCATTGCGTTCTGTATGAAGATTTACGGACAAAGCTTTACTGAAGCTGTAAAGTCGCTTTGTGGAGATATTCAGATTGAGTATACTCCAAATAAGATAACGTCAAAGCCGAGCGTTTCTAAAGATAAGGAATCAAATCGGCTTATTTTGCCCGAACAGGATCACAAAGAAAACGGACAGCGCAATTACAGTAATGTAATCGCCTACTTATGTAAAACCCGTGGATTGGAATACAGTATCGTAAATCAGCTGATTTACGACCGTAAGCTATATCAGGGCGTCGGATACAGCGGGCTTCAGCTTGTCGGGTATGACAGCTCGAACACACCGTTTTATCGTTTTAAAAACGATATACCCACAAACGCACCGGAATATGTTACCATAGAGCTTCAGGCACAGAAACAAAAAGGTGAGAAATATATTTGTGAAGGGTTTAGCGGTGAACATATACTGGAGCTTATCGAGCGTGGCATTACTAAAAAATATGTAAATATGATCGCCGTAAACGGCGACGGTATTATGTCACGCTATGCGTTTTGTCGTTCTGTATCTGATAGCTCTACATACCGTGTCGATTTGCCGGGAAGCGATAAAAAATATTCGTTTTCTTTACTTGGTACAAATAAGAATAAGCTGTATGTTTTCGAGTCTGTAATTGATATGCTGTCCTATGCGTCCTTTTACGCTATAAACAACGGACAGGACGCTTGGCAGCAGTTGACTATGCTATCGCTCGGCGGCAAATCAGATGTTGCTCTTGACGAGTTTTTAAAGAATAAGCCTATTGCCGAAATAACGTTCTGCCTTGACAATGATGATGCAGGTAAACACGCTACTGAGCAGCTTAGCGACAAGTACGCTCTGAAAGGATATGCTGTTTCAAAAGATATACCATTAAACAAGGACTTTAACGACGATTTAAAGGCGTTCAGAGCGTTGAATGAGAAAAATACTGTACAAGCAACAAAACCGCTTAAACGTTAAAATACAACAAAATACAAGGATGTGTGAAAATGAAAAGTTATTTTCTGCTGTCTAACTCGGTTATTACCTCAAACGAGCTGACGCATAACGAGTTTGCAGTTTATACATACCTGCTTTCTGTTTATTCAAATATCCGAAGCAAAGCAGGACACGAATATAAGCGTGTAAGACAGCAGACTATAGCTTCACACTGCGGTATAAAGTCTACGCAGACAGTATCCAAGATAACCGATAGCTTAATGAGAAAGGGCTACATTACACACATTTTAGCGGCTTACCGCAAGGATAATCGCAAGGGAACATATACATATGTTTTAAATCCCGAAAAGAATAAGGTGTCGGCTAACTATACGCGAATAGAACGAACTGTGTTCGGCAAAAGCTTAACAGCGATCGAATTGCGCTTATATATCCTTATTATTAAATCGCTTGACAGCAAGCTCGGTTACTGCTTTAAAAGCTTCAACGACCTTGCCGATGAGCTACGCATAAAGCGTGATACCGCTATGAAAATAATCAGCAATCTTGTCAATCTGCGTCTTATACGTAAACAGCGTAAAATGCGTTATGACAACAGCAAAGTTTATGCGGACAATTCATATAGTACAAAGGTTATCAGATTTATCAGGAAAAGAAATAAGCCCGGATCACACCCCGGGCTTATCTCATTTAAAAACATTCATAAGCACACTGATAATCCCACAATCACAGAATTAAACAGCCTGCGTAATTATAATAACGCTATCGGCGGCATTTGTCAAGTGGGTAAATGTGTTTATTGCATTGTTTTTTTGAAAAACAGGGGTAGCCCCCCGAATTTAAGGTCTATACAATACCCAGTTATACTACCTTCAGAAAGACAGAATATCTTTTATATACGAATATGATACTGCTATATTAAAGATATATGCGGGACTTTTTCAGATTTTGTTTGTCCTTCCGGATTAAGTTTTCTGAATTTTTCGGTATCGGACTTGCAGTATTTATCGTTGTTATACCGCTTGTATAATGGATTTATAGCTTTTTTATTTCTGAAGGTTAATTTTAAGATATTTTTGACCATTTTAATTAAAGGAGTTTCGTCATGAATATTGATAAATTCAAAACTTTAGAAAACAAACTTTCAGCTGCTTATAAAAACAATAATTTGCTTTTCATTGCAAATATTAATACAGCTGATGATTATGAACTCTTGACAAATTTACAAAAAGAGGATATGATTATTATAGCTGAAAAATATCAGTATGATATTTACAGAAAAATCGGCATAGGAATAATTTCACCTAAAGATATGTCATTTAACAGCTGTGCTTTGAAGTGCGGTTTTTCTGCCTGTTATCTTCATTTTGCTCATTTGTAGCTGCTGACTTTTTACTTTGTGTTTTGCTCAGCTCTACAATATCATATTAAAACCGTTTACCTATCTTCTCTACCGCTTTCTTTACGCCTTCACCTCCCGCAACCAATATCAAGCCTATGAAAATTATCACGGTGATAATGAGATTAGCAGGTGACGCGCTTCTCTCTGCGGTGCCTGAAAGGTACGGACATATCCATATCACGACAAAGCTTTCGCTGACAACGCAAAGCCCCAAGGGTAGAACAAATAACAGAATATTTACCGAAAAGGCGGTTATAAGATTAGCCGATAGCTTTGATACACACAGCATAAAAAAGCCGCAGGCGAGCATAGAGAAAAACCGTATCAGGTATACCCGAATTATGTATTGCAATATTGTTTCGTTTGTTTGCATACCGTAAAGTGCCGTAATACTCTGTAAGGGTGCGTCTAAGAATGAGAGCTTGTAATTGTTCATTACGAAAACAAATTCGGGTAGCCATACCGCTACAAATACTATTGCAGAGATAACAAGAGTTATTACGCCGTCTATGGCAAAGCGCTTGATTCTGCCCTTTTCTGTAGTACGTAGGAGCTTTGTCAGTCCTCTCTGATTATCAAATGCTATCATAGGCGATATACACAGCACAAGGGCTATAGTAGCGAGTATACACATAAGGAAGTCGTCCTTATAGCCGTTTACCGACAAAAGACGGTTAAACCCTTCTTCAAAAACGAGCTGTAGGTTGCTATTTTTATCAGACTTAATAACCGACACACGGTCACATATCTTATTAAATGCATTCTCATAGTCAAGCTTTTTTGTAATATCGTTCAATTCCTTATTGTAGCTTTCATAATCCGATTCAGCGGGTGTCTGCGTCAATAATTCTTCATAGCGTAGCTTTATATTTTCAAATTCCAGCTTTTCATTTTCCAAAAACAACAGAGTTTCATCCGTCACTTCCCCGCCTATCTGTGCTACATAGCTGTCGTAGCGTTTTTGCTCGGAATCGTAGCCTGCACTCATATTCTGATAATTGCAGAACCCAATAACAGCGACAACAACAAGAACAAGCAATGCTTTTCCCGCTATTGCCGTTTTATATACCTCGTTTACAACAAAATTTGCCGAGAGCTTGCGTTTTACTGTAATATATGAAAAGATTTCCGATATTTTACCTGAAGCCGATATAGCGCGTCTTGAGCAATAAACCGCAAAATAAATAAGCAAAGCCATGATAAGAATTATTACTGTTGTAATTACACAGACGGTAAGAGCCGATACGGGCTTTCCAAAAACGTTTAAATGATAATATCTGTAAAATAACTGATGTGGACTTATAAAACAGCAGAAATTTATGTATTTTAATATGTTGTATGCCGATATATCACTTATAGAAGTATAAAGCCATATCGAAACACCACTACAAACAGAGATAACAGCAAACGCCGCCGCAACATTTTTAAGGAAAGTACATATAATCATCATTACAACAACGACTATAAAAAAGGCTGATGTTTTGAATAAAAAGTGGATAACAAGATACTCTCCCACGGTCATATTTATATTGCATAGCGTAAACTGCGGGATTGACTGAATACATCTTGATAAATCGCCAAGCCCGAAGCGAATAGTACCTGTAAGCAATACCATACCGTATAACAACACAGCCGAAGTAACGGTAAGCAAAAAGCAGGCTATCAGCTTTGCTCCTGCACTGTGAATACGCCCTTTGGGAGTTTGTCTTATAACCGCCGCCATGCCTGTCATTTTGTCGCGACAGCATACAATAACCGTCAGCATAAGCACAAAAACAAGCATCATTAAATCGGTATCTGCGCTGTTTATATAGCGTTCTGTTCCGTAGTCGGGATAAAAGGACGGTTTATTTTCAATTACATTGTTGTATGCTGTGAAAATATCCTTGAAGCTAAGCTGTGTAAAGCTGTTTTCCTTAGAAAAAACCGATGGTTTTGAACGCTGTTCGGCTTCGCTTTTGATATTCCTGATTGTGGTATTGTAGTTTTTTACCCGATTTAATTTATCCTCATATTTCTTGTCCGGAAATATATTCTGTAGCACATTGTCTTTTATATATTTGTTTGCAATACTCTCTGCGACAGACAGCTTTTCCTCTTCCGATGTAGATAAATATACCTTGTTAATTTCACGAATACATTCATCGGGTACGCCAAGGACAGGCGTATATGTTGCCGAAAGAGCTAAATTCAGCAAAAACAGTGCTACAAACAATATTAACAGCACTTTGCTTTTTAACGCTTTGTAAAGCTCATACAGAGCTATTTTCATCTATAGCACCTCCTGCCGTGTTTTTCTCGGGAAAGTGCAACATATATGCGTTTTCGAGTGTCCGGCGTTCGTGCGGGAGAACACTGACAAGCTGTTCAACAGTTCCGTTTGCGGCAATTCTGCCCTGCTTCATAATTATTATTTCATCTGCAATAGTTTCAACATCAGATACTATATGTGTGCTTACAAGGACAATTTTGTCCTTTGCTGTTTTATGTATCATATCCCGTATGATAACTCTTTGCTTTGGGTCAAGACCTGCCGTCGGCTCATCAAGCAGAACAAGCTCGGGGCTTCCGAGTAGGGACTGTGCAACTAAAACTCTTTGCTTCATGCCGCCCGAAAAGCCTCCGATAGCTTTATCCATTACGTCATGCAGTTCAACTTCACTTAACAGATACTCGGTTTGCTCTCTTGCTACTGCTGTAGAAATTCCTTTGAGAGCTGATATATACATCATAAACCGTCTTGCGGTAAAGTTGTCATAAAGCGCCTGCTGTTGCGGCATATATCCGACCTTACGGCGAAATTTACTGCCAAGCTTAGTTATGTCTGTGCCGTTCCAGCAAAGCTGCGAGCCTAAGTCTGGTGCAAGGTTATCTGAAATAATGTTCATAAGCGTTGATTTTCCTGCGCCGTTGGGGCCTAAAAGTCCGTAAACCCCGTTTTTAAAGGTCATCTCAAAATCAAAAAGAGCCTGTTTTTTACCGTAATGTTTATTAAGATTTTTAATTTGAAGCATTTTTTACACCTCTACTTTTTAGCCTGAACATTTTCCGCATTTTTTACCGTAAAGGAAAACCTGTCCAGACTATCGCTTTGCCATATAAGCTTTATATCGCTGACCGTTAATTTTGCTGTACCAAACGGTTTATTTCTGAAATCCTTTGTGAGCCACTCGCTGTTATCTGTGTTGCCTGCATAAAAATATACACAATCGCCATATAGCAATACACTTGTTTTAGAAGCATTGGAGGTAAGATAACTACTCTCTATATCACCGGAAAACCTCGGTGAAAAACCAAGTGCATTTTTTAAGCTTTCGGGATAAGGGAAAAACAATATGCTGTTTTCTTCTGATATGTACAGATCTTCATCAAGAACTACATACAATACGCCTTCAAGAGTAACCTCTCCGCTTAATGTGATTTCTGTGTATACTGTTTGCGATATTCCTGGCTCGGTAGAATTTGTTTCCCGATTGTATTCGAGTGTTTCTTTAACGGACGAAACTGCAGAGGTGACGGTAAGCCCACTTTCTGTAACATCACCCGATTTCAGCAATTTTATCATTTTTTTGCTGTCCTGCGGCACTTCACCTTTGTAATTCATATTATCATCGAATTTATCAGGAGAAGTAAAACTGTCACAGTAAAAAGTATCATTAATTTTACGCACAGCGGCAAATGGTGCGTTCCATAGCTTTTTATTCTCGTCATAGGCAGCACCTTCCTTGACTATTTGCAGACCGTTTTCGTCAAGAATAAAATATCCGTCGCCATGATATATTTCTCCGACAAGACTTGTAACACTTTTCTCTTTGTTACTACTTTGAGAGCTTTCTGTTACATCTGAACAACTTGAGATTAACATAACCACCGCAATGGTCGCCACTATTAAAGCTATTCTACTTAATCCTTTTGCCATATCTTACTCCCCCAGAATATCCGATTTTGCTACCTTTTCTTTTGTTACTGTTTGTTCTTCGGCGTTATAGACGCTGATAATATAGCTGTCCTCGTACTCGGACAATACCTGTGCATAAAGCCCTTCGCCATAGCTTATATCATGCCTTGCGGGAGCTTCATCCTTTAAATTATAATAATACCACTGTGCATTATCGCATTGGAACAGATAATCGCCCAAAATGACGGTTTCAGACAATATCTTGTCGTTATGAATAACAATCGGTTCAGAGGTCTTCGGAGTTAACACTTCAATATTGCTGTCATTGTTATATGCATAGTAATCATCGCTAAGTCTGACAGCAGGCGGCTCGGACGGCATAGTGTTTTCACTATACTTTCCTGTCTTAATGTCGTACACCGAGCTGTTGAAATAAAATTTGTTGTCATAGACACCTAAAATCTTTGTTTTATTGTTTTCCGTTGCACCAAAATCGGTAAATTTTCCGGTTTCTATGTCAAGCACTCCGAAATGATTGGTATTATCGCCTGTAATCGCTCCTTTTTCGTCATAAGCAGACTGATAAGGGAAAAACAGCAGGGTGTTGTTTTTAAGTACGCTTGTGCTTATCCAGTCGCAGGAAAAGCCTTCTATTTTGCATACTTCCTTTTCGGAAGTACCAAGCGGGTCTGATGAGTGAAGTACCGCGGATTCTACTGCTTTTCCGTCTTTGGTTTCGTATCTATCCTCGAACCAGTAAAGCTTTTCGTTATACAAAAAAGGCAAGGTTTGTTTGCCGTAAGCAAGGCACGGAAGTCCGTCCTCTGTAACAGCATTTGAGTGGTCGCAGTTTGACTGACCGCATAGCGCAATTGTACTCATATCAGAATACTGTAAAAAGCTTAGTACTGCGTTTTCGGTAACTATCAACTCGCCGTCATTATATATTGTTCCGTATACTCGCATATATCTCGCCTGTTCATCTGTTTTTGTATCCGAGCAGGCGGAAAACGTGGACGCAAATGTAGCAATCAGTATTGCAGTGCCTATAAGCTTTAATTTCCTGTTCATAATATTGCCCTTTCATAAGTTGTATTTATGTTTTTATTTTATTATCTGTGTCAAAAAACATAAGCAGTAATTATATTTTACACGCAGGAGCATCTTTCGTTTTTTTCCTTTTTTGTCTTATAGATACATTTATAACACGTCATGTTGTGCCACCGTACGTGCAGTCGCTAAACAAAAGTTAATATGTGTAGCTGACTGCCCAGAATGGTTTGTATGTACCAGAAGTGCAATTTATAGATATATCTACAAACTGTATTTTGTATCCTGCTGCTTTTTCAGCATCAGTCAATGCTACTGTTTTTGTCATTTTTTCAAGTCTGGAATATTCGCCGTTACCGTTAGTCTTATTCTTTATGACAGTTTCTCCATTTTTTGTAGGAATTATTAATTCACAAACCACTGAAACTCTTTTTTTCGCCGTTTGGAACCTCCGTCCCACCGTTGAATTCATATTTTGCAGTTGCTGTTTGTTTACTTTAATTAATAGTGTATGACATGACTACGCATGATGTTGGTCCCATAGGAACCAACTTGTAGTTTCACGCTGCTTTGTAAGTGACAGGTGATAATGCGTTTCCTGGTAACACCATAGCAAATGCCGATGAAATTACAGCTGTTGTTGCTATAGTTGCTTTTATTATGTTTTTGATTATCATCATATTATACCTCTTTCTTTTTCCCAAGCTCACATATATTATCCACCGATACAACAGTACCGATTAATCCGCTCATACCGCCTCTTTCTGTGGATATATAAGTAATCTCTGAAAATGTTATTGTGGCCTCTTTATAATACACATCCTCTGAAAATGTATCGGAACTTAAAAAGTCGCAATCCTTTAAATAACCGATATTTATAACACCATCGCTTGTTGTAATCGCAAACTGCGGATTGCCCCAGCTGTAATTATAGAACATAGCACAGCTACTCCCTTTATATTGAGCGTCAACATCAAAAAGGAACGGCACAGCCTCATGGTATTCCTTAGAATAAGGCATAAACAGTATTCTGCTTTCGCCATCATGCTCCGAATTCTCTATATTGTAGCGTTCGGCAAGCAGTATACCCGTAAAGGTTACTTCACCCGTCAGAGTTATTTTTGCGTCCATTACATCATAGCCTATGCCAATATCTTTTTTTAGCGTTTCGCTATACATTACGCGAGGTGCTACGCTGATGTAGCACGAGTCTACTATCAGACCCTTACTGCCGATGCTGTCGCCTTCATGTACTATTATTTTATCCTTGCTTACCACGGGTCCTTTTTGAGAGCCTATACATTTCATTTCGTTCAAATCGTAATCATCTGGATTTCTTATGCTGTTGTTGTCAAACGGTTCATATTCATAACCGCCCATTGAACCACGGATAATATATGAACCTGCCGCATTGGGATCGGCTTCAAGGTCGGCAAGCTTTACAAATTCGCCGTTGCCGAGGTACATTTCATTTTCGGGGTCTTCGGTATAGAATTCCGGCAATTCCTCCACAGGTTCTTCGATAGATGTATAGCCTTTATTAATATCCTCTATGAGTTTTATGTATTGTAATGCGTCCTCACAATATTCTACCGATTTAATACTATTGTCTGTGTTTAATATAATTCTATAGCCTTGTTTGGTTTTCTCATCTGCATAAACATATACATTATCTCCGCTGTCTGTGGTAAAGGTTTTGAATTTGTTGATTTCTATTTGCTGAATCGGTTTTTTGTCGTTATCTTTAATTGAAATAAAGCATATAAACGGCTCATCGGAACCCGATTTATATCCGTAAAGCTCCACGGTGTTATTATTGTTATCGGTAAGCGTTTTTACAAGCTCACTACCTTCGGGTGCTGTTATACTCCCGGTTTTTGAAGTATCGGTAACAGTATCGATACTGCTTTGTAAGGACGTTGTATTATCATCTGCCGCTATACTACTGTTTTGTTCGGGCTGAGAACAGCCTGTTAAAGCTACTGTGACCGATAAAGCCATAACCAACAATATTAATCTTAATCTGTCATTCATATTAAGCTCCTTTATGCATATAATCGAGTCGAGGATATCTTTTGGCAAAATTCTTGTATGTGAAAACCTGTTTGTTTATTTGGCAATGTCCTGAATAATTTGACGATCCAGCTTCTAATAAGCTGGAATTAGATCCGCACCCGTTAGCATCATAAACTGTAATTGTTGTATCAGTTTTTCCCGCTAAAACTATAGAGTGGTTATTATTGTTTGATGTTCTTACTCTCAAATGCGTGCCCACCGGTAAATCGGAAATCATAATTTTCAAGTTTCTTGCGGTTAGGAATAAATAATCATTGTTGTCGCTTCCCCAACCAAAATCATTACATTTTGATTCAGATAAATTTTTAGTAAATACACCTTTATACACAAATGCTGCAAACCCATAGCATTGATAACAACCGTCAAAACATCCACATGTTGCAGTTGATGCCTCAGGACTGATAACACTATGTGCTGAACAAGATGATTTACCATTTACAAAATACTCGCCTGCAGTAAGATTAACATTTTTAGAACCATCAACATAATAGCAGTAATCAATGTTGCCATTATTATATTTGATTTTAGGGGTGTAGCTTGTAAAATGTGTTGCGGCACTGGCCGATGATGCAACCGCTATAGAGATCGCCGCAATTATTGACAATGATGAGATGGTTATAAATATTCTTTTTGCTTTATGTATGAACTTAAGCTTCATTTGATAATTTCCTTTAATTTTAACTCGGAATAAAGCCCGATGTAAGCATAGCTTTTCATCGGCTGTGACGAAGAAATCTTGCCGCAGGAGCGTTAGCTCCTCAGCTTTTCTGTAAGGCAGTAATTCACCTACGATAGTCTGAATGGAACATGCCACCTATAAAGGCGGGGAACATTGCGGCATTAGGTTACAACTTGATACATCATAAAAATCAATTATCTGTATCAATTTTTAACATAACTTCAAAAATTTATATATATTTGTTTTTTCGCCAATCCTTTCATCAATATATTATAACTCAGGAAATACTGCCTTATAAATTGTATAATTTTCAGATTTTCCTTATGACTGTAAAACATCTCCTCCTTCATTATTACTATCACACTTTCGCACCTTGCATTATCGTAACATCTGCCACCTCCACTGTCCATTCTTTGTAGCCCTGAGCAAAACGCCGCAAACGTAGAAAAGAAGCGGATTTGCAGGACACAAAAAATAATTTTATCACTAAAAATATATAGAAACAGCCAACCAACTTTGGTATAATTAAATTGTACGAAAACCACACGAAAGGGGCTGGCTGTTATCTATCGCCAAGAAATTTTACAGGACATCACATTGTTCACATCTGCACCGAAAGCACAATTCTATGAGAAGCTTTTTCTTAATCTCGCCTATCTCATTTTCCCGAAGCTGCCGCAAAAACAGGGAGAATCGGTTTTTCAAAAAGAGCAAGGTTTTGCACTTTTATTGTTATAAAATGCGAATGTTTTTCCTGTATCACAGATTTAGTGGACTATCTCAATAACAATCTGATAATCGCACATTACTGCGGTTTCAATATCATGAAACCATTGCCGTCCTACTGGACTTTCGACCGTTTCATCAGAAATCTTGATAACGCTCTGCTTAAAAAGCTTATGCAGTCTCAAGTGCTGAAGTTGTCCAAAATGGGGATTATCGACACTTCATTCATAGCTCTCGACTCTACTCCCATAAGTGCAAATACTAAGCAGAATAACCCAAAATCTTTCGCTAAAAACAAGTTTGCAAAAGGCAATCAGCCTAAGTCTGACGAAGACTGCGGTTTGGGTGTTCATACCGCTTCAAATCAGCATAACGAGCGTAATTTTGAATACTATTGGGGTTACAAGAATCATATTCTAGTTGACTGCATTACAGGCTTACCAATCTTTGAAATGACAACTACTGCCGATGTTGCCGACAGCACTGTCGTTCTTGATATTCTAAGCCAAACCAATGATTTTCTTTCAATTGAGGAATGCACATTTTTTGCTGATAAAGGTTACGATGTTAAGGCAATTTACAATGCCGTCAAAGATATTTATCACGGCGAATGCTTTATTCCCATCAACAAGCGTAACACTAAAAATCCGAAGAAGCTTTCAACAGGTCATCCGATTTGTGAAGCCGGTCTCGCTATGCACAAAGACGGCAAATTCTCTGACAATGGCAGAACTCGCCAAAAATACTGCTGTCCGTTCAAACGTTCAAAATCAGGCTGTTGTCCATGCAATCACAAGAATTGGAACAATGGCAAAAAAACTCGCGGTTGTACTAAATATGTCACGCTTCCCGATGATTACTGACTTTCCATTGACCGTGAATGTGTTTCGTTCAAGAAGATTTATGCACTCAGAACAGAGGCTGAGCGTTACAACTCTCGTTTCAAGCAGACTGGTCAGGAACGTCTTTGGGTGCATAGCTTTAATGCTGCACAAAACCTTAATTCTGTTGCTCATATTGCTTTGCTCGCTGTCGCTCACGCAACTGTTGTCACTAAATTCGAAAGCTCTTATCGCAGTCTTAAATCCGTTAAGTGTATTGCTTGACGAGTTGTTTTGAATATTTCTGCCGGATTTCAGCTCTGTTCGGCTGATGTCAGCTTTGCTGTGCCGTTTTTCTGCTTTTTTATTTGATACTTGCCTATTTTGCGACTTCTGTTAGTTTTTGTTTCATGTTTTGCTCATCTCTATAAAAACGATAATTTTTTCAGAACACTAAATTTAAAGCGATTCCGTTTTTCTTTGTTTCAAATTCACAAAACGCTTTACAACAATGAGAACAATAGTGTGAGCAAAAATGTCCATTTTTTCGATCTTTTATATTGACCTTGCTTTTTTTGGATATGCCGAATATTCCCTTTTTGCATTTTTATTCAGAGTACCACTCGATAATTGCACACGGTACACTTCCTGTGGCAGAAATAACAATCATTCCGCTTTCCATTTCATTGTTGCAGTAAGGACATACCAACCTAATCACCTTTCTAATCATTAATGCTATATCAAATATCAGTTTTAGACATCTTTTGTTTTTCTTTCAAAACCTTTATCATTGTAGTCATATCATTATTTCCTATTATAAAGGGCAGTACGCTTGCGGTTGCATAACAGATATTAACAATGGAAAAATAAAAATTAATGAAATTGCTAACAAGTAATAGTGAAACTCCAATCAAGAAGACATTGCCAACCGCTCCACTCAAAAAGAAAATAACAAGTTCGTGTTTTTCCATTTCGAGAAGGGACTCTTTTTTTATTTCAACATAGCCGTGAAACACAACGGGAGATATGTAAAGTTTGGCTATTTTGATTCTCATAAAATTTGCACCTATATAGATACCATCTACCGGTTTTTTGAAAATAAGGGATGCTATATAATAGAAAATTTCATGGTATATTCAATACTAGAAAAATGAAAAGAAGTGAAAAATGATAAAAGCGCAAACAGAAAATCGGTTATATATAGTTACTCCTTTTTACAATATGATCACTATTTCTTTTATTTCTCCGTACATTCGCTTTGTCCTTGTGTAATTGTCCGCTTCACAAAACAAAAAATTGCACAAACACTCACCCGCATTTTGTCAATTCTGTATACTATACATTACATCAATTGAATTGACAAAACTGTAAAAGTGTTGTATAATAGAGTAAATAAAAAAACACCACACACAGGCTGTATAGTTCCTGCAAGAACGATACAGCCCCTCATCAGCTCGATGCGAAACCATCTGACTGACTTAGTGCAATAGTGCCTTTAGTGTGCTTTATTATAGCACATTTAATACAATTTTTAATACAATTTTGCAAGAGCTTTCAGAAGTTTACCAGACGCTGGAGGCTCTTGTGTTTTTAATCTGATATACAAGGCGTAAATCCGCAGTGTATATCCCCACCTGCCGCATATCAAAGGCAGTACAAATTGAATGCCGACCATCGTCAGAGATGACCTACAGCCGAGATAACTACGCATTAGTTCTGAGAACATCGCGTGAGTAACACGGGAGAGGAACAGTAAACACCGATTTACTGCAAACCACCGACTAACAGTCACAGTTCAGAAACGCCGCACATTCTGCGGAGCGAGTATACATACTGTACTACTGATACAGTTGAGCTACATCGGACTGGGTAGGTGTTAAGCTACGGAGAGATGCGAGAGCGTTAATCGAAACTATGAGTCGGAACACAAAATGTATATTATCACAGTGGAGCAGTTGCACCTGCTCTGCTGTGTGATATATGATTTTATTTACAGTTTCAAGGACACTACTACTGTAGTATCCCTAAAAGTGTAACTAATGTAAATTGGCACGCCAAGAGGGATTCGAACCCCCGACCCTCTGGTTCGTAGCCAGATACTCTATCCAGCTGAGCTATTGGCGCATATCTTGTAAATTTACTAATATATTTTAGCATATCGAAAAGAGTTTGTCAAGGGGTTTTATAAAATTTTTATAAAAAACGGGGGCGGTCTGATGGTATCCGCTCCCGTTTAATATTCATCCTATGTTACTTTGTCGCTTTATCAAGCGCCTGAGAGATATCCGCAATAATATCGTTTATATCCTCGATACCGATAGTAAGTCTTACCGTACCCTCGCTTATTCCTGCGGCTACGAGCTGTTCGGGCGATAACTGGCTGTGCGTTGTTGAAGCAGGGTGGATAACCTGACTTCTTACATCGCCGACATTAGCTACTATCTGTAAAAGCTCAAGGCTGTTCATGAACTTTTCGCCTGCAGACTTGCCGCCCTTGATAACGAATGTGAACACACCGCCTGCGCCCTTGGGACAATACTTTTTGCAAAGCTCGTAATACTTGTTTGAGGGCAGTGCAGGATAATTTACCTTTTCAACGGCAGGGTGGGCTTCAAGGAATTTTGCTACTGCAAGTGCGTTTTCGCAATGGCGCTGCATACGCAAAGCAAGCGTTTCCATACCTGTAAGGCAGGTGTGAGCCGCAGACGCTGAAAGGCAGGCGCCTATATCTCTTGTTATGAGCGCACGGAGTCTTGAGATGAATGCCATTTCTCCGAGGTCGGCAAACACTACACCGTGATAGGATACGTCAGGCTCGTTGAAGAGCGGGAATCTGGGATTGCCCTTGAACGTGAACTTTCCGCTGTCTACTACAACACCTGCCATTACACTGCCGTGACCGCCCAAAAACTTTGTTGCGGAGTGGATAACAAGGTCTGCGCCCCACTCTATAGGTCTGCAAAGATAGGGAGTTGTAAATGTGCTGTCAACAACGAAAGGTATTCCGTGCTTGTGGGCTATCTTACCGATCTCTTCGATATCGGCAACGTTTGCGTTGGGGTTGCCGATAAGCTCGGTGAAGAACAGCCTTGTTTTGTCGGTTACGGCATTTTCCCAGGCGGAAAGGTCATCGGGGTCAACGAACTTTACCGTGATGCCCATTCTCTTTAATGTGATTCCGAGCAGGTTTATCGCACCGCCGTAAATGTTTATGGACGAAACAAGCTCGTCACCCTCACTGCAGAGGTTTATTATAGTATTGAATATAGCGGCATGTCCGGACGCAAACGAGAGTGCCGCAACACCGCCGTCCATAGCTGTTACCTTACGTTCAAGAATATCGCAGGTGGGATTCTGTAGTCTTGAGTAGATGTTGCCAGGCTCTTTAAGTTCAAAGAGCGTTCTTGCGTGTTCGGCATCCTTGAACACATAGGCATTTGTTTCGTACAGGGGCGGAGTTACCGACATTGTAGCTTCGTCCGTTTCATAGCCTGCGTGAACCGCAAGCGTTTCTATTGAATAACTGTTCATTTTTATCCTTCCTTTTACATCAGCGTTAAATACCCTGTTATACACGGGGAATAAGGTAATTCTACCACATTTTTCTTTGTTTGTCTATAGAAATATTTTATCAGCAGGCCTTTATCGCTCAGCCGCAATATTGACACCGATTATTCCGCCGATACAACCGCACACTGCAGAGCTTATCAGCTTAGGCAGAAATTCCGTTCCGGTAAATCCGCCGGATATAAGTGTGACGGCAAAGCAAAGGGCGAACATTGCAAGGCCGCCGAGCGTCCCCCACGCAAAGCCGTTTTTCCCTCTGCCGCCGCCGAAGAACATTCCGCAGACGACAGCGGATGCGCCGAGCGAAACATACGCCATTACGCTGTCTGCTCCCGAAGGAGCATCGGCAATATTAAACAAAAATGCACCGATAACGGTAAAAACCGCCGCTGTCACTGTTCCGGCTACAGCTCCTTTCACAAAAGGTCTGAGCTTCTTTATCGCCGCTTTGTAACTTCTGCGTTTTACCATAGCGTTACCTGCTTTCGTTTTTTAGTACAAATATATGTTGCGGAAGGGCGCTTTATTACTTTGTCCGGAAAGTGCGAATGTGGGATGAATGGCGGAGACTTTGGAAAAAGTCTTTTAATAGATGTGCTTCTTATTGTATCATCCGGCTTTTACTATGATAGCAAGCTAACGATAGTTCTGTTTGTCGGATAACACTTCTCGGGTTCGCTATTCGAATCGATGCACCTGTCAATATGAACGAGGGAAAGAACCAAAGAGACTAGGGCAAGGGACTTGACAGCCCCTCTCCCTATCTCTTAGGTTCTCTCCCTCGTGGCTCCCTCTTTCCTTACTCACACCCCCACCCCGTCGGGGTGTTGGCGAAACTCGTAAAACTACCTGAACATTGTATATCTTGTCAATGCAGGGACGCTTAACGCTACACGTCCGCATATTAGTACATATATCTCAGGTTAGTAGCGTTTTTTTGAAAGGTCAATGTTAGTGCAGTTGTAATGATGCACTCACGAAATTATTAATAACTTGTCGATACAGAAAGTGTTAGCGGCAGTGTTGGCGATATATTTCACAGTGCAGTTATAATAGCAATCGGTTTTTGAAAAATGACGGTACAGCGGTTCTGCCGTCATTTTGCATAATCGGAATGTAAAATTGCAAGAAAATATTCTGCAAGTTTCATTTAAAAAACTTGCAGAAATGTATTGACAACACCGCAAACCCGTGATATAATTACAACTGTAGTCAAAACGGCTGCAGGCAATTAACGAAACAAAGCTGTTTCAGATGGCGGTAAATTTGAAGCAAACGTTTCATTTTACTGCAAATACTCCTTGAATTTACGGTTAATTTACAAAATACCGCAGATTTGCAGGTCGATTCATCTGTTGCCTGCTGTTTTTGTCCCCAAAAATGAAATTATCGGATTCAAAACGTCCAAAAAACGTTCAGAAACAAACAGACACCGAACAGGAGTGAGCTTATGCTGGAAAAAGAAGGTCAGGTCAGAATCCCCGCCGGTTGTGCTATCTCAGGCTTTATAAGCAGGGACGGCAACAGAATATGCGGTGACAAGATAGTAAAGTCTATATCTTATATGCACGACAGGTCAAACGGTCTGGGCGGCGGATTTGCAGGATACGGAATCTATCCGGAGTACAAGGATCAGTACGCATTCCATATTTTCTACGATTCAAACGAGGCAAGGGTGGAAACCGAGCGTTTTCTTGACAAGCATTTTGACGTGGTGAACCTTTCCCGTATCCCCACGAGAAAGCACCCGAATATTACAAACGAGCCGCTGATATGGAGATATTTTGTGAATCCCCTGCCGACAAAGCTCACCGAAAGTCAGCTTGACGAAAGAGAGTTTGTCGCTCAGTGCGTTATCAACATAAACGACAAGATAAACGGTTCTTACGTTTTCTCAAGCGGTAAGAATATGGGCGTATTCAAGGCGGTAGGATACCCTGAGGATGTCGGAGAGTTCTACAGACTTGAGGAATACGCAGGATATGCCTGGACAGCGCACGGCAGATACCCCACGAACACTCCGGGCTGGTGGGGCGGTGCTCATCCGTTTGCACTGCTTGATTATACCATAGTACATAACGGTGAGATCTCTTCCTACGACGCAAACAGAAGATATATTGAAATGTACGGCTACAAATGCAACCTGCTTACAGATACAGAGGTAATCACATATATAATAGACTTCCTCAACAGAAAACAGAAGCTGTGTCTTGAAGATATAGCGAAGATAATCGCCGCTCCTTTCTGGAGCGAGATAGACTCGGATAAGTACAGCGAGAGCGAAAGGCAGAAGCTGAAATACTTCAGAAACGTATTCTCAAGCCTGCTGATAACAGGACCGTTCTCGATAATCCTCGGCTTTGACGGAGGCCTTATGGCACTCAACGACAGACTTAAGCTGCGTTCAATGGTTGCCGCAGAAAAGGGCGATATGGTTTACCTTGCGAGCGAGGAATGTGCGATAAGAGCCATCTGTCCCGTTGTTGACCGTATCTGGTCACCGAGAGGCGGAGAGCCTATCATCGTCAAGCTGAACGAAAAGAAGTAAGAAAGGGAGCGGTAACAGTGGCACTTAATTATTTTCAGCCTTTATTTGATGTTATAAGAGATAAGGACCGTTGCATAAAATGTCAGGCGTGTGCAAGACAGTGTTCAAACGAGGTACACAGATATGACGCAGATCTTGATATGATGATCTCGGACAGCCAGCAGTGCGTTGACTGCCAGAGATGCGTATGTATCTGTCCTACGGGCGCATTGAAGATAGTAGATAACCCCAACAAGTTCAGGAACAACTCCAACTGGAGCCAGCAGATAATGACGGAGGTCTACAAGCAGGCGGAAACGGGCGGCGTTCTTCTTTCGGCAATGGGTAACCCGAAGGAATATCCCGTTTACTGGGACAAGATACTGCTCAACGCTTCTCAGGTAACGAATCCGCCTATCGACCCTCTGCGTGAGCCTATGGAAACAAAGGTATTCCTCGGAAAGAAGCCGAAGAACGTTTCTTTCAACGAGGATGGCAGTGTAAAGACGGAAACGACACCTACACTTGAGCTTTCGACACCTATCATGTTCTCGGCTATGTCATACGGCTCTATCAGCCGTAATGCTCACGAGAGCCTCGCAAGAGCGGCTACGGAGCTTGGCATATTCTACAACACGGGCGAGGGCGGTCTGCACAAGGACTTCTATCAGTACGGCCCCAACACTATAGTACAGGTCGCATCGGGACGTTTCGGCGTATTCAAGGATTATCTTGAAACGGGTGCGGCAATAGAAATCAAGATGGGTCAGGGTGCAAAGCCCGGTATCGGCGGACATCTCCCCGGTGCAAAGATTCTTGAGGACGTTTCAAGAACAAGAATGATCCCTATGGGAACGGACGCCATCTCCCCTGCCCCCCACCACGATATATATTCGATAGAGGACTTACGTCAGCTTGTTCTTTCGCTGAAAGAGGCTACAGAGTACAAAAAGCCCGTCATCGTAAAGATTGCCGCAGTTCATAACGTTGCCGCTATAGCTTCCGGCAGTGC